>FWPU01005092.1_pt1 | contig 29324 bp, 20 predicted proteins | sample 2228361 | NCBI WGS metagenome assembly FWPU01 (sample SAMEA103939777, study PRJEB20133) | metagenome | reverse complement strand
AAAGCAGGGCTTAGTGATCCGGCGGTTGAAGGTGGAATTGCCGTCGCTCAAAGGATAAAAGGTACTCCGGGGATAACAGGCTTATCGGGCCCAAGAGTTCACATCGACGGCCCGGTTTGGCACCTCGATGTCGGCTCATCGCATCCTGGGGCTGGACAAGGTCCCAAGGGTTAGGCTGTTCGCCTATTAAAGCGGTACGTGAGCTGGGTTTAGAACGTCGTGAGACAGTTCGGTCCCTATCTGTCGCGGGCGTAGGATATTTGAGGGATGCTGCTCCTAGTACGAGAGGACCGGAGTGGACGAACCTCTAGTGTACCTGTTGTCACTCCAGTGGCAGCGCAGGGTAGCTACGTTCGGTCGGGATAAGCGCTGAAAGCATCTAAGCGCGAAACCCTTCCCAAGATAAGACATCCCCTCCGCCGCAAGGCGGACTAAAGGCCCCTCGTAGACTACGAGGTCGATAGGTCACAGGTGTAAGTCCCGTAAGGGATTCAGCCGAGTGATACTAATAGGCCGTGAGGCTTAACCAAACATCTTAGTTTGCAGCAGATGGTTAGTGGCTTGTCTGCACACCAGAGGCTACCCCATCAAATCGCAATTGAAAATAGGACTCCGGCGGCAATAGCGGCGGGGCAACACCTCTTCCCATTCCGAACAGAGGAGTTAAGCCCGCCAGCGCCGATGGTACTGCTCGGGCAACCGTGCGGGAGAGTAGGTCGTCGCCGGAAATTAATGTGCAGAGAAAGGACACCTTCACCGGTGTCCTTTCTCGTTATGGAACGGGCAGAAGAGTTCTCCCTTCCAGTGACCCCCTCCTGCAACTTCGTGGTCATTGGTTCGGCACCTACCGCATCGCGACTCGTCGCGAGAGAGGAGGACGTCACCGGCAAATCGGATACCTGGAAAGAATGACCCCTGGGAGGCGACCGTGCAAGGAGGAGTCATCTACTTCGGCGCCGTCACCTTCTGAGCACCGTCCTCCGGGCGTGGCAGCAAAAGCCGGCAGTATCTGGGTCGACCACCGACGACGCTCAGTAGCCGCAATAACCTCGGATTCTTCGAAACTACGCCAACCCCTCCAAGGAGCAGACAGCAATCGAATTCTACCTTCCTCACCCATCGTGTACAGCCGTGGCCTTGTACGACCGCCCGGGACGGCGTGTGCGCACCACTTCGTAGGAGCCAAGAGACAGAGAGCACCATCGGGTTGCAGGGGATGGCAGGGTTCACTCTGGGCAGGAGGTCTCCACAGGGACATCTGCTTGCAGGCCGTCCGCAGCAGGGGGCATAGCAGCTCATAGAGAGCTTTTGTGAGATGAGACGTCATTGGTTTTGGGGCAACTATTGCGGAGGCCAGGCACACCCTCCGCGGTGTTATTCAGAAGGCAGGCGGTGTCGCTCCTCCAAACGTGTAAGAAAGTAGGTCGTCGCTGGAATCCCATTCTCCAAGGCAGACGCAACCGCCGCCAGAACAAAGGGCCATAGGGGGGCTTCCTTACTTCCCGCTAAGCCAGGGCGTTGGGCAGTGGGGCATCCACCCTACCCTGCTCCGCACCAATCGTATGGCGCCACCCCCTCCCCTCTCGCTCTACCTGGCACGCCCGCCTCCTCCATTCGCGGGGTTCAGCCCAACCAGGAATCCTTCCACCGCACGATTCCATGGAAGGCTACTTTTGGACATTGGCCCCTTTAGGCTAGCCCCGGACCCGGGGAGCTCCTGCCCCATCGCAGCTATCGCTCTCGCCAGCTGCAACCAGGCAGTTCCAGCCGTCAATCGCAAGGCACCTTCAGTACCGCCCGTACGTCTTTGCCACCTCCACCATCTTGAAAATATTGGCATGGGGGGTATCCCGCGCGCACTGGTCACCGGTGGACAGCACGTAGCCACCGCCAGCAGCAGCCGCGTCGATGCATCGCTTGCACTTCACTTCCACCTCAGCAGGTGTGGCATTCAGCAGGAACTCATAGGTGTTGATGTTACCTTTTAGGCACAACTTCTGGCCAAAAAGGCGTTTGGCCTCCGCAAGGTCCACATCACCTCCAGGCGGTTCCTCCAGCGGCTCCATGACGTCGACATCGGTCTGCGCCGCCACGATTTCCAGCAGTTTCCACGACCGGCCGCAGACGTGCAGGTGGCTGACGATTCCCGCTTGCCGACAAATCCTTGCCGCTTCCTTGACGAACGGGAGCTCGTACTTGAGAAAGAGACTCGGGGAGCTAATGCTTAGGCTGGCGCTGGAACCTCCCAACATGATTTCGTCCGGACCAGCCGCCACCATTGCCCTCACATAGGCAAGCGCCCACTCCAGCCAAAACTCGCGCACTTGCCCCATGAAGGCTTCCTCGTCGTAAAAGTCCCGATGACACTGCTCAAAACCGCCCTGTCTGTTCGCAAACCACCAATCCTGGAAAAGGGGGACCATGCCGGCATAGACGCCATGCTCGCCAATGCGCTCGCGGTCTCTGAACTCGCTCTCCCATTGCCAAGGACCGGGGCCCATCCATGCCTTCAACCGAACAAAGTCCTCGCGGAGGTTCTTAACCAGTTTCTCGGCCTTCCAAGGCGGCTGATCTGCGGGAAAAACTTCCACCTCCCTGAGGTCACCGGAACGAGTGTGGCAGACTCTCGTCACCATGCGCCCGTCGGGTATTTCCTCGACCCGCTCCACAAACGTCGGCGCATCCGGAGGTCGGATTTCTTTGAGCCCGCCGTAGATGTACCATCCATCGATGCCAAAGTACTTGACCGCCTGCACATACGTCTCGGCGTACGTGGCGGAGGTCCACCCGTGGTGCTCTCGCCCGTCGAGGAACAGCTCGTAGAAAGGACGCCCACTCAACTTCGCTGGGACCATCACCGAGATATCCGGGCACACGGGGACGTGGTCAGGCACCTGCCGGCGAAATGCCATCAGTAGTCTCTCTTTGGAGGTCATAGGCTTCTTCCTTCCACATCGCAACGATCAACCATCATGTCGCACCCGCGCGACTGCTGCACTGCACCCCTCCCCTGGCCCGATGCCCGCGCTGGCCCGCCCTCTAAGCAGGTGATCTAACCTGACCCGAGACCATGCCTTGCGGCCGTGTGGACAGAGCCGAGGTGGTACCCACAGGCGCGAAGCCACGCTGACCTGCAGCGATCGCCCCGTAGTCACATCACGGCCCGCCTGGCCCTTGGCGCCCCCGGCGGGATCCCCAGCCGATTCATCTTGACGAAAAGATTACCGTCGTCCCCCACTCCTGCGGAAGTCCATTCTCTGCCACCGGCACACTCGCCTTGTCGCGCCTGGAGAACGATGGACGAATAACCTCTCCCGCTGAGGAGCAGGTGCAGAAACTCTCAAGGCCGGAGAGGACATAAAACAAGGAACAGGACCAATTCTCGGCTTCGCCTTCTTCCCCGAGACCTTCGGCACGCCGATGGAGCGCGACTCGTGGGGTTCCGGGTTGGCAGGATGTGCCAGAGTAAAGCTGCTCAGTTACCCGTCGGCGTGGACAGGCCCTGCTAACCTATCATTTGCACCTTCAGCCCTGAGTCCTGGGGAGCTGCTTCCATTGCGCCTGCAGCTGAGCCAAACACTCAAAGGCGGCCTTCTTTTCCCCTTTAGGCGAACGCAGCAACCCACCGTTCTTAATCCACGAGTACGGGTCCACAAAATCATACCAGTTCACCGCCTCGATGTAGGGCTTGCTGTAGGCTAGGGTGTAGAGACCTTCGAGCCACTCTGCCTGTAACTCCTCGTCCCAGTGTCTGTGCCAGGCGTAGGGCTCGGTCGGGAACCCAAGCGTGCCATTCTTGATCGATTGCTCGCTCGGTCCTGAAGAGGTACCGACTTCGGTGAGCTGAATCGTCTTGCCCAATGTCGCAAATTTCTCGATCAAGACAATTGTGTCTGCCAAGTCGCGATAAGGGAAGTACATCTGAACTCCTGCGATATCATAGTCAACCCCTGCTTCATTGAGCTGCTTCAAGAACTGGTAAGGAGTCCTCTGCGGATACTTGGCAGGTTTTTCCGTCCATCGGCCAAGTTGCACGTACTCGGCAAACGGCGCACAATTGTTGATAAGCCTCTTGACCTTCGGGTTTGTCGCACGCGTTACCTCACAGGCAAGTCTCGTGAGTTCTATGGTCTGCTCAGGGGTAAGTCCACATTCATTCGCCCAATCGTGCAACTCGTTCACGATCTCCCATGCGTACATGCCGTCGCCGTAATGCGCCACCATCTCGCGCACATGCTTTTCCAGGTATTTCAGGATCTCTGGATACGACTTTTTCCGGAGCCAGTCGGGAGTAGTCGTCTGGTAGGACCACCACAGCGGCCTGCCTTCAACCGTGATGCCGTGGTTCCGAAGCTGCTTGAACAGCGCGTCCCGGAGGTCATACTGGGTCCTTCCCTCTTCCGGCTCGAAATCCTCGAACACACCACTGATCAGGTAGTGGGTAATCGTTGCGTAATTGAAGAGCTCGGTGAAGCGGAAGAGGAACAGTTCCACATCCATCTGAAAATAACCGCGGGCGTCACAGCCGATAAAGAAACCGGGGCGATAGCCTGTTCTGCTGATGTCGAACTTGGCCTTTTCCAACTCCGCCATTTCGCCCGCCCACATGGTATAGTAGAGAGCCTTTTGCGCAAGTTGGCCGCATTTTTCCCCGTCGTTTTGGCATTTTGCAGCGTCAGAAAGGTAGCCCTCGGAGAGCGCCACAAAGGTCTCCAATTCGCGGGAAGGTTGCCACCCCGCCTGGCGGTGCAGGGATACCCGTCTCCGGTTCCTGGCCGCGCGGCTCTTCGCCAACTCGTAGTTAAGATTTAGAGTCACTGACCTGCTTCCTTGGGGGAGCTGGTAGAACTCCCCGCCGTTGTCGGCTGTGATATATATGTAGCCAAAACCTTCGACATTCCAGCGCACATTGATGCCAAATCTGTCGTGTCCCTCCGTGTCGGAAACTCTGACGCCGTCCCGCGACGCGGTGATATCGGAGTGAAAGGAATCCCATTCCGTGTCCGTCGCATATGCCCACTCCAGGAGGTGAGGCCCTCGGCCCGTCTGCACCAAGTAAGGCCGAAAGCACAGCTCTCCTCGAGAGGGAATACCTCTCTCTTTCCTGGTCGTATCAGGTCCTGGGTTAGTCATCGCTCCCGAAGCGGCAAGCGCCGCGCTCGCCCCCGCCAACGCAGATGCCTTGATGAACTTTCGCCTTGTCATAGGCCTCATCTCACTTCCTCCGCGCTTTCGATTCGCTTTCTGGTTTTCTGTCGACCACAGAGCACCAGGCCTCTCCCCCACCTGCCCTTCCCCCCTCTCGTTTCCTCTGCTGACTGAGCCCCGTTATCCTGTCCGCCCGGTGATTGCCATGGTCTGGTGGGGTAGCGGTTCCTTGCCCCCCGAAGGCCGGCAGCCAGCCAGACTCGGATGGTTGGCAGGAGCCACAAATCCTTCATGGGGCTCCGACCAAGGGTTGGGAGAATGCTTAGCCGGGGACAAGCTCCAGGGCCTTGGAGTTGCCGATGTGTAGTGAACGATCGACAAAAACGCCGGCAGCAGCCTCCAATCGCAAAAAGACTCTCAGGTGTTCTGCCTTCTTTTGCCACACTGAAATCAGGCTATAGACAACTATCCCTGGAAGTTGTGCCCTTAGCTCCAACTATACGCCTTTACCTCGAAGTAAAGGGTTGCGGACTCTCTCCAACCCCTCAATAAAAGACCGAGGACGTCTGAAGAGACACCACCGGTCTCCCGAAGATGACGCCAAGGTATGTATCCGGACAGCCACACAGTTGTCGAAAACGCGACCCCAGGATCGCCGTAGGCGTCTTCGGAGAGTTCCTACCGGCGTGGTGTGCTCCACACTCGCCGTGGGGCCGCGCGTCAGACCAGATGGCTCCCTGGGCCTGAGGCTAGCAGTGGAAGCCTTGGTTTCCATCCGTCCCACAGAAGCGCGCCAAATCACCAAGACCTCAACTCGGGTCTGGCGAACCGAACCCAGCCCTCCTGCCACGGTCCTGGTGGAATCCGGCCGCTCTGACGGGCGCGGGACTTCCTGTCGCGGCGGAGCCGCCACCTCGAACAACGCCACTTGGTCAGTTTCCCAATATGCCGGAGCACGACGCACTTTGGCTACGCGAATGACAGCAAAGGGGGGGCAATCGTTCCGTGCAAGTCTCCCCTCTCCTCTCCCCCGTTGAGCCCACGACGTCCTCCTGTTCATGGGGCCGACCGCAGGCGAAAATACCCCCTGTCTCATTGTCCGGCTTGGTAAGCGCAACGACAACATCTGCCTCAGAGCATCCCTTGCCAAGGGAGCGGGAGACTTCCAGCACACGAGCTCTCCCGTCTTGCCCTCGCTCTCCGCATGCGCTGTCCGAGGAAAGAATCTTCACAGCTGGGGTGCAAGAGGAATTACGAGGGCCAATGCGGTAGGTGCAGCTTTCCACGGGACAGCCCGTCTCAAGGGCACCGCTACGGCTGTGGCTCCCCTTTCTTCGCGCCCTCCAGAAATCGAGTGGCCTTCTTGGCGGCCTCGTCCAAGGCCTTCTTCGGGTCTACCTTCCCCACGACTGCCTTCTCGATCGCCTCAGCCAAGCATCGGTTGATCTCGACTCGGTGGTAGTCGACTGGCCGCCTGCCTTGTGCGAAGTCGATCTGTTGCACAAAGGCCTGCATGGCCGAATCCGCTGCGAGGAACTCGCGGTACCGAGCCAGCTCCAGGGTGGAACGGCGCACAGGAAGATAGCCAGACTTTATCGAGAATGAACATTGTACCTCTGGCCGGAGAATCCACTTGATAAAAGTCCAGGCTTGCTGGGGATGCCGGCTCTGTTTTAGGATGACCAGGTGCTCGCCAGCCAAGTATGTCGCGCGTTTTGCTGGCCCTGCGGGAAGTGGAGCAACTGCCCAGTCGAGGCCCCGCGCCTGTCTATAGCGGGGCAGGTTCCACGGTCCGTCCAACACCATCGCCAGCCTTCCTGAGGCAAAGGCCATGTCGTGTGCCAGCGAGAATGTGCTGGATCCGAGCTCTTCATAGAGTCTTTTCCAGAAGCTCAATGCCTGCACCCCGGCCTCGCTATTGAAAAGAACACGAGTCTGCGAATGATCAATCTCCTCACCACCAGCTTGCCAAAGGAAAGGGGTCCATTGGAGTATCATCCAGATGTTCAAATCCCCGCTGGCAGGGAATACGGGTACGTAAAAACCGAACTGGTCGATCTTCCCGTCCCCATCCCTATCCATGGTGAGTCTCGTGGCGTACTCGTAGAGTTCCTCCCAATCGGCTGGGGGATGAGAGGCGTCCAGACCAGCCTCGCGAAACAGTCGGCGGTTGTAGAGCAGCGCAAGCGTGGTCGCCTCGAACGGCAGGGCAAAGAGAGAATCGCGCCAGGTGGCCGCCTGCAAGAGCGGAGGAAAGATATCCGCTAAATCATTCTCTGCAAGACCATCGGGTCCTCGTATGAATTCCCCCAAGTTGTAGATAGCTCCTGGTTCGGCAAGCTTGTCCAGAAAGTCCGAATGGACCCAACACACGTCTGGCGCGGTGTGACTCTGTATCGCTGCGATAAGCTTCTGGATCAATGCGTCGCCCGTAGGTACATACTGCGCGTTCACCTGGATTTCCGGGTGCTCGCGGGTAAATTGGTCGAGCAAGTCATTCAGGGCCGGCACGGTCGAGGCGACGAAACTGTGCCAGAACGTGATTGTGGTACCTGCCCGGCTCTGCTCTGCCTTCTTGGCACAACCAAGGAAAGCCGTCAGGGTAACGGCGACGACAATTTCAGCTAAGGAACAACTCTTCATGTCAGCCTCGAGAATATGAGGTTCAGGTGCGCAAAAAACCGCCGTGGGTCAACACTTGCGGCTACTTCGTGCCTGCCCCTGGATCCATCCGCCTGCCATGTGGTCAAGCCGCGCGAGGCTTCGTCTTTTAGCTCCACGGTGACAGTGCCTCTTTCAAAGGCACACACCTCGGGGTCGAAGAGAGTAACTGCTGCCAGCGGGTCGTGAAAAGTCACGCCACCCCACTCTTCGAACCAGACTTCGGCAAGGGACAGGATCACCGAAAAGATGCGTGCAAGGACCTTGCGGAATTCCTCCTTCGGCATGGTGACCTTGGTAGTCACGTCCAGCCCGAGGGAGCGATGGAGGGCCACAGGTGCTTGGTACACGATTGCTGTCGCATGGGGGTCGCCGCAGGCGTTCCATTCCAGAGGGCTCACTTCTGGGAGAAGGCGGAAGAAGTTTCCGCACATAAGAACAATTCCCTTGAGAAGAGCAGGGATTTCTCGGTCCACGGCAAAGAGGAGCGCAATGTTGGTCAATGGCGCCACACCGAGAAGCACAACCTCGCCAGGGTGTGCGCGAATTGTCTTCCTCATGAACTCGATCGCCTCCCCCTGCGGAAACGAGTGGGAGTGATCCCAGTCAGACAATACGCGCGCCTGCCTCGCCACCTTTTGCTTTTGGGGGACCAACAACGGCTGCTCGCACCCTGGGAATATCGGCACCTCTTTGCCGAGGGCCCGACACACTGCGCTGGCAATCATGGCCCGCTTGGTGGCTTCGCCCGTCACTGTGGTGATGCCGAGCAACTCACAGTCAGGATTGGAAAGGAGATACGCAAGACATATTGCGTCATCGATGTCGGTGCCAATGTCAGTGTCCAAGAGAACCTTAAGCCTGGCCATCTGGATCTCCCTTCTCTCCGTCCACTGCCTCCGTAACCGAAGGTCCCACGTAAACGGCGATTCCCCTTCAACGGGATTCGCGTGGGTAAAGGTTCAACAACCGTAGCAACACGAGCCGGACCCTGCAGGGACCGGGAAAGCTGGAGCGACTGCTGAACTTCCTCATTCTGTGCAAAACACTTTCACTTCGCGAGGTCCAAGGGCAACACTCGCGCTGCAACCCTGCTCGTCCGGCTCAAGATCCACCGTCTCTCCGGAAAACTGCTCGGCCATGGCCTTCTTGAAGACACAGGGCAGGCGAATAGTGGAGACGGTGGGCTGGTCTGAGAGATTTCTCATGATGACCATTTCCCGACCATGGGCAGCAAGCACATCTACCCTGATTGGATGGCCATCCCGGACCTCTGGCCTCAGAATGCTCGCGGCATATCCCACCAGACTGGCGATCAGCTGGCCGTTAGTGGGAAAGGCCCCTCGGTAGAAGGGCAGCGCCACATAGGACCCAATCAGAATGGCTTGCCCCTTGCCGTGCTTGGCCATGGTGATTGCCGGCTCACCGTCGCTAAAACGGGCAAGAGCTTCGGCTCCCTCGAGAGAAACCGTTTCCCTGACTAACATCCCGTAGGCTTTCCCCCCGGCATGGAGATAAGGCAAGTCGGTGAGCATCTCCATTTCTGCCACCCCGGGCCCCTCGCAGGGGATGACATCTTTCTGCCTCACTTTGAACACCTTGTGCAATTCGTACCCCGGGATCGTTCTCATGTGCTCGCCGTTCTCAGCGTCCCACCCCGCACAGTAACATTCTGCTACGAGAACCCCCCCTTCCTCTACCCAGGCGGCAAGAGCGCTACAGACGTGGCGCTCAAGGTAGTAAGGAAATGGGAGCACAATGACCTTGTAGGAACGAAGGAAGTCCGGCGTGACTTCATCGGGGTGAATGAGGTCAAGAACGTAGTTGTGCCGATAGAGGGCAGCGTGCGCCCCCAGGAGCGAGTCCGTTGCGGTCTTTTCGCTGCCGGTGGTGGCCCAGGCGAAGATCTGATTGCGCGGGGAATAGAGCAGCGCCACCTCCGCTGACGCCGCTCTAGCGTCCAGGAGGAAATCGGCGTTTTTCTGGATGACCCTATTGACCTCCGCGAAGGCGTGAAGCCTGGGCGTTGGTGACCCATCCAGGTATGTGAGACCCCAGGCGGGAGCCTCACGACCGAGTACCTCTGGGCGATACTGCCAAAAGAGAAAACCCTTTAGGTTTCCGGCAAGCCCTGTGAAGACAAACCTCTTGATGTCATTGGCATCTATGGGTTTGGGCACATGAAGTGTGTAGCCGGGGAGCATGAGCATTTCAGCGGAGAGCACGGGTCGGCCTCGGGCAGCGCACCGGGCCACATCCACCATCATCGGGTCGTCCATCTGCGTGATTCCATGGAGATCGCCATATTTTGCCACGTTCCAAGGATCATTCGCAGTCGAAACTACTGGGAAGCCCTGGATGAAGACGTGGTGACAAAGCAGGGGGTGTCGCCCACCATCCTCGGCGGCCGCTACCTCAAACCGTCGCTTTACGTGCCTGCCCAACACATCCACGAAAAACATTCTCCAGTCGACCAGGTCGTCGAAGGTATTGCGTGTCCGCGGCACCTCAGCGTCCGCGAATGAACGATAGTTCCTTTTCCACACATGGTTCAGCTCCTCAATCGACCCGTACTTCTCCGAGAGCCACGCGCGAAAGGCCTCCTGACAGCACTCGCAGTAACACAACATGTCCCCCATCTTCTCGGCGTCGTCCGCGTACAAACGTAGTTCGCTCATGCTACTGGTGAGTTCCGGTTCGCTGGCCACGTTCCACATTTCCAGTGCCGGGTGCTCTCGATACCGGCGAACCGTCTCCCGGATGAAGTTGAATAAGTGCTCCATCGCCGGAGCGTGATTGAAACAGAGGCCCAGCCCTCCAATCTGCCGATGAGGCTGAGTCTGTGGTCCGACGCGACGGCCGTCCAAAGTAACCATGACCGCCTCAGGGAACTTCTGGTAGATCCAATGGGGGGCAACGTCAACAATCGTATTAAGCATTACGCGCAGGCCGAACTCGGCCGCCAGATCCATGAGACGGTCGATATCCTCGAAGTAAAAACGATCTTCATCGGGCTGGTTCCACCGCCACTGGACCCAGAACTTGACCATATTGAAACCAACAGAGGCAAACTCTCTCAAGTCCTTCTCCCAATCCTCTGACTTGGGCGAAGGAGCGCGATAATACTGGGAACCGAACGGGATGAAAGGCTTGCTGAGAAGACGACGCATTCACTCACCTCCGTGGAAAGCGACCAACCAGAGGCTCCAGAAGCGGTGTCGGCCTCTAGGCGGCAAAGCCCAGGGCCAAGTGATTCTCTGTCTAGACAATGAATTGCCTCAAGTATTTGAGCCCATACCCTAGCCCCTTCTTGACCTTCTCCTCAGTCCCCTCCCACACCGGATCCTCATGCTCGATGGACAGGACAAAGTCGTAGCCAGCTTCCTGGAGCACGGAAATGAACCTGCGCCAGTCGATCTCGCCCAGTCCTGGTATCCGATATCGCCACCACCCTGATTTCCATGGCTCCGGCCTTATCTGCCGGCCCAAGATACCGTAGCGGTATCTTCCCTCTGCAAGTATTTCACAGTCCTTGGCGTGCACGTGAAAGATTCTCCTGGCAAATTCCCTTGCGCATCGGCAATAATCAATGCCCAGCCAATGCAAGTGTGAGGGGTCAAGGTTCAGACCAAACTTGTCGCTCGGCACCTCATTGAAGAGTGCCTCCCACAGCTCCGGCGAATAGGCAAAGTTCCCCGGGAGGCCGAAGCGTTGCCAATTCTCCATAGGGCAGTTCTCAACCATGAGACGCACGCCCCTATCCTCGGCATAGGCGACGATTTCACGCAGGACCTGGCCTGCTTCCTTAATGATGCCTTCCGCGTCCAGGTCCGGTCTTCCCCCGACAAAGGTCCCCACCAAGTCGACGCCCAGGAGCGCAGCTGCATCAATCACCTTTCTCAAGTGGGTGTGGTTCTGTGCGCGCCGGGCCGGATTTGGTTCGAGGGTGTTGTCATAATAGGCCAAGGAAGAGATCCCCAGCCCATACTGCGCCAGCAGCTCTTTGATCTCAGCCGCCCTTTCGGCGCTAAAATGCTCTACATCCAGTTGCCTGGCTTGGTAATCCCGCTCCGAGGTGACCGGCCAGGCTGCCACTTCCAACATCTCGAATCCCTGCGCCGCTGCCCACGAGGCCAAGTCCGGAAGCGCACTACCTGGCAAACAAGCCGTGAGAAATCCAATCCGCATCCTGAACCTCCTCTCTCAGATCACTGTTCTCTTGAACGCCAGACCACAATGGGCGGCCAAGCCCATGTGCGTGCCGGGCGTTGCCGGACAAAGCGTGCCCAGCTGGTAAGCCATTTGCCCTTTCGCTTCTTTCGATGCTGCGGAATCCGCCCGAGGGTGGGCCTTCTTTCGCCGGCCATCATGTCCTGGAAACAGAAAGAAGCTGGCGAAAGGCCCTATACGGGAATACCACATCTCACGTCCCAAGCCGTTCCGTTCTAGCGATCATCGCACGGACTTCTGGCGTGTCTAGCGGCTGCGCCACGTCGTAGAGGCACAAGGCTGGTATGACTCCAAGAGCAGCATATGCTCTTTCCTGACGCGAGAACAGGGGATGGGAAGGGTGTTTTGTCAGCAGATGGGCAGTGAAGCGAGTATAGGGCCCGAAGAGCCTGCACGAAACGGGATGGATCTCTCGCCACTGGGGAGTTCTACCTTGGCTTTCCAATGTGCTGTCCAGGCCATGGATTTGCGAAAGAGGGAGCAAGCCTGCGAGGTGTTCGTGCATACCCTCACCTGCAAACAGAACGGAGGGGAAGGCCTCTCGTAATCGCTCAATGTGCCGGCGCATGCCGTCGATGAAGGAAGCACCCCTTGCCACGTTGAAAGCAAGAAGCGTCTGGTCCAGAAAGATGCCATCCACCTGGTAATCAGAAATGAGCTCCCCCAGTGTCTCCTCCATCAGGTCTCCCCATGCCCGAACGCCAGGATTGAGGTACGCAAAGTAGGGTTCAGCCAACCAGTCCCCGTCGATGTCCAGGCCCCATCCCAGAGGCCGCCCAAATACATCCACCACTTGATGTCTCCCGAACTTGCGAAAGAGCGGCTGGGAATAGCTCATAGCTAGGGCGTTCGTGTGAATCATAACCCTATAGCCTAAATTATGAGCGACCTCCATCAACCTTCTGAAACCCTCTGGGCCGCCCAGGTATTTGCTCGGGTGGTAGTCAGGAGCATGCGAGTCTATGCCGTGGTTGGCGAAACCTGGGAGGTACAAAAGCGTCTTCCCGGGGCTATGAAGCTTTGTCCACTGACGGATGCGGGCGACCATTTGCTCAAAAGTGTGAAGGGGCGCTGGTCTGTCCTTGGCCATTCCCCAGATTTCCAGCACAAAGTTTATCTCTCGCAGCCACTCGGGGAAGCGGCCGCGTTCTCCCCAGGGCTTGGCCTCAAAGGTGCGCTCCAACCACCTGCGGTGGATCTCCACCGGCACCTCCCATCCCCCCTCAAAGCAGTCAAGATACCACTGCGCGCGCAAAGTGCGCTGCCGAAGCGGGCCCTCTGCTTCGAAGCCATAGGTGAGGGCAAAAGTACTCCCCTCTCTTGCCACTCTCAGGAGTTTGAGCCGGGGGGCACTCTCAGTGCTACGCAGGCAAAAGCCCTCACCCCCTCTCATCCCCACTACGAACTGTGCGTTCCACCAGAAGGGGTACTTGAAGGAGAGGACGGTACCAGCCGGCATACGCCGGTTCACCGATTGGCCCCCCAGGGCCGGAACTATAATCTCATCGCATTCCAACCCGTATAGCGTCCACTCTGCGAGCCAGAGAGACTCGGGACCATTAATTTCCGCAGTGAAGCAGATCCCCTGCTCCCCTGGCGAGACAAGGAGGACAGCGCGATACTGGCCTGTCTCGTCGTCCATCGTGATGGACACCTGTTCTGCCGAGCTCTCGACGTGTCGGAGTCTTGTGATGAAGATCGGATCCGCTACCGCAAGGGGCGTTCTCAGGAGCAAGCTCTGTGGCCCGTGCGCGCAGAAGGTCATTCCTGACAAGAGGCTCCTGAGAGAAATAGTGGAGGGAGGCTCTCCTTCCAAAGTAAACTCCATGCGACCAGCAGCGATGGGAATTGGTGGCATTTGCTTTCCTGACAAAGACACTGAAGCACAAAAGGACAGAAACCAGGGCCATTCCCTGGGGCGCAATCAGGCTTCTTCGCGCGGTGTCGGGTCGAGCGTCGTCTGCCCTCCTCCGCTCCCGTCGTGGCCCAGCCCGATAGGCGAGAGAGGTTTGAACTCCACGTCATCTTCAGGAGTACCTCTCCTGAAGATAACAAAGTAGGAGCACGAGGCCTTCCCATAGGGGAAACAGGCGGCGTGCCACACACCCGGATCCATGACTACGGCCTGGCCGAGCTCTACTTTGAAGAGCTTCACCTCATTGTCCGGTTCACCCTGTTGGAGCACAGGCAGCAACATAGACGCATCTATCGGAATCAGAATCTCAGGAGTGCGCAGGTGGCGCTCCAAAGACTCAACTACCTTGTCTTTTGCCTCATAGACTGTACAGATGCCTATTTCACTTTCGCCCTCAATGAGGTAATGGGCTAGGTCAGCCCAGTACTTGTAGTTCGCACCCTGTGCGGTGGGCGCGATAGTGGGATAGTCTACCACCTTGCCATAGTTGGCAAATGTCTGCGGCGTGGCTCGTATGTGCTCCACTGGGTCTCCTCCCTTCGCTTCCGCAACTCAGCAATGAATATCTCCCCCCCTCTGAGCTCGACCCCCTGCAGTACAGTGTGACGGCCTCGTTGTTTCAGGCCCCGCAGCTGACCCGCTCTTCCTAACTCATCATACCTGATGGCCTGTCCACGAAGCTGATACGGTATCTCCAGACTTATGCTTTCCCTACGGGTATCTTTGGCATCCCCGCTTGACTCACGGATCCGCCTCCCCAGCACGTGTGTCTTTAGCCAGGCGACAATGACCACCCGTCCGCTCTCCATCAGAAACGCGTGCACCTCACTGTCGCTCGCAAGGGGCCGCGTAATGGTGACCTCCCGGTCGATGCAGCGATGCGGTTCAGCGAAAAGCTTGACAAAGAAGGAGAGCGCGGCCTCAGCGGGTTTGGGCTCATGGTCCACGTAGGCTACGCCTAAGTGCCGGTTATTGACATCCCCAATCACCGCCTCCTCGGTGGGGAGATCCTTAATCTCGTACCAGGCCACTGCGGCCACCTTCTGGCTCGCAAGTAACAGCGTAAGGGTGCGGAACAGATGCACCGCTTGGTAAGGAGGAGTGTGCTCGTAGTCAAAGTGCGTTGAGTAGTGGTACGAGACGTAGCCGTCCTGGCGGTAGGTGCTGTAGCCCACTTCCGCGACCCAAATCGATTGATTCGCCCCGTACACGCTGATGATGTCGCTTACGGTGGCCACATAGTCGGTGATGGCTTCCAGCGGACTACTGTTCCACGTTTCAAAGTAGTTGTGAATGTTCACGACATCAACGTAAGGACTCACTCCAAAATCCCGGAACAGCGAAAGGAGAAAATCGGTGTTGCCAGCTATTCCCCCGAGGACAACCAAGGCAGATGGGTCGGCGGTCCGGACAGCTGTTGACCCGACCTTCACCAACTCGGCGTACTCCTTCACCGTACCGTCCCAGTAGGCATGGATGTCCGGTTCGTTCCACAGTTCCCAGGACCTGATCCAGCCTTTGTAACGACCGACAAGTGTTGAGACGAACTCTCCAAACTCGTCATAATCCAGCGGTGGCTTCTTCCAAAAATTGAGGGTGTCATTCCTTGGGGCATTCCACTTCGGGGTGTAGCAGATGTAGGGGATGAGCGTTATCCCGTGCTCTTCGACCGCGATGCGGACGAAATCATCCCAAAAGAGCCAGTCGTACCGGTCCTTTTCCGCCTCGATTGCATCCCAGCCGAAAGAAATGCGCAGCAGCCCGACGCCGCAGCGCTTCAGCAGCTCCATATCTTTCCGGATGATTTCTATCGTGGTGGTCTCCTCCGGATAATCCTCGCACAGACCTATGGGTACACGGAAGTAGACAGCATTCTTGGGCCTCAGGAGGTGCTCATATTTGACCTCCTGTGCTCCACCCATGGAGCAGAGAAGACCCATCGCAGACACCAATCCCACCATTCTGGCATGCATCAGGCAACTCCTTTCAGTGGAGGACGTCTGTAGCGACTCCCCTCAATCCTCGGACCGTTCGCATTCTGCGGAAATAGCACACACCTTCTCCGCCTAGGTAAACGTGACGCCACCGATCAAAATTACGTTGGCAAAGGGTGTCGCTTCGCCAGTGCGAACGAATGCGATCTTCCCTGCAGAAGAAAGCATGTTCTTAAATTCCTCATGCGGCACCTTCGTCGTAGGGATTGCGGCGAGCAGCCGGACGAGCTCCCGGTACGTGGCGCTATTAGCCGTCTCCATCTCCTCGGCTATGATGGCACTTTCCACCTCCAATTCTTGCAGCACAGCCGCCACTGTGTCAAGAAACCGAGGGACGTTGAAAGTAAGAGCAAGATCCACTACCTCCGCATCGCGAGGGATGGGTAGACCGCTATCGCACACCACCAGTCTGTCCGTGTGCCCCATCCCTGCGACAATGCTCGAGAGCTTGGCGTTGAGTATCCCGTTCCTTTTCATCTCCTGGCCTTGAACATGCTTCAGCTTTACGAACACTCCCTCAGCGATCATACCTCCGCGGATTACTGAACGGTGCACCGGTAGGAACGATACCCACTGTGCCGCTTTTGCGACAAAACTGGGGAAAAACCCAGACGTCCACCCTTCTTGTGCACGCAAGAGCAAAGGCCTCGGCCCGCCTTCCCGCCTCGCCAAGCTACGGCCTTGTCTGCCGCACTCGAGCCAACTTTACTCGCGAAGCAACTACCCATCCAATCAGCGCTCGATCTTTGGCTGGGCACACTGCCGCTCGCCCTACTGCTTATGCCGGCCCTTCGCTGGGTCGCTACCCCGAGGTCAATTCGGCCAGAGGCCCCAAACCCGACACGCGGAGAGGGGTCAAGGTCAACCACCGTTTTGAGGCCTTTAGTCACCAGGCCTGCCCCTTAGAGAGGACAGAGCCCGTGCGCTCGAAGCGATCCGCGGAAGGGTGGATAGTTATCTGTCCCGGATTCTTGTCCCTCCTTGCGAGAACCTGGCAGACTTGGGGAAGGGGGTCCCGGATTGCTATCCCAGCTACCATCTCCGCCCCATACACCGCCAGCGCGAGACAAGAGCATCAGCGCTCCCCCGTTCGCGGAATGATCATGCTCCACTTTACCCCACTTGCGCAGGCCTCCCTGGCCACCTTAGCACAACACGAGCCATCTGAGCCCCGATCCCCTTGGGGCCAATCGGACCTCGACCGAGTAACCGAGGGCCGAGGTCTTCACGCGCCCCGTGCCATGCCTCCTGTCCCGATAGCGCACGCTCTCCTGCGCTTAAGAAATGGCTTTCTCACCGGTCGCTGGCTCACTAGTCGGTGACGCTCAACTCGTACCGATGGTAGTGGCGGAGCTTGGGCGCCGAGAGCAACCCTGACTGCCTCTGAACTCCCTCCAAGGCATTGATAAGGGTATTGGTTACCCTCAGTTCCAGAAGATTCGCGCCCTCCTTCAGACACCCGGTGAGATCAACTCGGTAGGGATGCCAGGGTCTCACATGCCAATTCCCACCGTTTACCCTCACCTCAAACACATCGTCTCCACAGTCGACTTCAAGAAAGAGTTTCCCCGAAAGGTACGGTTTGGCTAACTCCAGTTCCGTTCGATAAACACAAGTCCCCGAGTAGAAAGGATATCCCTGCTTGGTCCAATCGCCCACTCTCATAATGCCTTTCTTCTGAACGATCCTATAGCCGCCGTCATCACCTGCCAGGGCGAAATCACCCAGGATCTTCAGTGGGTCAAGAATGCCGCCGGTCTTTTTGTCGACGAGCATCCGAATAGCCACGCAGTTCCGACCTTCACGCGCGTGTCGCGAAATGTCTACCTCTTTCATCTCAGCGTCAAGGGTGCTCCTGCGCCCTTTGCAGCGCACCCGCTCACCATTCAGAAAGAGCTTATAACTCTTGCCAGCGAAGCCATCAACAAGAAGCGAGAGCCTCGAAGGCATTTGCTCAACTTCGAAGAAGGTCCGGTACCACACGACTACCGGATAGCGGAGGTCTGTTGGCTCTTCAGGCAGCTGCAACTGCCATGCGCCAGGCCGCACCGTAAACCAGGCGCTATCATCCCAGTCCGGTTCGTGGTACTCGCGCTCTGACTGCCCCCGGTGGAGATAGGTCATCTGAAAGCGCGTGAGGGGGAGCACATTATCGTGGGCCGTCTCGAACACAAATTCCCGGTCAAGGACGATGTCAGGCAGAGGTCTACGAGCCTTGGCCACCAGCCGCTTGGTCCTTCCGCCTACGGCCACGAGGGCGGAGATGGATTTCTCGCGACCGGCGTACCCCACAATGGTGCGACCATCAAAACTCTCTACTCTGAGGTTGGTTTCAGTGAGCCTCGGCTCTTCCATCGCCCTTTCAACCACAACAAATACGGCTTCAGCAGGCGCCAGATCGAGCTTGAATCGGAGTCTCCCCTCCTTATTCTGATAAGGCACGAGCTTCCGCGTGTCGCCAGTGCTGGGATCCCACAATTGGGGGACGCCTGTCTTCTCCAGCGATATCTGCACCCCTTCCTTGGCCACCGTCGTTGTGTTGACGAAGAAGTAGAGGTCGCCTTCTTCCTTCTGGCGGTGCAGGTAAAAGACCTCTTCATCACTGATGGTCACATCGGGGCGAACACTGCCAGTGATGATCCGTGCCAACGTCTGCTTGGCCTTTTTCGCATGCAAGCCACTGCCCTTGGTAAAGTGAACGTTTCGTCCCTGCGGCCCAGAGAGGACCTTAAGCCCATTGGCTCGTCCCGCGAGATAGTCTTCAAGCAGGGAACGGGGATCCACTCCGAAGAGCTCCTTCATGTCCTTTGCGGCCATCTGCGGGGCAACGTCCACGTACGCGATCGGGAGGAGAGCGTCAGCTACTATCGCTCCCCCACTCTTTGCGAATGCGCTGAGGACCTCGAAGGTTGAGCGCTTCAGGTGAGTAACCGGGGGCAGCATGAGCAGGGCATATTCCTCCTTGCCGATCTTTAGCAAACCGTTGGCAACTTGTGCCTTGGCCAGAACGTCTTCATCCACGTAGTCGAAGTCCTGGTGCAGGCGCAAAAGTGCATCCGTGAGAAAATTAAACTCCGCCTCAATGAGAGATCCTACCTTGTCCCGCTGCTGGGGGACATAGTTCGCCCAGATGCTTGCCAACGGGTAGAGCACGAGGATCTTTGCCACATGCCTGCCGTCGGTCAACATGTAACTGAGACGCGCCATGTAAGTGGTGAACTGGTCGTAGTGGGCCCACCACGGGTGGTGATAGAATTGCGAGGGAGGCCAATCACGCTTTCGCTCCCCTTCGATGGAGTAGTGGTAGCCATGATTGTTGAATAGGTTGACGCCGAGCACGTATTCCCAGTTGGCTATCCATTTCATGCGTGCCAGCGTACAGTCCCAGTAGGTCCCACCCATGGATTCGCAGAGAACACGTTGGCTGCCAAAGTGATGGGCCGCGGAGCTGCCGATCTTGAGGGCGACGTGTTGGTCAGGCTCCTTGTCGCTTCCGATCTTGGGGTAAAGGTGATCCACCCCGATGATGTGCATGTGTTTGAGGTGCTCGAAGAGGTTGCCCTCGCAGCGAGCGTGCATCCGTAACCACTCCTCGAACAGCAAGTGCCCGGTAAAGAGCACGCCGTTCCCGTCGCACCATTCCCGAATCTGCTGGTAGTAGCTTGCCGAATACTGTTCACTCAGTGTGCGCCAGAAGTCGTATCGAATCTGTGCTGTGCGCTCGCCAACATCAAAGAAGAGTGCGGGCAGCCAGGGTCTGAGGTCGTATCCTCTCTTCTGGCGGAAAATCTTGAACATCTGTTTGGTCCAGGGAACCACCCAGTTATCCATGCCCACAAGGTAGTAATGCATGGCAGGCTCGTCAGTGTAAAACCCTGGCACCACGGTGCCAAACTGTTTACCAACGGCCCTCTTGTATCGCTCGTGGGTCAGTTCCAGAAACCTCTGCGTCGCCTCAGGATCAAGCGCATCGATGTAGTAGGGGACCTCCTTTTCCAGGAAGTAAAGGAGCTTCCACTGGCCGGCAGGGGCTTCCCAAGGGATAACCTTGTCGAACGAGAGGTTGGGAGTCAGGTCGATGATAGTTCTAATCCCGGTTTCCAACTCTTCTGCTGGACATGCAAACGATGCGATGGGTGTGGAGTCACCGGTGTTCACATAGCGGGAGTCGGTGGCTTCCAAGAAAGTGAATAGCGGCCCATCGACATGAAGAACAACAAGCTCCAAGTACTTCTGAACAAGGTGCGGATACCGTTGGGGTAGTTGCCTCCCGGCCGTCCCGCTTGGCCAGTTCATTTCGTCATAGACCCAAATGTCCAGTCCCAGCTCACTGCCCAAACGCACAGCCTGCTTCACACGATTGAACCACTTGCCTGAAAGGTAGGGGATTTTGAGACCGAAACGGCCATGAATGAAAAGACCAGGGATTCCCTTCTCGCGGACCTGGCGCATCTGCCACGCCATTTCCTCTCGGGTCAAGTCGCCGTTCCAGAACCAAAACGGCAGAATGCTCAATTCCCGAGAAGGGGTTTTGAAGCACTCCTCCGCCAGGGACTCCGTACCGTTCAGTTTAGCTGCTGACAAACCCACGGTCATTCCTGTTCTCCTTCTCACTCCTGTGCCCGTTTCTCTATGCCTTGGCTCTTGAGCTCCTTTTCCCCGGGGAAGGAGGGCCTTATTCCGCTCTCTCCCAGCCCTTCCCGGGTTCCACGAGATCATCAACGTCCTCCATGCCCCCTGCTATGCCACTCGCAACAGAAGCCCCACTCTCCCGTCTTCCATATAGCTCATAGGAGATGGTCGAGACGCCCTGGTCGTCGGTCGCCTGTCCGCGCCGCATGGTTTGTCAGGTGCTTCCAGGGCGCTGCGGGGAGGCTGGGCAGCATTCAGAACGATTCTTTGCGGATTGAGCAGGCGGAGAGAAATTACCGCACTCACCTCCAATCAGCCCAGTTGCGGCAATAAGTCCAGCCTTGACAAGCAGCTCGGAAGGAACGGCTTCATACGTCTCGCCGTCAACGGTCAAGGTTCGACACTCCGAATCTCCGCAGGGAGCACAACATCTACTCTGTCCAGTTGTGGCCGAAAGCCAATTCTCCAGCGGCTTTCCCGCCATCCAGATGCGATTTGACTCGAGTGGGTCCTTGAGAAACGCGGACTTGGTGAGGCTTTCCTTCTTGATGACAACTTCTACACCCAAGGGCTCCAGGCTATGCCTGAGCTTCTGAGCCGCGTCCTCAAGAGCCGTTTCAGTCGCCTTGCAACGGTCACACGTTTGCCCCGTCTCATCCACCAGACGCTGCCACAGAATCTCTAATCTCTTCACCAATCTCCTCCCGCCCAACTGTTTCATTCTCCATCCCATACCGAATCGCACCTCGAGGGGCCCCACATCGTATTTCCTCTCCTGTCGCGGAATCAGAAGCCTAAGGAAATTGAAAGGCGATGTGGGCTTTCGAGGTACCGATGGGCTACGAAGGCATAGTCGAGCTTCAGCTCCACCGTCGAGAGTTGCGAACGGAGGCCAAGCCCCAATGACCATTTCCCTTCGTCATGATTGAAGCGATAACCACCGCGAAGAGCCAGCAGGCCCAGGAGCTCGTATTCCATTCCTACGTGCAGCCGCTCGGCATAATCGTTCGTATGGAGCGCATCCATATTGAAGGTGAGGCGTCCGCCATTAGGGCCGCGACCCAGGAAAAGGTCATCTGCGCCCAGGAGATCGATTGACCACCCGATGCGGAACACAATGGGCAGCTCGAATGTCTCTCTTGTCCCTGCTCCGCCCGGAAGCCACTGTGCGGCCCGCGAGATGTTCTGCGCGCACATGGCGAGACGAACCCCTCGCCAGCCGGTATCATAGAACGTCCCTGCGTCAAAAGCCCAAAGAGAATTCACGTACGTGAACAGCTCCTCACGGAGATACTTCACCCTCACACCAATGGACAATTTATCGGTGAATTCACGCGCATAGGAGAGGCCCACGGCGAGGTCGCTGCCCGTAAAGCTCTGGCCTGTGCGCGTGTCCAGGCCGCCTGTAGGAGAGAACGCCAGCGCCTCCTGGATGTCCCCGTATGCCAAGGTCGCGTAATCCACAGCAAATAGCCCAATCTCCGGGACGCGCAGCCCGAGGGCCCCGGCGGTGATATGCAAGTCAGCAAACCATCTCACATAATTGAAACTGGCCTCTGCACGACTCAACCCACAGAGGGCCGCAGGGTTGACAAGAACCCCACTTGCCCCACGCACATGGGCCACACTGGCCTCCCCCATAGCCGCGCTTCTTGCCCCTATGCCGATCTTAAGGAATTGGTAGGACGTACGACCCGCCTTGTTGAAGGCCTTTTCTGCTTCGGCTCCCCCTACCCAGAGAGCCATGAGGCTCAGCACCAGTGTGATTCGTCTCAAGGTTTCATCCCTCACGCTTATGGACCTACACGCCGGTTTTGTGACTCTTGCTCGCCTCAGCGGATGATCATTAGCTTCCCAACAGTCCGCTTCCCTTGGTACGCGTCCGCTGCTTCCGACTCCACGACGTAAACATAGAGCCCGGGAGCCACCAGGAGCCCAGAATCCGTGTGCAGGTCCCATGCCGCGCTCCCAAAGAGGTTCCCGAATTCATCAGGGCCATGCTTGATGGTTCGTACGAGGTCTCCGGACAGAGTGAAGATCTTGATCGTTGCCCTCTCGGGCAAGTTCCTAAACTCGACTTTGCGGGCCGCCAGCCCGGCAAAGCTGCGTTCGGCCTGACCTTCGACATACGGGTTGGGCGCAACGAAGACATCCCACCCCCGCGCAACGAGATTGATGGGGCCGGGACGTGCGGTCACGGGGTTAGTGCGGTTACAATCGCCACTTGCTAATTCCGGCAGGCTCTCCTCTCTCGTACCGTTTGCTGAGGTCCACGGCCTTGGTTTTGCGTTGTAGGCCTGTACATAGTAGAAGAATTCTTCCCCGAAGTGCAGATCGCAATCCAAATACTCGTAGCATCCCTTTTCCGGCTGCCAGTAGTGGGAGAATTCCGCCCGCGGGATGTCCCTCAGCAAGTACCATATGCCTCGCTTGTCTTTGCTGCGGTAGACCCGGTAGCCACTCAGATCCCTTGCCCCATCATAAAAGACGGCGCCGCTTCCGTCCACTATGATGGTCTCCTCAGCCAGTTTGTCCCACCTTACAGAAATCATGGCCGTATCCAGCCCAGATCCTACACTGGAGGCAATGCAGTTGGGAGCAGGTGGGGGTTCTGGCACGTCCGCAGCCAATTGAATGCCGTCAACCACGGCTCCCAGGCCCCAACGCACCGCCCGGCGCGCAGCCTCAGCGTTCCGGCGGATGGCGGCAATGGAGCTGTCAGGGTAATGGAAGTGCGGATCGCCAAAATACACGTCCTTCATATCCAGTACCCCAGCCACCTCGGCCAAGATCAAGCGCACCGAATCCCCGGGCGCCAGTGTATAGGGTCCAAATGAACTCGTATACCAGCAATACAGGTCGCCATTTGTGGGCGGCAGGAAATCATGGGTGGCGTACTCATAGATCTCCTTGCGGCTGAAAGTATTAAGGCCAAAGCTCTCAAAGTCGACAGTTTTCCCCTGGAACTTGTGCATCTCGTCGCTGTAGATGTTGAAGTAGGTCGGATCAGCGTCAAATGGATCCGGATCCGCCCCCGGGGGCGGGGTGCGATAGAGGAAGACATAACCGAAACAGGACGGATCCTGGAGTTCCGGCAGCTCCGCTCCAGGATTGGTGAGCAAGGTGCGCCAGTTAGGTCGTTTCGTGTACGTGTCATTAGCCGCGGGTTCCCGTCCCCCATTGTAATCCCGGCTGTAGTAAAGCAGACCCTTTCCGCCCGGACCCCGATTCTCTACCGCATAGTAGTCGTTGTAGCCGTGGGTAGGATGCCAGCCGAACCCCCCCGCCGGCGCGGCAGACTCCAGAAAGCTCACAGGATTGTAGTGAAAGTTGATCATGCCCTTTGTCGAAACCTGGATGCCGCTCTGAAAGACTATCCACACCTGGGGAAGAGTCTGATCATGGCGCACGACGCTGTTGATGGCCGGGACCGCCACTTCTCCAGTGTTGACAAACACAAAATCGTAGATAATGAAGTCGCAGTAGCCTGGATAACTCCAGGCCATCGAGCGCTGCTTAACCGTGATGCCGGTCACGGTGTGAAACCAATGATAGTGCATCTCCTCCGCAAGCAGGGGTTGAAACCCCTCACTGCCATTGAAGTTAAGAGTAGATGTGAACGGGGCGCGCGTAGGAAGGACCCCCTCCTGCCCTCCAGCCAGAGTCGTGTGGTAGATAGTAAAGTCACGGGGCTCGAAGTGGTAGTCAGGCGGCACCGGGCTCAGGGCATCTTTGCTTATGATCCAGGGGCCACTCTTGAAATTATGAAAATTTGCATCCACAAGCACATCCGGCTGGTTCGCATCCTGCTCGTCATTAGGATAGTACCACCCAGGGAACCCGGGGTACATGCCGATACCGGTCACCTGGAGGTAGTCCCAGGCGCCAGGGTCGCCGATGAAGCCCCAGTTGTACAGAGTCTCCCACAATTTGCCCCGGGTGTGGGTGACAAAAGATACCTGTCCGGCACACGGAAATTGTGTCACCAGGAGCATCGCCAAGAGCAGCCATATTCGCTTGCCGCAAAGAGCTATGCGCTTCATCTGTCGTTCCCTCTGCACAGTGGTGAGACTCAGAAGGCCAAGGCTGCGCCAAGGATAACAAGACGTGGCAGATTCCGGTACTGCAACATGTCGCGAAACGCCGCACCGTTAGGGGCCTTTTCCGGAAACACATTGAACGAAGAGTTGATGAATCGCGCCTTGTCCTGGGGAGAAGCGTCCCTCAGCAACTGCAAATTCACATGCTTGTCGTTGAACACATTGTGCACCTCGATGAACAGCGCAGGCCGCAGCCCCCTGTAGGTGAACTCCTTGCGCAACCGCAAGTTGCCGTTCTTGTCGGGTGGTCGCATGAACCTCTTGCCACCCTCGACGAAGTTGTGGTCGGCGATCTGACGATGGGGATAGTAGACCTGGTAGTCCAAAGACAGCTGCAGGTCACCCAGCACTCTCCCCAGCAGTGAAGATCCTTTGGGGGTAAGGAAGGTGAGACCGAACTTCAGTCGGGCAGGGTCGTACTGCACGCGGTCACCGGGAGGGTCCTTCAGCCCTGTCTGGGCGCCGGACCCGGGTGCAGCCAATACGTCCGGATCGCCTGACCGTCCCGCAATCCCCGTGCTCCACGTGTAGTTCAAGTACCCTCCCCAATACCCTGACAAGGGCTTGCGCAGTTGGATCTCCAGCCCCTTCGCGTCGGCATAATCGGAATTTCCGGTGGTCAGATAGGATCCACCTCCTGCCATGAACACTCTGACTGTGCGGATCGTGTGCGTGATGTCTTTGTAGAACGCGGTGATGTCGGCTACCACACCCCCAAAGTTCCTCTCCAGGCCAAGCTCATAGGCGACAGTCTTTCTTGGCTTCAGCTCTCTATTACCCAGATTGTAGGGCAAGTCTACCCCGAAAGGATTATCGATGAGAAAGGTGTTGAGAATCCCGGTCACCTCGCCCCCCACTGACCCTGTGCCCTCGCCATAGTTGCCAAAAGTCGGACGCTGGAAGAAATGTCCATAGGAGAAATGAAGTACCGCCCTGTCCGAAATAGGGTGAGAAATGCCGAGGCGCGGCGACAGCTGTCCGAAAGTTGGCGTTGGCTTGGTCCTTGGGTTCGGTTCTCGGTTCTCTTTCGCTGCGGCTACCAAGTCAAACGGGTCAAACGGGTTCAGGTACACCTTGTCGTTCGGGTTGTAGAAATCGTAGCGGAGACCGATGTTCAAAATCAAGCCCTGAAACTCCAATTTGTGCTGGAAATAGGCATTTCCGAGGTAGGGATGATAGACGGCACGTTCAATGGCTGCCCAGGCCTTGGCCTGCTGAAAGCGGTCGAGGGTATAGTAGGTAAAGTCACCGCCGGCCTTCATCTGCCAATTCTTGGTCAACTGGCAGGTGAAGTCTCCAGAAAAGGTGATGTCGGTGTTTTTGTCGTGACCGCGGTAGTAGTAACCGGAGGTATGAAGCCCGATGATGTTATCATACCCTTCTGGGATCGGATTGCCGTCTTGGTCCACGGCCCGAACGCGGTCGGTGATCGGCGCCCCGGTCTCCCAACCTCCGGGGTCGTTGGGGAACGTGGATTGACTCCAGTAGGTGTAGGCACGACTTACCTGCAACTCGTAGAAGCTTTTCCTGCCCAGCGTATGCGTCAACTTGAGCACTTGCCCATTTGTCCGGTATTCGGGATATCCAGGGTAATCGACGTAGGCGTACTTGCTTTCGAGCCTGAACCAGTCGCTTCCCATGTACTCCATGCCCCAACAGCTGTTCTCCAGGCCGTAGAAGAAGGAAGCCATCAGTTTCAGGTCCGGCCTCAGTCGGTAAGTGACCTTTGCTACACCATCAAACCAGCTCCCTACCCGGCGGTAGCTATTGCCAGTAATAGGCGGGCTTTCCCGGTATCGACCTGAGACGAAAAAGTTCAAGTTCTTCAGCAGCAGAGGACCGCCAAAGGATGCTTCCACCTGGTATCCGCTCCGCTCGGTGTAGTCCGTCAAGGGTTGATGGGTCCGCATGTAGTCGGCATAGGCCTCTTCTGGAGACCAGGAGCAGTTCGGGTCGTTGCCAGGTACCCCTCGTAGGTCGACCCACTGGTCAGGATGATCAATCCACCATTGGAGGTGGCGAGCGTGGGTGTTCTCCCAGTAGCGCGTGGTGGAGTAGTCATAGATGGCAGTGCCCCAGTGGTGGACACCAGGTGGCGTCCAGCGGAATTCGCAATAACCCTCCAGGCGTTCCGAGCCCTCCTTAGTCACCACGTTGAACACCCCCGAAAGCGCCTCCCCATACTCCGCATTGAATCCCCCGGTGATGATCTCCAATTCCTGAATAGCCCTGAGGTTGAGATTGATGTACGGTCGGAAGTCAAGGGGGTTGTATGCCCTAATGCCGTCGATAAGAAAGGCCACCTGATCGAGCGTCCCACGACGGACAACGAACTCTCCGGCTCCTGTCTGGTCAATGCCTGGCAGCGTGGTCAGCACCTGCGTCAGGTCGCTGGTGGGCCGCGCAAAGATCTCTTTGGCCTCGACGAGATGGCGAGTGGAAGTCAGATCGACTTCGACCAGGGGACGTTCCGCCACCACGGTTATCGCTTCCCCCACCTCAAGGATCGTCTCCTGGAGGGCAAAGTCCACACGAGTGGTGCGGTCAAGACGTACCCCCACCCCGGTCTTGGTGACGGGCGCATATCCCATCATGGAAGCCCGCAGTCGATACTCACCAGGAGGAACGTTAATGATATAGTAGTCTCCCTCCGCGTCGGTAGCAGCGCCCATGGTAGTACCGACGAGCACCACGTTTACCGCCGGCAGAGGCCTTCCTGTCTTGGCGTCAGTCACTTTGCCAACAATCTTCCCTGTGGTGCCGCACACCGCCCACGGGGCGTACACCGCCAGTGCAAGAATCGTTCTGGCGATCAGCCCCTTGCCACAAAGCCCTCTAAGCATCATGGCCTCGCCCTCTTGTGCTACCTCTGTGACTTGGCTCACGCTTCCCCCAACTCACGCGCACCTCCATGCCGCCCTGGTGATCGGCCTGTCACCGGAGTACTCCTTGCTTCCTCGCCTCCCCAAGTGGGGATCGCGATTCTCTTCCGTTCGCCTTCTGTTTGTCGCAGGTGCCGTCGCCTCTTTCCTTTTGACGAGCCAGGAGAAGGCGCTCAGGTGGTCCCTCCTTCCAGAACGATTACCGATTTCACGAACCCCTTAGGCTTCTCCTTGGCGGCGGTGAAAGCAGCCTCGATCTCCGCCAAAGGATACCTGTGGGTGACGAGCGGGGACATGTCCAATCTACCTGCGTTTAACAGTCTCATCCCCGCTGTGGCTCCAGTGAGGATTGTGCGCAAGTCGCGAAAGTGCGCGTTTACCACGTCAAAGGCCATCCAATTCCACATTCCCAGGTCAGCGATGTGGCGCGGTCCAGGGTGATAGCCAAAGATGACCAGCTTGCCTTCCATGCGACAGATTTCGGCGGCGAGATCCAATGTGGCCTGCTGTCCCCCTGCCTCAAATGAGACGTCAACTCCCTTTCCCTGAGTCAGTTCGCGCACCGCGGGCAAGACTGCGTCTCTGCTCGGGTTCAGGACGGCGTCGGCGCCAAGCCTCCGCGCAAGTGCAAGCATCTCATCGCGAATATCGATGGCGATCAAGACGCTGACGCCCTTCAGTCTTAGCATCTGGAGGAGCAAAGCGCCCATAAAACCCGTCCCTACCACTGCCGCCACGTCACCCAGCCTCACCCCCGCTTTCTCTACGGCATTGGTGGCGCAGGCAATGGGCTCAGCAAGCGCATATTCAAAAGGGATGCCCGGGGCTATGGGAAAGATCCGGTCTGCCTTGACTGCCACTTCTTCGGCATAACCCTGGCTATCTGTCCACACTGCCACACGCTCCCCCACCGCGTGATTCTGGACGCTCCGTCCAACTGCGAGGACTTCACCCGCTACCTCGTGTCCGATCAGTCGTGGGTACGATAGCCCCTCCTGGTAAGCATCCCATTGGTGGAGCTCCGAATGGCACACACCGCAAGCGCGAACTCTTATCAGGCATTCATCTTCCTTGAGTTCTGGCCTCGGCCTCTCCTCAATCCGGAAGTCATGGGGTCCATAGAGAACGGCGATTCGCATGCGCTCCTTTCCACTTTCCTCAGGATCTCTTCACACAGCCTCTGCTCGCCTCTGCCCCGCTCCGACTGCTTTCGTCTTCCACGCCAGGCCCCAGACCTACCGTGGACACACCGGACCTAGATGGCCACAGTCGTGGTGGGCTCCGGCTACCTCTCTCCCCTCCGGTACTAGGGCCCGTGGGTCTAGACGGGCGGCACGTGGTGGCACGTGCCGCCCGTGTCTTGCCCACCTACTTCAGCAGCAACATCTTCCTCGTCTGCACCGTCCCATCGACCAGCAGGCGGTAGAAGTAAGGTCCACTCGGCAAGCCGTCGGGTTTCCAGGTGACTAGGTACGACCCAGCTCCCAGGACTTTCTGGTCTAGGAGCGTGGCTACCTCCTGCCCGACCGCGTTATAGACCTTCAGGGTGACGGGTCCTGACTTTGCTAGGTCGATGCGAATGCTGGTCGCCGGATTGAACGGGTTGGGATAGTTCTGGCCCAAGGCAAAGTGCGAGGGCGTGACGGTGCTCGCCTTCAATGGCTCCACCCCCACCGGGCCGAGGGAGAACAGGAGTAGTGCCCAGTACTGGGAGTCGCGCTGGATGTAATAGGAGTTCCAGTTCTCGCTCAGCGGTGCCGCC
>FWPU01005091.1_pt1 | contig 29327 bp, 26 predicted proteins | sample 2228361 | NCBI WGS metagenome assembly FWPU01 (sample SAMEA103939777, study PRJEB20133) | metagenome | reverse complement strand
ACAAGTCCATGCGGCTGGCCCTCACCGTGGGCTATCGTGTTTTCGTCTGCGACAATCTCGCGTTCGCCGGCGATTTCACCCCGGTCTTGGCGAAACACACCAAGAATGTCAGCCTCGTGGACATCCTGGCGGTCGGCGTGGATCGCATGCAGCGCAACTTCGAGCCGATGAAGAAGCAGGTCGAGGCGTGGAAGGGGACGCGCCTTCTGGATGAGGCTGCGAAGCTCGTCATCTACCGGGCCTTTGTCGAAGGTCAACTCGACGCCCCGAAGCACCTGGCCCGGCGCGTCCACGACCAGTACTTCAATCCAGAGGTCCCCGAATTCGCCCCGCGCACGCTGTGGAGCCTCTCCAACGCGTTCACGGGCGCGTTCAAGGACCTCGACCCGATCCCGCAGTTCAAGGCCACCGCACGCCTCGCCTCGTTCCTTGAAGTTGCCACGGCGAGCAATCGCCCGGCGCAAGCGGTACCTCTGGCGAGTTGACTCCCTCCTCAATTCCTCGGGTCGTGTGACCCACGGCCCGAGGATTCATCTGGTCCTCCCTGGCCAGCTACCGTTTGAACTTCACTTCGAACGACGGCCAACCCGCGGCTGTTAGCCGACAGGTTGCAGATCCGAGTCCTAGAGTTGTCTGGTTCGTTTTCGAACCAAAACGCAAAAAGTCGGCTAGGAATCGCGCACGCCGTGCATGCTTCGCGTATGCGAAAACATCGCCGCAAGATCATCTACACCGAGCTTAGCTTTCAAATCCTCTGTCCGCATCACTTCGGGTTTCCAGACCGCGCGAAGGGACAGAAGCGCATAACCTGCCCGCCGAGAGTCTTGAAAGCGATCTCAGCGGGCATGTCGCGCTACGCGAACAAGCAGCTGCCGCCCGGATTCAGGGTGCGGTGCGTTTCGCCGTGCTGGTAGGCGAAGGGAGGCATGCCGTGAAAAAGGGCAAAGACCCCGAAGGATATCCGGGGGACGAAGGCGTGAGAAAGGCCTTCGGCCAGGCCGTACGACGGATACGGACGGAGCTCGGACTGACAAGGAAGGAAGCGGCAAAGCTGTGGCAGAAAGAACAGGAAAAGGGCGACTCCAGAATCCATTTTCGAGCGCTTGCAATACGGCTTCGGGCGACGAGGACAATGAGGAAGATGACTCGGCCTCAGCTTGCAGAGGCCGCGAACGTCCCGGTTCGTCTCATCACGGCCATAGAGCAGCAGAAAGTGAAAGACGTCGATATGGGCGACATCATTCGCCTATGCCTCGGCATGCGCTACGACGTGGGCGAATTCATGGACGACATACACAAACTCTCTCTGAAACTCGAAGCGCAAAGCAAATTGTAGGAAAGCACCGCCCGCGGCCCGAGGAGTCATCAAGCCTTGGGCTCTCTTCATTCGCAACGCAATCCACAAACAAGCGTCATTAGCACTCCCCTTTGCCTCAGTGCTCCCGCCTCTCGGCGGCGGCTCCCGAATCCTTGAACCCGCCACTTTCACCAAGAGGCCCACCATGAAACTAGCTGACATTCCGCCCGGCAGCGACCTAGCGTATCGCTGCGCGGCCAAGCTAATCGCTGAACAAGTCGAGTTTGAACTCGAAACGTGCCGTCAACTCTTCGGAACTGAACCCGAGAAGGTGTTGGACCTGCTCGCCAAGACTCCCGACTGGGCCGTCTTCTTCGAGGATAAAGACGAAGGCTCGAAGCGGCCTGCCTCGCCACTCAACGAATAGCCCAACCCTAACCCAATTCCAATCCAAACCACCGCGAGGGGAGGCCGGCCATGACTTGCGTTGTGTGCGGACATCTTATCAAGGAGGGTTACCGAGAGGGCAGACCTCCTCGCCAAGCTAGGTATTGTGTGAAGTGTCGGGCCGAACGGCGCCGGCGTGCCAAGCGGAAGTACGTATGGCGACCGGAGTATGACGCCTATCTCAAGGCGCACTATTTCGGCGGCCTGAAGCGTCGCTCTCGCGTGCTGAGCCAAATGGTTCGGATGACCGGCCTGCCGCGGTGGTACATCAAGCGCCAGGCCGCGCGGCTGGGTCTTACGATGCACATGGACCGCCGGGCGTGGACACCAACGGAGCGGAATCTGCTGGAGAAGCTCGTCGGCCGCGTTTCAATCGGCACCATCGCAAAGCGCCTGCGCCGTTCGGAGAGCTCAGTGGTGAAGAGACTCCGGCTCACCGGTACCTCCCGGCGTGTAAGGGATGGATACACGATGCGCGACCTGGAGCTGTGCCTAGGCGAGGGCCACCGCAAAATCTCCACTTGGATCGCGAATGGATGGCTTCAGGATCGTCTTCAGGGAACGCGACGGCACGATGGCAATGGGAACGACATTCACCGCATCCGCGAGGAAGCCATTCTGGATTTCATCAAGCGCCATCCACAGGAAATCAATCTCGGCAAAGTAGACCAACTCTGGTTCCTCGATCTCGTCTTGCTGAAAGGCCGGGAAGTGCCCGAAGCAAAGTTGTCTCCGTGCCGCAGTACGGAGGAAGGGGCCGCTGCGTAGCTCGCGGACGCGTGCTTCGTTCGTACCACCTCGCAAAGCAATTCCTGTAACGAAACCCGACGGAAGGAGCGCCGGCAATGCGACAGCTTAAGAAAGAGCCCGCCTTCGAGCTTGGCCGAATCGTTGCATCACCAGGTGCCTTGGCCGTCCTTCAAAAGGCTGGACAGGAACCAGGTGAGTTCCTCGCGCGCCACGTAAGCCGCGATTGGGGTGATGTGAGCAGCCTGGACCGTGAGGAAAACAATTACGGCCTGCAGCACGAGCTTCGGCTCCTCAGTGTCTATCGCACCAATGCAGGCGACAAGCTGTGGATTATCACCGAAGGAGATCGTTCTGCGACCACTCTGTTGCTCCCCGAAGAGTATTAAGCGGGACGCTTTCGAAAGGAGGAATTGGCGATGGCTGGAATCATGACCAACAATCAGGCAATCGGAGGACAAGGAGCTATTTCGTCGATTGAGTACGTTCCGTTGGAGCGAATCCGTGAATCGCAAAGTAACCCGAGGCGGGCCTACGACGAGATCAAACTTCGCGAATTGGCCGAGAACATCAAGCTGCATGGCGTTCTGCAGCCCGTCGTTGTGCGCACCCTGCACGGAGATTCGGAAGGGACGTATGAACTCGTCGCCGGTGCGCGGCGACTTCGCGCGTCGAAGCTCGCTGGCAAGCAAACGATTCCGGCGACGGTGCGGGAACTCACGGACGCGGAGTGCCGGGAAATCCAACTCATTGAGAATCTCCAGCGGGCCGACATTCACGAACTCGATGAGGCCTTCGGCTACCGGGCGTTACGGGACCTCAATCCGGAGCTGTACACGGTGGAGACGATCGCGGCCAAGGTGGGCAAGAGCGCCAAGTACATTTATGGCCGCATGAAACTGGTGGATTTGATCCCGGCAGTGCAAACGGCGTTCTATGAAGGCAGACTCACTGTCGCCCATGCGCTCGAAATTGCGCGCCTCCAACCCGCCGATCAGGAACGTGCCCTCGCAGAGTGCTTTCCCGGCCACCGGAGCGTGAAGGCGATTCTCAAGGATCGCAAGGCCGAGGCCGCGAGCGTGCGGGAGCTTCGCGAGTGGATCGAACGCGAGATTCACCTCGACTTGAAGAATGCCCCGTTCGATGCCGGGGATGGCAAGCTGCTGCCCACCGCCGGCCCGTGCACGACCTGCCCGAAGCGCACTGGTAACAATCCGCTGCTCTTTGCTGAGATTCGCAACAAGTCTTTGTGCACAGATCCTTCGTGCTTCAAAGCCAAGGTCCATGAAGTCGTCGAACTGCGGGTCAAGCGGCTGGTCCAGCAAGGGCAGAAACCTGTTCAGGTCTCGGAGGTTCCCTACTGGCAGGCGCACCCCAGGGCCGCAAACGCCCTCTACGAGGGTCAGTACCGACGAGCGGAGCACGAAGGAGAGTGCCCCAGCACACAAGTTGCAGTCGTGGTGGAAGGTCGCAAAGCGGGAACGGTTCTCCACATCTGCACGGAGGAGAAGTGCAAGGCTCACGGGCGGGCCTCGCGCTATGAAGTCTCGCCGCAGGAGCGAGAGCAACGCAGGAAGATTGCACTTGCCGCCCGCATTCAGAAAGAGGCGCGTCGGCGAATCCTGCAGGCCGTGCGAGAGAAGCTACCGGATGAATTGAGCCGCGCCGACTTCGAGATGGTCGCGCTTGATTACTTCAGGCGCCTCGGCCACGACAACCATCGCCGACTGTTCCAGGTCTACGGTTGGGAGGAGAAGAAGATCAAGACGTCTTGGGGCGGGATGTCTGTTGATCACGAGGAGCTGGCGCGGGAGCGGGTTCGTTCGATGACGCCGGTTGATCTCAACCGATTCATGGTGACATGCGCCCTTGTTTCGGACCTGTACTACTCCGGGTTCGGTGGCGACGAAGTGCTGTCGAAGAAATCGAATCTCGCACTGGCCGCCTCGCGCTACCAGCTAAGCGCGGCGACAATCGTCGCCGAAGTGAGGGCGAAATTCGAAGCGAATAGAAGAAGTACCCGAGTCAAGAAATCCAGACCCCACTGAGGCGCAGGAGGCTGTATCGAAATCGGCTCCCAGCCCGAAGGATCGCGACGTTTCCCCGCACACGGTTACTGCTTGGCTCAAGTTGTGGAGATGGAGTGGGCGGCGGCCCCAAGCGAGGATGTCGCGGCGTTAGATGGCGGGCCGTCAGATCCGGGACTGGTGAGGCGTCCACGCAAATGCTGTCATTAAGCTGTAATAGCAATCGCGGAAAAACGCGGCAAATTGCGAACAAAACGTGAAAAGAGGAGAAGAAAGCAGCTTGCCCGGATTTGCTGCAACTTTCTGATTTCCCTCGCTTGGCGCAAGCTCCGGCAAGATTTGGTAAAGTTGGTTGCTCGACTTCTAAGCAGGTGGCTGGGGGTTCGATTCCCTCCGGGCGCGCCATCTCATTCCCTTTGAGTGAATTGCGAGTGGCGTGTTGTCTGGCCCGAGGCTTTTTCGCCGGCTGTCATAAGAATGTCATGGCTCCGACCGCCGCGAACTTGCCGCGGCCCAGGAGAAATCCTGTTCCGGGAGTTGTCGATAGAGGACCGGGGCAGCGGCGGACTGCCTTGCAATCCAATAAGTTGGCGCCATCCTCGCTGAGTTCAGATGCCAGTTTTGGTACGTGGGAGCGCTTGGGCAAATAAGCGGTCGAGCGTGAACCTCTGTCGGAAAAGCAGATGGTGGCGTCAATCGGGGTGGCTGGCGCATGTGCTTCTAGGGGGGACCAACGGCTAGTTGATGCAAGCAGCGTGGTGGGAATTGTTCATCGGGCATGGTTCTCCCCGTTGAATCAGGCGCACGCTTCCGCGCTGTTCCCAACTCTAAATGTCGACCAGCGGTATCCGGCAGGCGGCCTTGCGCTCTTACTTGATGAAGCCCTTCGTGTGGAGATGGCACGACGTGCAGACTTTGTTGATGTTGTGGGTGTGATCGGCGTTCGGGTCGAGGTCGTTGTTCTGGTGATGGCCGGTGCGCGTGTGGCAGACGTTACAGGCCCCTCGATATGGGGGCGCGGTGGAAGCCCAATTCGATTGCGCGCCTGTCAGGGTTCGATCCGCGAAAACTTGAAAGCGGAAACAACCACCCCCTGGTGCGGGGTCACTGCACGGGCCATTGTCGTTGGCGGGAGTCAGGATTTTGGCGCCGTTCACATCGTCGCGGACATTGGAGATCAGCTCGATGTTGTTGGTTCCCACTTGATTGAAGAGGTCGTAGTGAGCGTTATGGCAGCCGAGACAACTGATGCGGTACACAGGATATTGCGTCTTGTCGTTGTAATGCACGGCTGCTTCCGAGGCGATGCCGCCGGGCCCATGGCAGCTCTGGCACAACTGCTCCACGTCAGCCTGATTAATCAGAAAGGAGAATCCTCCGTGCGCGCTGTGGCACAGAGCACACTCCACCTTCACCGCGTTTCGGGTGGTTTGGGCGACAGCGATCAGTGCAGACACGTTGATGGCCAGCAGGAGCGCTGGCACAGTCCAGATCGTGCGATTGCAAGTGTTCATGGAACCCTCCCCGCCGCTCGAAACACTTCAACGCGCCCAGTCATATTGCTCGTGACAAAAACATCTCCTGTTGAGCGGTCGAGAAAGAGATCCAGGGGAAGTTTCAGTTGGCCGGGTTGATCACCGGGACTTCCAAACGTCTTGATCCCGGTTCCCGATTCGCGTGAAAACACAATCACTTTGCCGAGAAAGGCGTCGACCACAAAGATGTGTCCCAAACCATCCACGGCCAGCCCCTGAGGCTTTGAGAAGAAATATTCGGGAGTCGCGGGATTGCTGTCGATTTGGTCGAGGTAGTTGCCGACGTAGCTGAAGATCATGATGTGCGGGGGAACCTTCGGCTTGAAGCTGCCGGTAGGATCACCGTAATCGCTGACGAGCACTTCCTGCCGTGCCCCATCCAGCGTGATGCCCGTCGGATTCAGAAGCGCGGGAGATCCGTCGGGGAAGGAATAAAGGAAGTTTCCCTTGTTATCGAACACCATGACCTTCTTTTCGCCCGTATCCACGACGAAGACGCGCTGAAGGTCTGCGTCCAAGGCGATGTCGTTCACCTTCTGGAAAAACCCAGGCTGCCCGGGCAGGGTTAGGCCCAGGTTGTAGAGAAACTCCAGGGTCTTGCCAGCGGCAGCACCGAAGCAAGGCGTTCCGCGGTTCGCACCGGTCATGCGGTACACCGAAACGTTGTTCGTTGATGAATCTCCAACCAAAAACAGATTCTTCCACTGCGCGACCCCCATTGGTTCGCCGGGCAAGGCACAGGTCCAAACCACCTGCATCGTTTCCTTGTCCAAAGCCACGAGAGCACCTTGCAGGTCGGGATCGAGGTCAGTTATCAGAATCGTCTGCTTGTCCAGCGCAGCGATTCGGCGCGGGGAGGCTGCTGTCTGGGCTGCCACGCTCGTGCACATGGTCAGGAACAGCAGAAGAAGGACTTCCAGTCTCCCCGGCCAGTCCGAGCCCATTTGAACACCTTTACGTTTGATCGGTATCATGGTCAGTACCTCTTCGGGTTGTGGCCCGTTCCGTGACAGGTCAGATAACACTCTTTGGCGGTGCTATCGATTCTGAGCTCTCCGTTTCTGTTGGGCCCTATGACTTGCAAGTCGAAACTCACCAGATGCGGGTTGCTGACATTACTGTTCCCGGCGAGGTCGTGGATTCCGTGTGGATCATGGCACGTCGAGCAAGAACTTGGCTCACCGATGATGTGCCGGTTGTGTTTGGTGAACGGCCCGATGTCCTGCAATAGGCTATTGTCAATGTCATGGCATTTGTTGCACAGCGCGAACGGGCCGTTAGGCCCGGAGGAGTACGGGACGCCTGGTGCGTTATCACCCGGGTTCGCCGGGGGTACTTCCTGTTCAAACCGCTGAGTCAGGACATGGGCATAGATGCTGCCGTGAGGTCCGTCAGCTCCTGTCCCGCCGGAGCGTGCTGCCTGGTCGCTGGCATGGCAATCCGTGCAGTAAATGTAGGTGCCCACCGCCAAGGAACGCCCTTGTGAGCCGTCCGGGTTCAAGATGAAAGCCCGAAGGCTCGGGACTTCCGCGCTCGTCAGGCGCCGGGGCTGCGTGACGTTGTGACGCGAAAGCGCCGTCCCAAATTTCTGCCGCAGGTTGTGGGGATCGGCCGCCACCTGTTCACCTTGCCGGATGGCTGTCCGCCCGTAAGTCGAATACCCGGCGCTGTTTTGTGGCTTGTTAGTGCTGTCTGCGTGACATTTGAAGCACACCTCGTATTCATTGGAGGCAGGTCTCAGCGGGCTACCGCCGTTGTAGCCGCTCACTCCGGTAAGGGCGGGTTCGACACCTGGTGGTGTCCCCGCGACGCTTCCGATCTTTGCTGAGTGCGGTTCGTGACAATCGGCGCACTCCGCGTGACGATTTGCGCTCAGAGGAAACGCGTCTTCAGTCGGGTCATGCTGTGCGCTCAGTGTGTTGGTCGGATGCGCATAAGCCTTCGAAAAGTCCGCCAGCACGTTTGGGATGGCAGGTGTAACGTTCGCCCCGTTGTGACAGGGGGAGCAGGCGGTCTCCTCTGCGTTCCTCAACAGCCGCGCGGCTGAGGACGATGGAACACTGTGAGACGCATGACAGTTTGTGCAAGCATTCGTGGAGACCGTGCCGTAAGGCGGGAAAGTTCCCGTGGTCGGCACGGTGTTGGCGCTGACAGCGTGTGCGCTCAGCGGCCACCCGCTGAACGTGTTGGGCAGCGGCCGGCTCGTATCGTGGCACGCCAGGCAGAGCGCGCCGTTCGCGTTCGAGCGCACGAGGAATTTCCCGGCAACTGCGTCGCGTGTGGGTTCGTGTGGGCTGTGGCAAGTGCTGCACTCAATCTTGCTTTGAACCAGCATCACGCTGGGGTCTCCCGTGCTGGGCGGGGACTGAAAGAGATTCAAGTTCAACTGCCCGTCATCCACCGGTTGAACTGCGATGGGATGGTCATTCGTTAGCTCTGTTCCCAGGGCGGCAGCGGCCCCCATACTCCCCGTTGTCGAAATGAGGCCTTCGGAGACGGTTGCTCCCAGCGCCACGGTTCCGTCGTGACAGCTCAGGCATTGTTTGGACGACCCGGCGGCGGGCGAACCCGCTCCCGCGTTGTAGGTAGAGCTGGTGTAGGTGTTGTACGTCTGTGTTGGGAGGGTGTGGTTCCACAGAGGTTTGACGTTCACATCGCTCGAATGCGGTGTGTGGCAGAAAATGCAGGCGTCTTGCCGGCTTGAGGTGACTGGCCCCGGTCCACCAGCGGACAGATTGTGCTTCGAGCCGATGACGGCTGCTGTTAAGTCCCCACCAGCGCGCACCATTGTTGGCAAGAGGAGTAGCAGAAGAAGCTGCAGACACAACAACCAGCCCCGCTTTCGATGCACCAGTCGAGTTGTCAGCCCACGAAGCATCTACGGTGCCAGCCTCCGATACCGGAAAACCTGCACGCGCTGGTTGTAAGAATCCGCCACGAGAATCACATTGCGCGGATTGATGTAGATGCCGCCGGGCAACACAAACTGCCCCGGCGCCGTACCACTGGAGCCGAAGTAGTAGAGCAGCGTGCCTTTGCTATCGAACACCTGCACGGTTTCGAATAGCGCATCCACCACGTAGATGTCGCCATCGCTGTCGACCCCGATCCCCTTTGGCCGGTTCAACGTTCCGCTGCGATTGCCGAGGCGACCGAACCCCCCAATTGCCTGCCCATCCAGTGAGAAGATCTGAATGCGGAAATTCATCGAATCGACCACGTAGAGCCGGCCGGAAGATAGGGCCAAGAAAGTAGGGAAATTGAACTCTCCGGGGTTTGTTCCACGGCGACCGATCGTCCTTAGCAGCTTGCCTTCCAAATCAAAAACAAGAACTTGATGAAGCAGCGTGTCCGCCACAAAGATGCTTCGAGTCCGGGAATCGACGGCAATCCCCGTTGGTCTCTGGAGAGGCGTTTTGCTGCTTTTGTGTCCGATCGAGCGCAGAGGCTTTCCCTGGGCATCAAAAACACAGACCTCACCACGCGCCGAATCACTCACGTAGATGTTGTCCTGCGCATCCACCGCCACGCCGACCGGCGACAGGAACGGACTCCGCTTCGTGCCGGAGATAAACTTGTAGTCTCGTTTCTCCAGGTCCAGCAGATGAACAACCCTTTGCCCAGGGTCGGCAATAATGAGGCGTCCGCGCGAGTCCTCTGTGATTCCGAAGGGCCGGCCCAATCGCGGCCGTTCAGCAGGACCGGCCACCCATTCCAGGAGCTTTCCCCAGACAGAACGAGGTTTCGCGAGCGCATCTACCTGGCGCGCGTCAATCGAGCGCAGATAATCAATCGTCCCTCGAGACCCAGAGGCCGGCGGGGCTGCTGGTTCAGTCGCTGGAGGTTCTGTCGGTTCAGGGACAGAAGACAGGCTTAGTGCCAGTAACAACCACGTCATGATGGCAGGCAGCGGGTGCATATCAAAAGATCCGGAACGAGCGTCTCACGCGGAAAAAGAAGCTTTGTCGCGAGACGCCGTTGAATCCGGCCACGTTCTCGTTGAACAGCGTGTATCCCACTTCAAAATCCAGAAGACGGAAGCGGTACAGAACAGAGAGATCCAGGAAATCGCTGTCAGTCCGCAAGCGCTCCGCAAGCGATTGGTCGAGCTGGAACCAGGTGGTCCGCACTTGCAGTTTCTTCCATGGGCGCACACTAACCGTGGCCGACTGACGAGCGGAGGTCGTGAGCACCGTTTGGAGCGGAAGCCCGGAAAGTGCCGGGTTCGCAACCGTGGTGTTTGCGGTTGCCAGCACGAGTGAGCGGCCGTCGATTGCGTTTCGCGTGTAGCCCAGATTGAAGAAGTTGTTTTCGACGGAGACGCGGAGTCCCCAATCCCGCGAACGGAAGTCGAAGTAGTCTTCGCTTCGGACGTCCTGGTAGGCAAGGCCTCCGCGGAGCACGTATGATCCAAACCGACGTGCTACCGAGACATCCGCAAACGCGTTCTTTTGTGTCAGGAAGACGTTGCTTTCCACCCGGTTCAAGCTCAGAGCGGTCAGTGCGGTGAATTCCAGCGATTCCAGCGTGCCTCTGCGGTACTGCAGATGCAGGGAGTGCCCGAGCGTGTCGCTGCTGTTGCCGTTGTTCTCGAACGTGGAGTGCGTCAGGCTGGCGCTGTACCCGGCGCTCAGTTGTCCCCAGTGGAAGGCGCGGCTGAATCCAACGCCGCCGTTTGCTCCCCAGGCTCCTCCGTCGAACATAGGGTCCGCCGCGAACCGGCTTCGAACACGGGTACGGCTCAGCCCGCCGTGAATCGTCCAATCCCGGCTGACCTTGTACTGCGTTTGCCCGGAAGCAGTCAGGGTGGACAAGCCGGTTTGCAGAATCGGCGTTGCCGTCCCTGGAGGCAAAGGGCCGAGGGCAGGGTCGAAGATGTCATTCACGTTCGAGTCGTAACCGAACTGGAGTTGAGTATTCCAACGATTCGAGAGCTGTAGGGTGCTTGCCGCGTGGAAGAAACTGCGGCTTTGGTCAAACGGGACCTGATCCAGCTTGTTCTCACTGGTCTGGTGTCCGGCCATCAGGGAAATGCTGCTTTGCTTCCAGAAGCTCCGCCTTGCTGCAACGTGACCGTCCGTGACCTTCTGTCGAAAGAAGAGCGTGGTCAGGTCGGGCGCAAAGGCGCTCGCCGTATCGGTCGTGCGGCGAGAGTGAGACCATTCCCCATCCACATCCCAGCCCCGGATGTGCTTGCTCCCGCGAACGCCGAAAGCGGAAGAATCTGCCGTGGTGGCCGGAAGGGCGTCAATGCCCGGCCGGCTCTCGGAATCGTTGCGGTTGTAGAAGAAGACCAGACGAGGCAGCCGGCGATCATTGATCTGCCAGTTCACGCCGAAGTCGCTGTAGCGGGTCTTCTGGCGAACCGCGTTGAGCCCAAGAAGCGAGCCGAAGCTGATCGAGTCCGTGCGAAAATTCGAATAGGTAATCGTCAGCGGAAAAGGCCTGCGCCGCAAGAAAGTGGTGGTCAGTCGAATGCCGTCCCTCCCGTCGAATCCCGCCTGCGGCGCCTCGCCGCCGAAATTGACCCGAGGCTGTACCCGAAAGCTCAGGAAGTCCGGATGCCCAAGGTAGGTGTTCACATCAAAGAAGAGTCCGAACGGCGAAACCGAACGGGAGATACTGCTGCCGTCGGTAGAGCCGGTCGTGGCATAGCCGGTCACGACTTCGCCGGACAGTTGCAAGGGCTTCTGCTGGGTCCACACCGGCATTGCGGCGGCCAGCACTGCCGCTGCAACCAACCCTTGCACCAGCCACGTGATTCTCGATGACGGCATCGAGGACTCTGTCAAGTTGCCTTGTGGAGGGGCCATTTTGTGGCCCCTCGACAAGGGAAGGGTCTTGTCTTACAGGTGACAGGTCAGGCAAAGGCCGGAAGCCGCGTTGCTGATCCGGAGATAGTGGCCTTGGCCCGGCCCGCCTTGCGGGCCCTGCTTGTGCGGGTCATGGCACGTCCCGCACTGCACAGTGTTGGTTGAGCCGCCGCCCGAGTAGAGCACCAAGCCGGCCCCGGTGACGTTGGCCACCGTGTCCAGCCCGGCATCGTTCGTAGGGTCGTGCGACATGTTGACCGGGTGGTCGTCGGTAAGCGTGCTCGCCCCGCCGCCCACGTTTATTGCAGTGCCTGTGATCGCGCCGCCCACCGCACCATAGGTGGTGGTCGTCAGGGTGACGCCATTGGTTGCCGCCAGAGCCCCGTCATGGCAGCTCAGGCAAAGCAGCGTGTTGTTCGAGGGCAAGCCCGGAGTGATGTTGCCGTCTCCCGGCGCCGTGATGTTGGCTGTTGCATTGCCCATCGTGGGCGACGTGTACGTCGTGTACGTCGTCGTGCCCACGGAGTGCACCCACAAGAGCGACGCACCGTTGGTTCCGGTGTGCGGCGTGTGACAGCTACCGCACGGCGTTGTACCTACGCCGCCGTGCTGCGTGTCAGTTGCCAGCCCCGCCTTTTGGGCGAGCGCGACGCTGGTGCACAGAGCAACGACAGCCACGAGAAGTATCACCTTGCTAGGCTTCATTCGTGCCTGTCCTCCTGATCAGGATCAAAACAATTACTCGCTAGAGCATGTTTGAGGTTTCCAGTCACTCAAAACGTGGAAGGCCCTTCTTTCTTCGGACCCACCTCCTTTCTTCCAGTTGCTTGAGTTTGTGGAACGTACTGGAAAATCTGCACGCGCGGATTGGCAGCCTGCTCGGTCGTATAAATCTGGTCTTTCTCGTCGATGAAGATACCGGTGACGAGCGTGAACTGGCCGGGCTGCACGCCGCGGGTCCCCACGAAAAGCAGCGGCTGGCCCTTCTGGTCGAAGATTTGGAAGTTGTTGAATTCCGCGTCCGTCACGTAAATGTGGCCCTCAGAATCCACTGCCACACCCTTCGGGCGGGAAAACTGTCCGGCTCCTCGTCCGTGCGTGCCGAACTGGCTGTGGAAACGGTCCTGCCGGTTGAAGATCTGTACGCGGTGATTGAATGTGTCTACAACGTAGAGGAATCCGCGACGATCTACGGCCACGCTCAGCGGTGAACGGAATGTGCCCGGCTCGCGGGCATCGCCCTTCTGGCCAATGTACTTGACGAACTCGAATGACTCAGAACTGAAGACAGCGATGCGATGGCCCTTTGTATCGGCGACGTAGAGCCGGTGGCGCACCTTGTCCACGGCCAGACCCACGGGCCGCTCCAGCTTGTCTTGGCCGAATTGGCGCACGAGCGTGCCGTCCTTGGCCAAACACGCGACGGTCCGCAAGTTCGCGTCCGAAACGAAGACTCGGTCATCCTCGCCAACCGTCACGCCGAGGGGCAGGCTCATCTGGAGTCCGCGGTCAGGCCCCCATACGTCCACTTTGCGCGCAGCGCGGTCGAAAACGAGAATTCCACCGGAAGGCCAGTCCGCTACGAAGATCCGCCCTTGCGAATCCGCCGCAATGCCGTAGGGCACCGCGAGGCGGCGCGGTTTCTCGCTCTCCTCTTTTGCGCCAGCGACGCGCTCAAACCAACTCCGCTTCTTCTTTTTCTGCTCAACTTCTTCAGCACTGGAAAACTGGCTCACCCAGCGGATGCGCGGAGGGTCGGGCGGAAGCGGCCACACCAGTTCCTGCGCGGGCTGTGGCATGGCTAGCCCCTTTTTCTGCGCGAACCCCGTCAGACTTCCGCTGAGGGCAATTACTGCCACCAGAACGGCGAAAAGCCAGCATGTCGGCTTCTTGCTTTCGCTCATCGCTTGTCCTCCTGATGGCACTTGCGGCACAGCACCTGCTGGGAAGCAGAGTCCGTCACATACAGCTTGGAACTGCCGTTCGCCGCGTGGGGCGCATGGCACGTCACGCAGCTCATGTCTTCTCCGAGCTGGTATTTCCCGCGCACAGGATGCCGCGGCAGGAGCGGGTGCCCCCTCTGCCCGTTGCCCAGCAATTGAATCGTTCGAATTCCTGCGAGTGCCTCAGGGGCCATTTCGACTCTCCCGCCAAATAGGGAGGCTGGTTTCTTTTCGCGTTGCTGCTTCCGCACCTTCGCTCCAATTCCGGGATCATGGCACTCCATGCACAAATCGTTGGTCTCAGCACGCAACAGCTTTTGGTGCTCGCTGCCATGCGGCTGATGGCAAACCGCACAACCTTGGTTGAAAACCGGCGCGTGCTGATGTTCTTTTGTCGCGCGAGCTTCGGCCAAGTCTGCATGGCAGGCAAAACAGGTGCGTACCGGACCTTGGCGAAGCAGGCGGGGCGAATTGGATGCGTGCGGGCTATGGCAGCTGACGCAGCCGTCGTCCATGTCGGCGGGCACGTGCTTCATCTTCGCTTGCGCAAGAGCCTCCTCCACGTCGCTGTGACAAGCGAGGCAAAGAGTCCGACGCGCCCCTTCCACGAGCTCGACCTTGTCGCTGGCGGCAGCGGTGTGGCAGGTATCACAGCCGGCTGCAAAGGCCGCGTGCACCACATTGTTGAGGAGCTTCGGCGCATCCGATCCGTGCGGGTTGTGACACTCCGCACAGTTGCTTTTTTCGACCGGTTGGTTCTGATGGGCTTTCTTCAGCGCTGGCATATCGCCGCCGTGGCAATCAAGGCAAAGAGCCGGCACGGAGCTATTCAGGTGGTAGATACCCTGCGGCTCCGCCGCTGGTTCGCTCTTGTGCGTGGTGTGACATGTGCCGCAGCCCATGTCCACCGCTGCATGCTGTGTCGGCTTTGCCAAGATTTCCGCGATGGGGGCGTGGCAACCAAGGCAAAGATTGCTTGCAGGATCCCGGCCCTCCGCAGCGCGCTTCAACAATCGCGGAGCGGTTGAACTGTGAGCGTCGTGACACGCAGTGCAGAGTTCTTTTCGAACGGAGAGGTGAACTGCGGGCTGAGTGGCTTGGGGTTTCTTATCTTCGTGACACTCGAAGCAAAGGTCGTTGCCTTCCACCCTCAGGAAAACGTCGGTCTCGTCCTTGTAGCGCTCAACAGCATGGCAGGTCTCACACCCGGCCTGCACTGCCGCATGAACAACCGCGCCCTCCGACTTGTCAGCGTGACAGCTGAGGCAAGCGCCGAAATCTGGTTCGACTGATCCAGATATGGCCTGCACCGCAGGGTGCTGCCTCTGCTCGGGGAATGCACCCGCCGCGAGAACCAGGAGGACTAGACTGCAGCCCACCGGAAGCCGTAGGCCCACCCTGCTCATGATACTGGCAACCTCAGAGAGAGAAGCCAGCTCAAGCAAAGCATGACACTTGCCATGGCGTGGCTGTGGCGTCCTTGGTGTATCCATTGAGAATTCAAAGGGTTAGATTTGCGCGAAAGAAACAAACAACCTCGCGTGGGGGATAATGCGCCATTCGCCTGCGCCATTTCACGACTTGGTGATTCGCCATAGCCTCCCAAGTCCTCTTGGCAAGAGACATGTGAACTGAGGTGGCCGTGGCAAGGGTCGCAGTTGGCCAAAGGCTAGAAGCAAGCCTGGCGGTGGACAGGGAAGGATCTACAGCCCGACGAGAGGCTTCTGCCCGACTGGACAGTCACAACTGCACCCTACGACGCGCGCAACCAGTTGACGAACCTCCGCTGGTCCCGCCGGCGTCTCGCGGGCCTTGGCAAATCACGCCGACCGCTGGACGCCACAGGGTGGCCCACGTCGGTGGCGGAGCTTTCTGGCCGCATGGCCAGCTACGCTTACGACGCGCTCTACTGGCTCACTGGCGAAACGATCAGCGGCGAATCCATCTGCCATGCCGCAGAATGGTTCGGCTGTGCCCACCACAGGCGGCACGATCAGCTGCAGAATCTCAACTGCTGGGGCGTTCGTTCGCTGTCATAGATGTGTCATACAAATCGCGGAAAAATGCGGCAAATTACGAACAAAATGTGAAAAAGGGAGGAGAAAGCGGCTTGTCCGGATTTGCTGCAACTTTCTGATTTCCCTCGCTTGACGCAAGCTCCGGCAAGATTTGGTGAAGTTGGTTGCTCGACTTCTAAGCAGAGGGTCGGGGGTTCGAATCCCTCCGGGCGCGCCACCTTCAACAGCTCTTACTTAGCGCGCACTCTTTGCGAGCGCCGGATCCCGGCAGGGCAAGCAGGTAGCGGCGGATTAGGCGGAGTGTTGTGCGCGGAGAAATCCTTCCAGCAGTGTGGCGAGCAGCGGGAACACGGGCGGGTCCAGCTCGCGCAGCTTTCGGGCCGCAGCCGGGAACCACGCCAGCAGATGTCGGCCGAGGAAATCATGCTCCAGGCGCTGGAGGCTTTCGCGATTGAGTTCCGTGGCCGAGTGCTCGCGCGCAAATCGCACCGCGGCGAGGAACTCGAGCTGCGTCAGCAGATGATCGGGCGGATAGCGCGACGTGTCACACCGGAGACCCAACACATCGTAAAAATTGACGTTGTCGTGCGCGATCTGCTGCGCCGGCTGCGATTTCCGCCAGGCCGATTCCACCAGCGGCACCGGCGGCGCGGGCACACCTACGTCAAACAGCGCGATGTACACTGATTCATACTGCGGGTAACGTTCGAACAGGTTGAGGCCCGGAAAATCGCCCCGACAGCCAAGCTCCACCCACAGTTTCGCCAGTGCGCCGGGGAACTCTGCCCGGCGCATCCACGCGAACTGCTCACGCGAAGGAAAGCGGAACAGAAAACTGAAGACCCGGTAAAGGTCCACAGAATTTTCGGTGGGCCGTGTTTCCCGGAGGCCGACAACCGCGTGCCCGGTCATTTTTTCCCCGATTCCAGCCAGTGCCAGACGGAAAAGTATTTACGGCCGTCGCGGTCGAGCTGGCTGCCGTTCCAGATGGCGAATGCGAGCGGCGTCGCAGCCGGCAGCTCCGGAAGTTCCATCACCACCTGCCATGCGCCGGAGCGATAGACCGCCTGTGCCGGAAACGATTCGCCGGTGCGGCGCGTGGTGCCGCGCCCGGCGGCTTCCATCAGCAGGGCGCCGCGGGCCGCATTCCAGTAGTAAATGGTGACCGGGCCTTGCGCGTCGCCCATCTGCAACGAAGGTGACACCATGCCTCCGGGCGCGTCTTTCGGGTACATCACAGCAGCGGCATCGAAGAAGCGCTCCGTCCCCACGGTGTGTTCCTTAACAAAACGCTGCTCAGGCGGGGTTTCCGGCACGACCGGCAGCTCCGTGCGGTCAGCGGTCACATCGCGCCAGCTCAGGTGAACGAACAGCCTGCCAGCCGCACGCAGCGTGCGGACATCTACAAAAGCGATCTCCAGTGAAGCCGGCGGGTCGGTGTCATAGAGTGGCGGCGTGCGATTCAGCGCGATGCGGCGGGGGGCAACCTGCTGCCATTCGCGCGCTGCCGGGTCAAGCAAAACCTCGGCGGGCTGCGGGCTGGACACTGCATTCAGTCGCAGATTCTGCGGCAGCACCGCAGTGCTGGCGGGTGGTTGTGCAAACGCCGGTGTGACCGTCGCAAACATCAGGATGGCCGGAAGGATAAGAATCTGTTGCGTATTCATGGTGTACTCCAAACTAGGTCTTGATCTGTACAAGCTGCTCGTGTGCAGGGAGGCGATAGCGCGTGGCGTCGTCGCGCCCGATCAGCAGTTGCAGAATTTCGCTTCGGCCACCGTTTTGCGCGCGCGTCAGTTCCGCCTCCAGCCGCCGGATGACGTCTTTGACCTCTGCGCCGAACAGATAGACGAGGTAATCCACCGGCAGTCGCGGGTCTTCGAGGATGCTTTTGCCGTAGTTGCCGCGCTTGGGCGGGTTGAATGGCGGCACGTAGAACACATTGGGCTGCGTGCCCTTTTCCGGGAACAGCGGCAGCGCCACACGATAGGTGAGCACCAGCTTGTGCACCGGCGATTCAGGATCGTCAAGAATGCCGACAAAGCGCAGCCGGCCCGGACACTGCACGGCGCAGGCGTTCACTTCACCCTTTTCCAGGCGCGGGTAGCAGAAGATGCATTTCTCCGACTTGCCGGTAATTTCGTTGAAGTAGATTTTCTTGTACGGGCAGGCGGCAATGCAATAGCGGTAACCCTGGCAGCGCTCCTGGTCAATCAGCACGATGCCGTCTTCTTCGCGCTTGTAGATGGCCTGCCGCGGACACGCCGCCAGGCAGGCGGGATAGGTGCAGTGGTTGCAAATGCGCGGGAGGTAGAAATAAAAATTCTCGTCGCCGTTCAGCCCGCCGACATCTTCATCCCAGTTGCAGCCAAACTGCGGGTCAGGCGAGGGCATCACCGGTTTGCCGGAGCCTTCATAGAGCCGCTGGTCGTAGTCGTATTCCCACGGCACGCCGTAGTCGCCCAGGGCGGGCAGCTTGCCCGGCTGGAGCTCGCCGTCTTTCCAGCCCCCGCCGATGCGGTCCCACTGCCGCGGGTAACCCAGGCCCGGACGCGTCTCGACGTTGTTCCAGTACATGTACTCGGTGCCGTCGCGGTCGGTCCACAGCTTTTTGCAGGCGATGGTGCAAGTCTGGCAGCCGAGGCATTTGTTCAAGTCCATGACCATCGCGTACTGGTGTCGTGACATGGCTGCCTCCTAAGCCCTCCGCGTCGCGGCGCCGGCTTCCGCGCGGGACTTCCGCCTGGCGCGGGCCGAATAGCGGGCCACCGGCCCGCGATACTTTTCGACTTCCACCTTGATGTCGCGGTTGTTGCCGGTCGGGCCCCAGTAGTTCAGCCGGAACTTCACGTGCCCGTAGCCGCCGATCAGTTGGGTGGGTTTGATTTTGATGTAGGTGAGCGATTGCCATCCGCCCTGCTGGAAGCCGAGATATTTTTCCCAGCCATGATACATGGTGATGCGACCGGGTCTTTCGCCGGGGAGGATCTGCAGCCGGCAGATACATTCGCCGGTGGAGTTGAAGATACGGATCCAGTCGTTGTCGCGCAGGCCGCGGCGGCGGGCGTCGTCGGGATGCATGTAAGCGATGGGCACACCGCGCTGCAGCCGCAGCATGGCGCGGTGGTCGCGCCAGGTGGAATGGATGGACCAGCGGCCGTGCGGCGTGTTCCAGTAGAGCGGGAAGTCTTCTTCGACGGGCTCCTTGTGCACCGGCAGCGCTTCGCCGAGCTCGAGGAACCACCGGTGGTCAATGTAGAACTGCTGCCGGCCGGTCAGCGTGCGCCACGGTTTTTTCTTCACCACCTGATGCTTGAACGGTGTGTAGGCGACACCGGGTTCGACGTCGCTGTTCCACACTTCCGGGTCGGTGGCCACGAACCGCCGCGGCTGCGCCTGCAGATTTCGATAGGTCATGCCCTTGGTCTCCGCCGAGTGCGCGAGGATGTAGTCAGCGGCCTGTTCATCGCTGACAATGGTATTGCCCGAGGTCCAGTCCTCTTCCAGGCGGGTGAAATCGCGCTCCCAGTTGAACTGCTCGTCGCGATACGGCTTCAAACCACGATGACGCGCCAGATCGGCAATTTTCTTCGCCAGTGCGTGGAAAATGGCCCAGTCCGTCTTGCTCTCAAAAAGAGGATCGAGTGCTTTGCCGAAGGTGTGCATGTAGCTGTGGCAGTCGGTCGAATTCAGATCCACTTTTTCGTAGTAGCTTGCGGCGGGAAGCACGACGTCGGAATAGAGTGCCGTGGTATCCATGCGGTAATTGATATCCACGATCAGGTCGAGGTCCTGCCAGAGCGAATCCTCGATCAGCTCATTGCCTTTGGCCTGATTCAGATAGTTCGCGCGCCAGATGATGAAGGCGCGCGGCTTGCGGCCCTCGCCGGGTTTTTCACCTGCGCGCAGCTTGGGCCACAGTGGCATCCAGCCGTTTTTCACCGACTCTTCGATGTACCACTCGATTGGCCGGCCGTTGTATTGGTGCGGGTCGCGGTTCGAGGAGTGCACGTAGCTCCACAGCGTGGTGTTCTGGAAGCGCTGCTTCGCCCGGCCTTCGGGAAAGGCCAGCGCAAAAAAGCCATGCTCAGGCCAGATGCGCTCCTGCCCGACGTAGTGATTGAACCCGCCGCCGTTTTTGCCGACATTGCCCGTAAGCGCCACCAGCAGAATCATCGCGCGGTTGGCCAGGTCGTTGTGAAACCAGTGGTTGGTGCCGGCGCCATGGATAATCATGGCCGGCTTCCGCGTGCCCAGCTCGCGCGCGAAGGTGTGAATCTCTTGCGCGGGCAAGCCGGTCAGTGCAGCAACCCTGTCGAGCGGATAGGCTTGCAGCTCGTGCTTCAGCAGTTCGAACACGGGTGTCACCTCGATTTCACTTCCGTCGGCAAGCTTGACCTTGTAGCCGCCCTCGAGCGCCGGGTCGGCATCGCCCAGTTGAATCGTCTTAATTGCAGAGCCCATCGAGCCCGGCGCTTCGGCCACTCGCCGCGCGCGCGTATCCCAGAAATAGAAAATGTCGTCCTTGCCGCCGGCCTTCAGGTCCGCTTCGCGCAGGAACCGGTTCGTGTCTTTGCGCACCAGCAGAGGCAAGTCGGTCTGTTCTTTCACGTAGGGCTCGTCCATCAGGCGCTCGTCTATCAGGATTTTCGCCACGCCAAGCGCGAGCGCGGTGTCGGTGCCCGGGTTGATTTGCCAGTAGAGATCGGCGTGGATGCAGGAGGAGTTAAAGTCGGGCGAGATGGCGACGATCTTGGCCCCGTTGTAGCGCGCTTCGAAGGCGAAGTGCGCGTCGGGGATGCGCGTCTGCGAAATGTTAGAACCCCACAGCACGATGTACTTCGCGTTGAACCAGTCGGCGCATTCGCAGGCTTCGGTCTGCACGCCCCAGGTGAGCGGCTCGCCGGGCGGCAGGTCGCAGTACCAGTCGTAGAACGAGCACATCACGCCTCCCAGGTAGTGCGCCAGGCGCGCGCCGGCAGCGAAGCTGATAGGACTCATCGCCGGAATGACACTGAAAAACGTGTTGGTATCCGGACCGTGTTGGTAAATGTTGTCGAGCAGTTTTTTTGCAATCAGCGTGAGCGCTTCATCCCAGGTGGCGCGGCGCCATTTGCCTTCACCGCGCTTGCCGGTGCGAATCAGCGGATAGCGCAGCCGCTGCGGGCTGTAAACGTATTCGACAAAGCAGCCACCCTTCTGGCAGCCCCGCGGATTGTAGTCAGGCAGGTCTTCGCTGATGCGAGGATAATCCGCGGCCTGCTCTTCGCGCACCATCACCCCGTTGCGCACGTACACCATCCAGGAACACGAGCCGGTGCAGTTCGCCGAATGTGTTGAGCGGACGACTTTGTCCCAGGTCCAGATTTTGCGGTAGAACTCTTCCCAGCCGCGGTACGGGTAGCTGCGCAGCGGGTCGAAGTCACCCAGGAGCGCTTCGAGCGCGGGCTTCTCGTTGCGGCCGCAGCCAGGGATGGCCAGTGCGGCAGTGGCGGCGGCCGCACTCTGCAGAAAGTCGCGGCGCGACCAGCGCGGCTTGCCGGTTTTTTCTCTGTTGCTCATCGGCTTGCTCCTGCAAGGGGCTTTTCGCTATCGGCTCCGGCCTGCTGTGTTCGTGCCGGTGCAAGGCTGCGCAGAAATGCGACGAGGTCGGCGATCTCCGCGTCGCTCAGGGTCAGACTGCCCGGACGCTGAAACGCAGGCATGGCCGTTTGTGGGCGCCCGTTGCGAATGGTGCCGGCGATAAAGGCGTCGTCGGCCGCGCGGAGGAAAATGGGATTGGCCAGCTCGGGTGCCACACCGTCCACGCCGGCTGCTCCATGACAGCCGGCACAGTTGCGAAGGAAGAGTATCTGCCCGCGGGCGACGTCGCCGCCAACAACTCGCTCGGTGCGAGATGCGCCCGCGCGCGCAGCCCGCGCGGAGGGAGACGCCTTCAGATAATCCACCAGCGAGGTGATTTCTTCCGGCAGCAGCCCGCCGGCCTGCTGGTGCCAGGCAGGCATCTTGGTTCCGGGGCGGCCCTGCGCGATCTGTGTTTCCAGGTACTGGCGGGTTGCAGTGGCTGCCAGCGTGCCGCGGATGGCGGGAATGAAACGCTGAAAAGTTTTCTCCCACCGGCCGTAGCTGCCGTCGCCGTGGCAGGCAAAGCAGTAGGTCCGGTAGAGCTCCACGGCCGGCTGCGGCTGCGGAGTAAGCGAGTGGTATTTTTGTGCGATCTTGTCGGGAGCGAGGTAGCTCTCCGGAACGTCCCGCTGCCGGAGCGAGAGCATATACGCCGTCAGCGCCAGCGCCTCGTGTTCGGTCACAGTCGGATTTTTCATCTGGCTGTCCGGAACGACTCCGCCAGGATCGCGGAAGTGGGCCTGATGCCAGCGCCAGGTCGTATAAGGTGGCTTCAGGTTTGTCAAAATCAGCTCATGCTTGGTCTTCATCCCCTCGTTGTCCAGCGCCGGGCCCAGAGATCCGCCGCGGCCGTTCAATTTATGGCAGGAGCCGCAGCTCTTTTCTTCGTAGAGCCGCATGCCTTGGAGCACCAACGCGACGTCTTGGCGCGGCAGTTGTGTGACGTCGTGGCAGGTCAGGCACGACGCCTGTGTCAGTTCCGGCGGCAGCAGCGGATAGTCCCAGTAGGCGTCTTCGGCCTTGGCTTCGTGGAAATTCGTCGCCGCGCCCTGACCCTGATGGCAGATAGTGCAGCCGTAGCGGTCCACCGGATGGTGGTCGAGAATTTCGGCGGGGTGGAGCCGGTAAGGCTGCGGCACGTCGGTCATGCGCGGGTCGTCAATTCCGACGTGGCAGCTGACGCAGCGGTCTACCGCGCCCAGTGCCGGCACGCTCACCTGACGCAGTTCGACGCGGAAGTTGCGCAGCAATTCCAGGCCGTGCTCGTCAGTGGCTTTTGCGGCGAGAATCTCGCGGTAGGCGCGCTGCCGCTGCTGCCATTCCGCCAGCAGATTTTCACGCAGCGCGGCGGCAATCAGAAACGCCAGCGTCAGCAAGCTGGCAATCAGCAGCGTCCAGCGGAACAGGCGTGATGGATCCTTCATGTCAAAGCTCCCGGGCGCGGCCGGCCGCGCTCCCGCTCAGTGCACCGGCCATTGCGACGGCCACCAGTAGAAGTCCCAGTTTGGCCCGCGGTGCACCGTGGCGAAGTACGTCAGTACGACGAAGCCCACCAGAAAGCAGGTGAACAGCGCCACCGCCGCCAGCCGCACCGAATCGCGCCGCTTCAGTACCCACAGCGACCAGCCCGCAAACAGCAAAACCAGAATTGACCCTGGATTGATGATGATGATCCACAGCTGGTGAATTTCGGGAAACCAGTTGCGCAGCCAACCGAAGTTCACGGTGAAGGTTAGCATGCCTACTGTGCAGAGCAGCCCGTACAGCAGCGACTGCCACGCTACCGCTCGCTCTCCGGGCGTCCCGAACCAGACGCCTTCACCGCCGGCCCGGCGGTCGAGGAAGGGAATCAGCGCCAGCCCGACCACAACAATGGCCGGAATCACCAGCCCGCCCATGAACGCCGAGTACGATACCAGCTCCTGCAAACCGAGGAAGTACCAGGGTGCCTTGGCCGGATTTTCGGGCACGGCGGGATTGGCGATTTCTTTCAGCGGGGCGTCCAGGTAGAAAGACAGCACCAGCGTGATGGCGATGGTCAGCATGAAGACGGCCAGCTCGGCCCAGAACAGATGCGGCCAGCTCATCACCGTGCCTTCCGGGCCGCGGTTTACTGGCGGCCGCTTGCCGCGCACCACGGCCATCAGTCCGTAAGTCTTCGTCGCCAGCGGCTCGAAGACGCGCTGCATCCTTCCGCCCCATTCGGCCGTTCCACCGGAGGGGTCTTCGGGGCGAGCCAGGCCGCCGTCTTTGCGGATGCGCCAAAAGTGCACGCTCATCAGAATCACCAGCAGCAACGGCAAGATGAACACGTGCAAGACGTAGAAGCGAATCAGCGAATCTTCGCCCACCGTAGTAGCGCCCAGCAGCAGTCGCTTCTGGAATCCACCCGGGTCGAAGTATTCGGTCACGCCGATGGCATCGGTTAGCTCGCGCGGTGAGTTGGCGATGTTCGCGCCGATGGTGGTAGCCCAGTAGGCGAGCTGGTCGTAGGGCAGCAGGTAGCCGGTGAAGCTCAGCGCCAGCGTCAGCACCAGCAGCCCCAGGCCGATCAGCCAGTTGAATTCGCGCGGCTTTTTATAACTGGCTGTGAAGAATACGCGCGCCATGTGCGCGAACACGGCAATCACCATGATGTGCGCCGCCCAGCGGTGAATGTTGCGGATGAACCGGCCGGTCGCCACAACGTAATGGATGTCCTTCATGGACGGATAGGCCAGGTCGGTGGAGGGCTTGTAGTAAATCATCAGCAGGATCCCGGTGACGGTCAGCACAATGAAGCTGAACGTGGCGATCAGGCCCAGGCCCAACGTCAGCGCGGGCGAAAGCGTGCGCAGATGCACGCGTACGCTGTGCAAATGTAAAAACAGATTGTGAAACGTAGCCTGCGATTCCTCGCGCTCGGACTCCGGGAGGCGGCCCAGACGGAACCAGGCGTCTTTCAGGTTGTGAGGCAGGCGCCGGAGGTTGTCGAGAAACTCTCGCGGGGCCGATGTCTTATCCGGCGTTGTCGCCGCTGTCGCCATGGCGTTCCTCCTAAACCTGGAGCCGGGTGCCCTCGGGCACTTCGCGGTCCACGTACACCATCAACTGGCCATCTGCCGCGCGGCTGATCTCCAGCCAGGGGAGCGGCCGTGGCGCCGGCCCTGCCAGCACGCGGCCGTTTCCGGCAAATTTCGAGCCGTGGCAGGGACACTCAAATCCTTGCCCCGTCCGCGCCACCGCACAGCCCAAGTGCGTGCAGGTGGTCGAGATGGCATAGACGCCACCCGCGTCGCGCATCAGCACGAAGTTTTCTTCGGCGAACAGCGTTTCCGCGCCCACCGGGAACTGCTCGGGGTGGCCGACTTTGAACCGCCGTACCGGGCCCGGCTCGACGGTCGGCTTAGGCAAGCGGAGCACGCCGGCCAGCGCGGTCCCCATCGCCGCAAGAAAACTGACCAACGAGGCGATGCTCAGAAAACTGCGCCGGCTCACCGGCGGCGGCTCCAGCCGCGAAGGTTTCACATCGTTTGCGTCGGACATGGCTTCCACTCCCTCGAATAGCTGAAACGTTCCATGGTGATGGCCGTGGTCGGGCAGCGCTGGGCGCACAGCCCGCAGCGGATGCAGCGCTCTTCGTCTTTCAGAATTGCAGAAAGCTCAGGTTCCTCGCCGAGCGCGAGTTCGCGCACCACCGATTCAAGCTCGGGCGTCGGTTCCAGGCGGTCGAGCGAGACCAGCTTCAGGCAAACCGTGGGGCAGACGTCCACGCAGCCGCCGCACAGGATGCAGCGCTCGCCGTCGAAAATGGTATTGACGCCGCAGTCCAGACAGCGGCCGGCCTCGGCGCGCGCCTGCGCTTCCGAGTAGCCGATTTCGACGAGTGCCTTCGGGTTGGCCAGCCGTTCGGAGGCTGTGAGCGTCGGGATGGGCACCCGCTTACGCTTTTCATACGACTTCTCGCGGCGATAGCGTGCGATGGGGAAATGGAACTGGACGTCTTCCGGAGCAATCTCACAGCCGCGCAAATAGCGATAGACCGAGCGCGCCGCCTGCTTGCCGCTGGCGATCGCGTGGATCATCAGCCTGGGGCCGTAGGCAATGTCACCGGCGACGAACACGCCTTCGGCTGTGGTCGCGCCAGTTGCCGGGTCGCTGACGATCTGCTGCGGCGAGCGCATCTCGATGCCTTCGCGTTGCGGGTCGAGAAAACTCAGATCGGCAGCTTGGCCGACCGACAGCAGCACGGTATCGCCTTCAAGCGTCATCGCGACCGATTCGTCGAATTTCGGCGCGAAGCGCTTCTGCTCGTCGTACACCGAGGTGCAGCGGATAAATCGCACGCCGCGCACGAACCGCTGCCCGTTCACTTCTTCGCTCAGGATTTCCTCCGGTCCCCAACTGTTGTGCCGGGTAACGCCTTCTTCGGCCCCTTCGAGGATTTCCGTCGTGTCGGCGGGCATCTCTTCGAGCGACTCCAGGCAGACCAGGTGGACTTCGCGGACGCCCTTCATCCGCGCGGCGGTGCGCGAGACGTCGTACTCTTCCTGCCGCAGCACGGTGCGCGCGACGTCGTAGGCCACGTTGCCCCCGCCGATGACAATGACCCGTTGGCCCAGCTCAACCTGCTTGCCCAGCGCCACCTCGCGCAGAAAATCTACGCCGCCCATCACCCCGATGGCTTCCACGCCGGGGATGGGCAGTTGCCGGGAACGCTTGGCGCCGCAGGCGATGATGACCGCAGCGAAATCCTGGCGCAGGCGGTCGAACGTGACGTCCCTGCCCACCTGCGTATTGCAGCGAATCTCCACGCCCAGCGCTTCGATCACGGCAACTTCGGCGCGGATCAGTTCGCGCGGCAGCCGGTAGCCCGGCACGCCAGTGTAGAGCATGCCGGCGGGCACCGGCTCCATTTCAAAAATCACCGGACGGAAGCCCATCAGTGCCAGGTCGTGCCCAGCCGCCAGCCCGGCGGGCCCGGAACCGATGATGGCGATGCGCTCGCCTTCCGGTTTGGGGAAGTCGGCGCGGGCAAGGAACTCTAGCAAATGGCGCAGCTCGTCTGCGTCGTCGCACGTCCGCGGTTCGGTACCGTTTTTGAGATAGGTGATGAAGTCGAGCGAATCACTGTTGCGGTTGTCCACGCCGAAGCGTTCGCAGGCAAACCGCTTCAGCGCGCGGATGGCGATAGGCTGGTCAATCGTGCCGCGGCGGCAGGCTGCTTCACAGGGCGCACCGCAGATGCGGCCGCAGATCGAGGCAAGCGGGTTCGGCCCGCGGGCAATCAGATAGGCGCGCTCATAGTCGCCTTCGGCGATGGCGCGCACGTAACCGCGCGCGTCGGTGCGAACGGGGCAGGCGTACTGACACTTGATCTGCTCGCGCCAGTAAAGCTCGTCGGCCAGGCGCACCCGATACGCCGGGGCGGTCACATGGCGCCTCCCGGCGCGGCGAGGCTAGGGAAGCGCTCGGCGGCTGGCCGGCGCTTCCGGTTCCCGTTTCCATTCGGATTTGCCCTGCGAAGCTTCATCGCTCCCCCTTGCGGGTGCTTCGTGCGCGGCTTCAGGAGGCGTTCTGCTTGGCGGCGCCGCCGGACAACTGCGCGATCAGTTCGTCCATCATGCGGTGCAGCCGCTCGTGCGTTCCGCGGCCGATCTTTTCTTCTTCGACGCGGTCGAACTGCCGGGCCAGCTCCGCTTGCTCGGTTTCGGAGAGCATCTGCTCGGCCATGCGAAACAGGATTTCATTTTCTTTGTGGATGTGTTCCCGCAGCAGAGCGATGTAACGCCGTGCGGCGTGCGCCCAGCGCGCGCCAGCTTCCGAATTGCCTGCGGCGAAAGCCTCTGCGGCCTCGCGCATCTCCGCTATCAGCGCCCGGCCGTGGTCGTGTTCATACAGCATCACGCCGATCGGGCCGCCCTGCCGCGGCAGGCCCTTCTTCTCAAGAAGAGGGAAGAGCAGCTCTTCTTCCTTGCCGTGATGGCACTGGTCGGCAAACAGGCGGAAGAATTCCAGCAGGTCGCCCAGGTGCTGTGGCAAAGCTTCCTGCTTGCGCTCGAGCCGCGTGGCGATTTCTTCGGCGGCCTCCAGCATTTTCAAAATGGCGTCGTGCTCTTTGCGAAGGACCTCAGTAGCCAGCATGATTCGTCATCTCCTCTTGATTTGGCTGTGCAGGCCGGGCCGGCCGCATCTGCAGCGGGCTAGTGGAGGCAGCGCTCCGGTAGTGAAGGTGCAGCATCAGGAGGCCCGCCTTCGTGCCCGCCGGCGGGCCACCCGGGCCAGATCGGCCAGCGACGTGTGCCGGAGCATATCGTCCAGCGTTTCGCGGATTCCTTTCCAGGCGTCGTGCAGCGGGCAGGGATTTCGGTCGTCGCATTCGGGCAGTCCGAGCACACAGGCACTGGTCAGGTCGTATCCGTCCGTAGCGGTCAAAATGTCATTCAGCGTGATGTTTTCGGCTGGCTGCGCCAGTTCGTAGCCGCCATGAATCCCCTTGAAGGAGCGGATCAGGCGCCGGCGCCGTAGCGTGTGCAGGATTTTCCAGAGGAAGGGCATGGGGATGGCTTCGGCTTCTGCGATTTCCCTGGCGCCGGTCAGCTTGCCGGGCGGCTGCATGGCCAGGAAGGTCATGGCGCGGACGGAGTATTCGACCGTCTTCGAGAACAACATATAACTGGACCTTATACTCCATTAATGGCTGCTGTCAAGCAAAATCGAAGGCCGGGTTGTGAATTTCGGCCGGACCTCGGGCCATCGCTTCTGGACGGCGCCAATCAAAGCCGGAGCCGCGTCGCCGAGGCGGCCCTTCTCGAGTGGCCGGAGGCTACTGCACGGGTGGCTGCGGCACGGTATCTTTTCCGGCTTCTGGGGTGGGGGCGATGATCTGCTCGCCGACGTCCACGGAGAAAAGCAAGTAATCGCGGAAACTGTGGCGGTAATGGTAGCGCCGGCCCTTATACAGCACGTAAAAGTCAGCCACGGAAGGCAGCCAAAGCTCAACGTTTCGTTCGCGGAAGTGAACCGGCGCGTAGTTGATGATCAGGTGTTCGTGCTCCAGGCCGGCTTCCGTCAAGGGCTCGAGCAGGTTGCTTTCCAGGCGCAGAACATGAAAGCTATTCGCCGCGATCCAGGCGCGGCCCTTCAGCAGAATGGGCCAGACGTTCCCACCGGAGCGAAACGAGCGGAAGCGCGGCGTGCGGTCCTTCCGCTGCTCGAAACGCACCAGCCAGGCGGGACTGCCTTGCCAGCTACCCAGTCCCTCGCAGGCCATCTGAAAATCTTCCAGGTAGAAGGGATGAAACACCAAAGCCAGGGCGCTAAGCCCGCGGGTCATCATCTGGCTGGGCCACTCACGCGGTGAGACATCCGGATTGCGGGTCTCCTCAACGGAAAACGTTCCGGGCCGTGTTTGCCGGACGGAAACCAGGTATTCCCACTCCCGCTGCATGTGATAGCGGCCTCGGCCGAATTCATCCAGCTGCTCGAAGCGAACTTCTTCAGTGGCTGTAAACCGCTCGAGGTTACGCACCAGCTCCGTGCTGCGGCGCCGGACGCCGCGCAGCACCTCGCGAAGCGAGCAGCTCACCCCGGGCGTTGTAGCGGGCCGCTTGTCATCAATTCCGGGCGGCGCCCAGCTTCTGGGCTCAACTTCCGGCTGGACGGGGATGGCTGCCCGCGGCTGACTGGCCGGTGCGTGCAGCTTTTCCGGAACAGCCGCCGCCGCCGGCTGCGGACGCTCCAGCGTTTCCAGCAGCCGCCGCGCCGGTTCGGCGGCGGGATGGCTTTCGTGCCTGCGGAACAGTTCGCGAAGCCGCGCGACGGCCCGCTCGCGCTCGCCCAGTTGCGCGTGCGTGCGCGCCAGCAGCAGCAGGACGTGCGGTGCGTTCTCCCCGC
>FWPU01005087.1_pt1 | contig 29343 bp, 16 predicted proteins | sample 2228361 | NCBI WGS metagenome assembly FWPU01 (sample SAMEA103939777, study PRJEB20133) | metagenome | reverse complement strand
TGGTGCGTACCAATATCGAGCGGTGCACCTTAGGTAAGATTATTATGTGAGGCAATGATCTCCGCAAAGTAAGATTTTTGATGAGTCAAGTCGCCCCCTTGCCGCTTCCGCGCAGCCGATGCTATGATATTTTCATTCCCTTCGTTCGAGGGCAACCGTGACCGTAGCCAGGGCTGTGCAGGCTCTCCAGTTCGATCTCGAATTCACGCGCCACGTCGCCGCCTGGCGGCGTCTGTCGGCCACACCTGGGACCTACGCGCCGTGGCCAGATCACCTCGATGACCGCCTGCGCGTGGCGCTGGCCGACCGTGGCATCCACCAGCTCTATCAGCACCAGGCGGCAGCGCTGGCAGCCCTCGCCCAGGGCCAGCACGTCGCAATCGCCACAGCATCCGCCTCCGGCAAGACGCTGTGCTATAACCTGCCGATCCTCGACCGCCTGCTCAACGACCCCACCTCCTGCGCCCTTTACCTGTTCCCGACGAAGGCGCTGGCCCATGACCAGTTGGCCGAACTGATGGCCTGGCTGCGCCAGCTCGCTCTGCCAGACCAACTGGTCGCTTCCTACGACGGAGACACGCCGCCAGCGGAACGCGCCGCCATCCGCCGCGCCGCGCGCGTGGTGTTGAGCAACCCAGATATGCTCCACGTCGGCATCTTGCCCTACCACACGCGCTGGGACCGCTTCTTCACCCACCTGCGCTATGTCGTCGTCGACGAGATGCACACCTACCGCGGCGTCTTCGGCTCGCATGTGGCGAACGTCCTGCGTCGCCTGCGCCGCATCTGCCAGTTTTACGGCAGCCAGCCGCAGTTCATCGCGGCCTCCGCCACGATCAGCAACCCGGCCGAGCTGGCGACGCGCCTGATCGAGGCGCCCGTGACCCTGATCGATGAGGACACGGCGCCGCGCGGGGAACGCCATTTCCTGATCTACAACCCCCCGCTCGTCAACGCCGAGCTGGGCATCCGACGCAGCGCCGTGATCGAAGCGCAACGGATCGCAGCGCGCCTCCTGGAACACGATGCGCAGACGCTCGTCTTCGCGCGGGCGCGCCTGACGACGGAGGTGCTCCTCTCGTATCTGCGCGACGCCGCCGCGCGCCTTGGCCTCCCACCCGAAGCTGTGCGCGGCTATCGCGGCGGCTACCTCCCCACGCAGCGCCGCGCGATCGAACGTGGCCTGCGCGAGGGCGCCGTGCGCGCGGTGGTGGCCACCAACGCCTTGGAGCTGGGCATCGATATCGGCCAGCTCAGCGCCGTCGTGCTGGTCGGCTACCCCGGCACGATCGCTTCGACGCGCCAGCAGGCAGGACGGGCCGGACGCCGCCAGGAGGCCGCTCTGGCCATCCTGATCGCCGCCGCCGACGTGCTCGACCAATACCTGGTCGCACACCCGGACTACCTTTTCGACCGCAACCCCGAACAGGCGCTGGTCCACCCGGACAACCTCTTCATTCTCACCAACCATATCCGCTGCGCCGCCTTCGAGCTGCCCTTCCGCCGCGGCGAGCCGTTCGGCGCCCTGGAGGACATATCTCCGATCCTGGAGCTTCTGGTCGAAGAGGGGACACTCTACGCTGGCCCCCAGGCGTGGCACTGGATTAGCCAGGCTTATCCGGCCGAAGCGGTCTCTCTGCGCACAGCCGCCAATAACCGCTTCGCGATCCTGCTCGAAGAAGAGAGGACGCCCCCTCGCACGATCGGCGAGATCGATCGGTTCAGCGTGCCGCTGCTCGCCTACGTCGGCGCCATCTACCTGCACGAAGGGCAGAGTTACCTGGTGACGCGGCTCGATTGGGAGAAGGCGCAGGCCTGGGTGCAGCCCGCCAACGTCGATTACTACACAGAAGCGAGCCTCAGCGAATCGGTGCAGGTCGATCAGGTCTACGCCGAGGCCCCCCAGGCCGGCGCCCAGCGCGCGTGCGGTGAAGTCACGGTCGTGGCGCGCGCCACGGGATACCGCAGGATCAAACGCTATACGCACGAGACCCTCGGCTGGGGAGAGATCGACCTGCCCGAACAGCTTCTCCATACCACCGGTTTCTGGCTCAGCTTCACCGAGGAGACGGTCGCGCGCCTGCAGGCGGTGGGGCAGTGGATCGAGCCGCTCGACTATGGGCCGCAATGGGCGCAGATCCGCGACCAGGCTCGCGCGCGCGATGGATTTCGTTGCCGGCAATGCGGCGCGCCGGAACGCGCGGGACGTCAGCACGAAGTGCACCACATTCGCCCTCTGCGCGCCTGGCTGATGGAAGCCAGCCAGCGCGGCGAAGAGCCGGCCCGCGCCCGCCAGATGGCCAATCGCCTCGATAACCTGATCACCCTTTGCCCGCAGTGCCATCGCCTGGCCGAGGCCAAGGTGCGCACGCACACGGGGCTGGGCGGGCTGACTTACATCCTCGGCAACGTCGCCGCCCTGCATCTCATGTGCGACCCGCGCGATCTGGGGGTGGTCACAGAGTTGCGATCGACTCACACAACCTTGCCGACGATCACCCTCTACGATCGCGCGCCGGCGGGCATCGGGTTCGCAGAGCGCCTGTTCGAGATCATCCCTGATCTCCTGGACGCCTGCCGCGAGTTGATTGAAGACTGCGGCTGCGCCAATGGTTGCCCCGCCTGCATCGGCCCCGTGCTCGACGAGGCCGCGCCGATCAATCCCAAGGCGCTGACGCTGGCGCTGATCGCCGCCACGCAGGAGCAACGCGACTCAGGCGCTGGCGGGTGAGTTGCCCTCAAGCGATAATGGCCTAGTGGACAGATGCTTGGTATAATGAGGGGTAAACCTTTGGGCCGTGCATGGGAGCCTCTGGGCAAGCTATCACGACGATACTCACCATACCTTTTTGCGCAGCAGGCGGCCCCTGAGTTTTACATAGCCGTCGCCGGGTCTCGTGTGACCTCCCTGGGGAGGCTGGCGAGGGCATAACCCGATACGCTCCCAGAGCATGATTCTTCCTACTATGTCCGGCAGGAGTAAGGCATGGATTGGACACAATTCAACATTCCGGAAGAGACGAGAGCTATCCTCAAGGCAGCCCCGCGCGTTTTCTCTCCGACTTCGCTGGCGGAGATGGTGGATCTGGCATGTGGTGGGCGCGAAAGCAATGCGTTTGAGGTGGCATATGAGGTGCCAGGCATCGGCAGGGTGGTAGAAGCTCGCGTGGCGCGGGTGCGTAACGGCGTCTCTGCCAATTATACAGAGCCTTACATGCGGAGACGGGACCCAGATTGTCTGGTGGTAGGCGATGACCTGCCCACCGACAAGCCGCGTTTCTGCGAGCGCTTCGGAGTGCCCTTCGATGGGCTACGCCAGGAAACTTTTGAATGGCTGAAGCGACAGGAGTTGATTGTCTTTGCTTTTAACGCTGGAGGCGATGATATTGGTTTGGGGACCCTGGTCCTGTGCCCTGCCAATGCCGGCTTCTTCGCGTTGGGGTTAGCAATGTTACAGGGGATGATCGCCCCCCAAGATGTTCCCGCTGACTTTTCCCCCAAGGCGATGGTCTATGTGGCGCCGATCTTCCGGCATACCCACTTTGACGGCAAACAGGTGGTGGTACATAACCGCTTGCCACACGTGTATGAGATGTATTCGTACAATCTCTACCCAGGCCCCAGCGCTAAAAAAGGGGTGTATGGCATGCTGCTCAGCCTCGGTGAGAAGGAGAGCTGGACTACCATCCACTGCTCTACGGTGCGGGTGATCACCCCCTACGACAACGAGATCACCATCGCGCACGAGGGCGCCAGCGGCGGCGGAAAGAGCGAAATGCTCGAACAGGCGCACCGCGCCCCTGATGGACGCTGGTTGCTGGGGCGCAATCTGGTTACCGGCGAGGAGCGTTATCTGCAGATCCCACGCTCTTGTGAACTGCGACCGGTCACCGACGACATGGCATTATGTCACCCAGCCATTCAAGCGAATCATGGAAAATTACGTCTGCAGGATGCCGAACGCGCGTGGTTTGTGCGTGTGGACCACATCCGTCGCTATGGCACCGATCCCTTCCTGGAAGGGTTGACGGCGCAGCCTGACTGTTCACTGCTCTTCCTGAACATCGATGCGGTCCCTGGAGCACGCGCGCTGATCTGGGAACACATCGAGGATGCCCCTGGCAAGCCTTGTCCGAATCCACGAGTGATCATTCCCCGCCAGATCGTCCCCAACATCATTCACGGCTCGGTGACGGTGGACATACGTAGCTTCGGCGTGCGCACGCCTCCCTGCACGCGCGAAAAGCCCAGCTACGGCATCATCGGGTTATTCCACATCCTACCTCCAGCGCTGGCATGGCTGTGGCGGTTGGTGGCGCCGCGTGGACACGATAATCCCAGCATCGTGGAAACAGAAGGGATGAGCAGTGAAGGGGTGGGTTCCTACTGGCCCTTTGCCAGCGGCTTGCGCGTTCAGCACGCCAACATCCTGCTCAGTCAATTTGTAACGTACCGACGCATGCGTCACATCCTCGTGCCTAACCAGCACATTGGCGCCTGGCGAGTTGGGTTCATGGCACAGTGGATCGCCCGCGAGTATCTGGCCCGGCGTGGCAGCGCGCGCTTTCGCCCCGAACAGATTCGCCCGGCGCGCTGCGTGTTGCTGGGGTATGCGATGCACCAGATGCAGGTGGAAGGGCAACAGATTGCCCGCTGGTTCTTACAGGTTGATACCCAACCCGAAGTGGGCCCTGAAGGATATGACCAGGGCGCGCAGTTGCTCTTCGAGTTCTTCCGGCGCACACTACCGCCCTTTCTCACCCCTGATCTCTGTCCACTGGGCAGGCAAATCATCGAATGCGCCCTTGAAGGCGGCACGTTGAGCGATTTCGAGGCGCTTATCCCTGCCGAGTGATCGAATACAAGACGGCGACCGACCACCGTTGCTCATGCTATAAATGATCCTTTGAGTTCACACGCGCAATGGCGAGCGGGGTAGTCGAAGGCGAATCGGCGTTCGACTACCCCGCTTCCCTTAGAGTGATTGCAGAAGGGGGGAATCTCCATGGCTACAAACAGCCCGACTGTCAACCCTGGCCTCGACGGCATCGTGGCGGCGCAGACGCGCCTGAGCAGCGTCGATGGACAGGCGGGAGAGCTGATCATCGCTGGCTTTCCGGTCGAGGAGCTGGCCAGCAAAGCGACCTTCGAGGAGGTCGTCTACCTTCTCTGGAATGACCGACTGCCCAACGCCCAGGAGTTGGCTGACTTCAATGCGGCGCTGGTGGCGCAGCGTCCCTTGCCTCAGGTGACCCTGGTCCTGCTCTACGCTGCGGCTGCCCAGAGAGTGGATGTGATGGACGCGCTGCGCATGGCGACGAGCAGCATCAGCCTGCGCGCGCCCAACTCGAAGGCCGAACAGGACCTGCGCCCGGATGCCCTGACGCTGGTCGCTCGCATGCCGACGATGGTGGCTGCCTATTGGCGTATGCTCCACGGTCAGGAGCCGCTGCCGCCGCGCCCCGACCTTGGGCACGCCGCGAATTTCCTGTACATGCTCTTCGGCGAGGAGCCGGATCCAGAGCGCACGCGCGGGCTGGAGACTTACCTGAACGCCGTCGTCGACCACGGCATGAACGCCTCGACGTTTACCGCACGCGTGATCATCTCGACGCAGTCGGACATCATCTCCGCCGTCGCCGGCGCGATCGGCGCGCTGAAGGGGCCGCTCCATGGCGGCGCGCCCGGCCCCGCCTTGGACATGGTGTTCGAGATCGGCGAACCCTCGCGCGCGGAGTCCTACCTGCGCGCCAAGCTCGAGCGCGATGAACGGCTGATGGGCTTCGGCCATCGCATCTACAAAGTGCGCGACCCACGCGCCGATGTCCTCTCGGCGGCCGCTGAGCGCTTCTTCCGCACCTCGGGCGATCTCGCTCTGTACGAGCTGGCCCGCCACGTCGAGCAGACGGCCGTCCGTCTGCTGGCCGAGTACAAGCCAGGGCGGCGCCTCGACACCAACGTCGAGTTCTATACAGCGCTGCTTCTGCATGGCCTTGGCCTGCCCGCCGAGCTTTTCACGCCCACGTTCGCGATCAGCCGCGTCGTCGGCTGGACCGCGCATTGCTTCGAACAGCAGGCGCTCAATCGCATCATCCGGCCGCAATCCGAGTACATCGGCCCCAAGGACCGCCGCTGGGTGCCTTTGGAGCAGCGTTGATCCCTGGGGGCGAGCGCGCAGCCCCTGCCTGTGCAGTGCAGAGACTCGCCCTGCGGCCCTCATCATGCCTTCCATCACCGCAATCAGTTCAAGGAGCAAAGACAATGACCGTCGCCTGGCAATCGCGCTATGCACAGCGCGCGCAACGCATCACCAGCTCAGCGATTCGTGAGCTGCTCAAGCTGACCGAACAGCCCGACGTCATCTCGTTCGCTGGCGGCCTTCCCGCGCCCGAGGTGTTCCCGGTCGAGGAGATCGCGAACGCCGCCGACCTGGTGCTCAAGGAGATGGGCGCGCAAGCGCTGCAATACAGCACGACCGAGGGCTATCGTCCCCTGCGCGATATCCTCTGCGAGGGAAGGCTAGGGCACGGCGTGGCCGTGCATCCCGATGATGTGCTCATCACATCCGGCTCGCAACAGGCCCTCGACCTCATCGGCAAGGTCTTCATCGACCCCGGGGATCGCGTGGTCGTCGAGGCGCCCACATACCTGGGCGCGCTACAGGCCTGGAACGCCTATGGCGCCGAGTACGTGACTGTGCCCGCCGACGATGGGGGGATGGTCACCGCCGCCCTGGAAGACGTCCTGCGCACGCGCCCCAAATTGATCTACTCGATGCCAACGTTCCAGAACCCTACCGGCATCGCGATGGCCCTGGAGCGCCGTCGTCAACTCGTCGAGCTGGCGGATCGTTACAATGTGCCGATCGTCGAAGACGATCCGTACGGCCAGTTGCGTTTTGAAGGCGAAGATCTGCCGACCCTGATCGCCCTCGATGCGGCGCAACGCGGCCAGAGCGGCGGTCGCTATGATGGCAATGTGATCTATCTGAGCACTTTCTCGAAGATCCTGGCGCCGGGGCTGCGCCTGGCCTGGGTCGTCGCGCCGGGCGACGTGATCCGCAAGCTGGTGCAGGCCAAGCAAGGGACCGATCTACACACGCCAACCTTCAATCAGATGGTGGCCTATCAGGCCGCGCGCGAGGGGGTCATCGACCGCCATCTTCCGCTGATCCGCCGACTCTATCACGAGCGACGCGATCTGATGCTGGCCAAAATGGCCGAGCACTTCCCGCCCAGCGTGCGCTGGACACGGCCCCAGGGCGGCCTCTTCGTATGGGGCGTGCTGCCAGAGGCGGTCGACGCGGCCGACGCCCTGCGCGCCGCCGTGCCCTACCGGGTCGCTTTCGTGCCGGGGGCGCCCTTCTTCCCGAACGGCGGCGGCCACAACACCATGCGCTTGAACTTCAGCAACGCGCTGCCGGAGCGAATCTGCGAGGGGATCGCGCGGCTGGGGCAGGTGCTGCACGCGATCGGGTGCTGAATGGAGGCGATGCCTTCCTGCTGGCGTGCGCCCACATGAACGGCGCGCCCCAGCGAGGAACGCATCGCCTTCACGCGTCAATACTTCCCTAACTCCTTGGCCAGGTTCACGAACGCCCGAAAGTCCTCCAGGCTGACCGTCTCCGGCACCGAATGATCGGAGCTGATCAGATAGCCGCCGTTCTCTTTCATAATCGGAATGACGCGCCGCATCTCTTCCCACAATCGTTCCGGCTCGTTGTAGAGGACGGCGTTCAACCCTCCGTGGAACGCCAGTCGGTCTCCATATTTGGCTTTCAACTCGATTGGGTTCATCCCCGCCTTGACCTCGAGCGGGTTCAGCATATCGACGCCGATCTCGACCAGGTCGGGGACGAAGGGGTTGATGTTGCCGCACGAGTGCAGGTGGGCTTTGACGCCGTGCTCGTGCGCCCACGCCACCGCTCGCCGATGCACAGGCTTGACCAGAGAACGATACATGGCGGGCGAGAAGAACTGCGCGTTCTTATACCCCATATCGTCGTACCACATGATTTCGTCGAAACGATAGCCAGCGTCCCAAATCATCTGGTACAAAGCCAGATCCATGTCCAGGAAATGGTTGAACATGTCGCTGATCCATTCTGGCTGTTCCACCATGGCAATCAGCACGCGCTCGGTGCCCACCGTCCACGAATGGGTGACGTCGAAGCCGAACCAGAAGCCCGCTATGATCCAGCGACCCTCCTGCCGCCAGCGCGGGTAATTTTGCTTCAGGTAGTCCCAGTTGATGCGATCAGGCGTCGGCTGCATGCGCGCCTTGGCTTCCTCCCAGGAGCGCGGATCGACGATCGTGAAGTCGAGGAACTCGGGGACGCCGCCCGCGTGGCGCCAGTTCTTCAAGGTGGCCCCCCAGATGGTCGTGCGGATCGTGTATTCCTCAGTCTGCTCCAGGATGCGCTCCGGATAACGTGGGCTGATGTCCACCCAGATGTGGGCGAACTTGTCGAGGTCAAAATAGTCGACGTAGCTGACGTCGGCGGGCATCCCCTCGCGCCGCCAACGCTCGATCGTCGAGTCCCAGGGGTCATCGATGATGGGCACGCGGTCCGCCTCGCGATGCTCGTACATGCGCCGCATGCGCTCGTAGGTGGTCATGGAGGCCATCGTGCTCTCCTTGTCGAGATTGAAGCTTCGGGCAAATCAACCGGTAGGAAACACGAAATGAAGTACCATATTCTGGTAGTTCCAGAATACTATTTTCTTGCGCCCCTATCTGTGATATGGTATAGCTGACATGGTGAACCTCCTTCCTCGGTGAGGCGGGCGTGATGAGAGTTAGGGGCGGCTCTCATCGCAGCCCGCCTCACGGGTTTCAGGGATCAGCGACCTCTGCTTTCGGCGCCTCTTCCCACGCTGGCAGCGACATGCGCACCAACGACGGGCTAACCATCAGCCGCCGCAACGCTTCAGCGTCCAACTGAGCGAACTCCTGAGCGTAGTGACGCAATTGCGGCAGGCTCTCTGGGATCAGCCCGTGCAGGGTGCGCACGACGGTGATCGAGAAGGGGTCGGACGAGGGAACGGGGTGCACGCGCCGAGCGGCGCCGGACTCGCGGCCGATCCAGCGGCTCATGGTGTATGGCATGGCCGCCAGGTCGATCGCCACCAGGACCTCCAGGTCACTCTCCGCCTCCTCGAAACGAATCGAGGGCCGCGCGCGCAGGCTGAGATCATCGATCTGCCAGCCAGCCGCCCCCTCCTTGCCGCGCAACGCCTCCGTTTCGCTGCCCTGGGTCGAGCGCGCCAGCGACGACTCGACGCTCGCGCCTGGCGGCAGGTACGGCTTCGATACCACAGCCGCGTAGCGCGCGATGGCGGCCGAGATCGCTTCGGTGAGCGGCGCGCGCGCGCCGGTTTGATCGGACCAACTGAGCGCCGGCCGGGCGCCTAGTTGATCCAGCGTAGGCTCCGCCGCGATCCCGGCCAGCGTGTCCTGCCAGGCGCTGCGCAGATCGTCCGTGCGGCCATCGCTGCCATCCCACAGGCGCGGGACGATGCGACCGCTGACCCAGCGCCGCGCGCGCGCCCAGATGCCGTCGTAGATCGCCATGTCGAGGACGGCGGTGCGCACGAAGGACGACTCAGCCGTCATCGGGCGCGCCAGGATCGCCGCCAGTTGCACCTCTTCGACAGTCAATTCGTCGATCACCCGCTGCCAGTGCGCCGCACGCGCCCGCGCCTCCTCCAGCAACAAGGCATGCGCGTTGACCGTCAACTCATAGACCAGATCGTTGATCTGGCGATCGATGATCTTCCCCTTCGCCCGGATCAGCGCCTGCCCCAACCGCTGCAGACGTTCGCGCGCTAAGGCCAGGACGCCGATCGCCGTCGCGCCGCCCAGGATGACCGCGCCGAGGACGAGCCACAACAGGCTCCCCGCCGTCAGTTGTCCCGGGCCTGCCCCTGCCGCTCGCGCCAGGATGGTCGCAGCCACCAGGCTGAGCACGAGCAGGCTGAGGAACACCCATCCCGGATGTTGGTGGATCAGGCTCCAACGCGCCAGGGCGCCTTCGATCCAGTTGACCTCGGCCGAGCTGGTGAGAGTGCGCAACCCCGGCGGAATGGCCATGGCGCTACGCTGGGCCGCCAGGGCGTCGCTCTCCTGATGCAGAAGGTCGGCAGCCCGTTGGGCGCACGCCATGACCAGGCGCAGGCTGCCGCGCCCGCCCTGGCGCACCAGGTCGAGCAGGAAGTTGTCCATCTGTTCGAGCAGGTAGTTAACAGCCGTCTGCCCTGGCCGTGGCGTCGGCGGCGCCGCCTCCGCCTCCTCGCCTTCCCCCGCGTCTATATCGGACGGGATCGCCGGCGCTGGCAAGGCGCCCGCGCGCATCAGCAACTCCTGCCGCCAGCGCGGCAGACGCGCCCCCTCCATCTGCGCGAAGTGCTGATGAATGGCCTCGAGGCGCGCATCCGGCCCCAGTCCCTCCGTCCCGCTCAAAGGGGGCTGCAGCTCGCCCGGGCGCAGGTGGACCGGGATGAAGGGCGCCTGCCGGGCCTTGCGCCTGCGCGGAGGCCCAGGCGGCGCGCCCAATTCAAAGGGGGCGTCGGCGATCAGCGCCAGCTCCAACTGACGGACGCAGAGCAGGTCGTTGTACAGGGCCGTCGCTAATTGCTCCGCCTGCTCAGCCTGATCGGGGGTCAAGCGCGCCAGAAAATGGTCGTGGAGCAATTGCAGGCGGACCTGGTCGCGGCTGCGGGCGCGCATCACCTCGACGGGCACGTAGATGGACGCCGCGCCGAGGCTGCTGTAGCCCTCGCGCGCGTGCAGCAGAGGCAGGTCGGGGGCCAGCCGCTCGCTGAGGAAACGATCGGCGTCGGAGAGGAGAAACGCTTCCAGGGCATTGCCGATCATGGCGATGATCTCCCCCTCGTCGGCCGCCATGGTGCCACCCACCTTCTCGCGGCTCAGGAGATAGCGATGATCGAAGGGGTGTTCTCCCAGCCCGTCCAGCCACCTCCTGCCAGGCAGCGCCGCGCGCAGCTCGGCCTGACGCTGGCGATCGCTGGCCTCGAGCTGCGTCATCTCCTCCAGCGCCAGGTAGATCGCGGCGTCCTCATAGAGCTTGGTCGGCGGGAGCGCGAACGAATCGGCCTGGAACAGCCCAACGATCTCGATGGGGGTGTATTCGCCGACTCCCTGGCGCAGCAAGGTGGCCAGGGGCCACAGCAGGACCGAGGCGATGTCTTCGGCCAGGGAGGCCAGCAGATAGATCGTGAGCTTCGAGATCTCGGCCGTCGGCTCCCCGCGATCGACGCGCGCCTGGTCCATCATCCACAACAACTGCTGCTGGATGATCGACTCATGCGCCGCCAGGGCCTGGAGCACGCCCACGCGCGCGTTGCGGGGAGTCGACGGGGGCGTATAGGTCGCCAATACCTCGATATCATCTGCCAGGCGCTGATAGGTGATCTCGCGCGCGCGGTCCGCCGGGCTGACGCTGTAGCTGGGTCCGCTGCTGGCCACGCTGTGCCAGGGCATGTCAGCGAAGGCGGCCGTATCCCAGCGGCCAGGACGGGGATGGGCGATGCGCACGCTGGGGAGCTGGTCGGCGCTCCCCACGTCCGGCAGCACCAGCGCGAAGCTCACCGTGTGATGGATGGGCGGCAGATCGGGGGTGATCAACGAGCGTCGCTCATCGGCCAGGCGCAGGCGCGGCCAGACATGCGCCAGCGCCCGACAGCCCCAACCGCCGACGCCAACCAGGGCGGCGCGATTGCTCTTGGCCGCGCCCATGGTCACGCCCTCTGCGCGGCCATGTAGATTTCTGGGAAGTCTTGCCACTCCGCCTGCAGGTGGACGGGGCTGCGCTCCAGAAACTCGCGGTAGTGACGATAGAACGTCTCCAGATGCTCAACGTACATGATGGGCAGGCCGTGGCTGATCTTACACGCCTCGATGCGCAGCGGGTCGCCAGTGGAGACGCGCTCGAACTCGCTGTAGTCGCGCAGGAGGTCGTCGTAGAGACGCATGTGGCGCACATCGTCGTCGACGCCGACCAGGATCGTCTGCTCCAGGTCTTGCTCGTCCAATCCGCCGCGATCGAGATCGTAACGCCAGAAGGGATGACAGCGCGCGAAGAGCTGTTTGACGCGGTCCTGGATGAGGGAGCGGTTGGTGGCCAGCAGGCGCGCGAAATGGAATTCCTCGGGACCGATCGAGACTTCGACCACCTCCTGGCGGCTGTGTTGCAGCAGTCGATCGCGAATGTCGAACCACGTCAGCGGTTGATCGGCGTTCTCGGGCAGATGCGCGCGCAGCTTCAAGGCCTTGGTGTAGATCGTGTCGCCAAAGACGCGCTGCTCGCTCGTCTCGACGTCGACCAGGAAGATGAAGGGGTCCTCCGCCAGCCGATCCAAGGATTCGTCGAGGCGATGCACCAGGATGCGATCCCAGTTGCGACGGTCGAAATCGTTGATGATGTAGCGCTCGTCGACCGCCTCGCTGGACAGAGCGTAGGCGTTCTCCCAGTTGGTGTGCGCGCCCGTACGGAAGAACAGCCCCAACGGCTCGACGACCCCCTTCTCGCGCGCCGCTTCGACGTCGCCGATGCGGTTCTCGATCTCCCAGCGCAGTTGCTCCATCACCGGCGCCAGGCGGCTCCAGATCTCGTGCAAGATGCGCACACGCTGGCGCGCGCGCCCCAGCCGCGCCATCTGTTCGCTGAGAAGGGCCCGCTCGCGGCGGGTCGCGCGTTTGAGGTTATCGACGAAGAGCATATCGAACGGCCAGAAGCTGAGGAGGTTGACGACGAAAGGATCGCGTACGCGCGCCAGGTTGGTCTCGACCGCCTCGATCCGCTTCGTCAGGTTCTCCTCGTCCTCGCGCGTCCGCTCGCGCTGGGCTTGCAACGCCTGCGCCAGGCTATCGCAGAAATAGAGCGCGCCGCGCAGGCCATACCGTCGCGCCGTTTGGTGCACCTGGTCGCGCAGATCGATCAGCAGACGCTCGTAGGAGGCCTCGTTCCAGCGCGTGAGGGGGCGCTCCCCTTCTTGTTCCAGGCTCTCCTCTTCCTCATCCTCCGCCTCCAGCTCCTCGGCGATGTCCTCTTCCTCATCTTCCGCGCCCGCTGGCGCCGCGCCGGGCTGTCGTTGTTGACGCCCGATCACTGCGTCCTGCACGAAGGTGATCACCGACTGAGCGCTGGCGGCCAGCTCATTCTTGTTCTCGGGGGTCAGCTCGCGCAACAGGCCGAGGTCGAGCACGCGCTCGGCGTACTTGAGCGCGCAATATTCCAGCATCCGCTCCTTGGGCACCGTGAGCGCCGAGGTCGCGAACGAGCTATAGGCGAGCAGGTTGCCGCCGTCATGGTGGCGCTCTTGCGAGATATTGACGTCATACGACCAGATGCGCGAGCCGATATGCGACACCGATTCCAGGAAGATCTGGTGCGCCATCATCTGCTTGACATCATCGAGGGTGTCGAGCACCTCGCCCGCGATGTTGCGCCGTTCGATGAGGTAGATGCGATCGAACGGTCGGCTGACGACGATCGGGTCCTCGCCAGGATATTGAGCGACGAAGTCGCGCCCGTTCTGGAAGGCGTCCAGCTCCTTGAGCGCCGCGTAGGCGTTGGCCTGGATGCGCCGCTTCTGCAGATCGCTATCCAGTTCCTCGATGAAGAGGGACGGCATGCCCAGGATGCCGGTGATGATCGCCTGCTCGCCGAACAGGGCGCGCATTTTGTGGGCGACGTCGAGGAAGATGCCGCTGCCGGTGCCGCCAGCCAGCGAGGTGACGATATAAATGTGGCGGATGCCGCCCTCGCGGATCACCGGATAGCCGCGATTCTCCGTCTCCTCGATCGTCGCCACCGCCGCCATGCGGCTGAGCTTCGGCTCGAGCTGGTTCCAGAACGTGCGATAACGGCGGAAGAACGAGAGGCGGCCGATGCAGCGAATCTGGCGCGCGCCGCTGTGAATCTGGCCCAGAGGCACCATCTCCGGCGGCCAGTTCCACCACGCCTTGATCGTGGGATGATTATCGAGGTGGCGCAGGACCTGCGTCGCGTTGTAGCCGCCGATGTAGGCGTACTCGTGGCGATGGAGATACTCCTCGCCGGGGAGATTCGCCCAGGGCATGGTGTCGACCCCCAGGATCTGGATGATCCCAGGGATCTCCTCGGCGGGGCCTAGCCCCCACGCCTCGCGCAGGCGTCGCTTGAAGAAACGGGCCACGTCGATGCCTGTGCCCCCCAGCCCCAAAACCAGCGTTGGGCGCAGCGTAGGCTTGCTCGACGAACTACCGTTGCTAGAGATGCGCACCGCTCCTGCCATCGACAATCTCCCTGCGTTACCGTTCGTCCATATAGCGGAAGATGTACTTCTCGTCGCTTTCAGCCAGACGCACCCGGAAACGGCTGCCCGAGCTGAGGACGTAGCCTCCCTCGTGGACCGCACGCCATCGGCTGGCCTCCGGTCGCCAATAGGCCACGCGCGCCGCCACCGGCCCCGACGGATTGGGGCGGAGGACGGGGCGCCAGGTCGCCCGCGTCGAGCGTCCCAGCACGCGCTGTTCGAGGGCGATGATCGCCAACGCCCGCGCGCGATCGGCGGGGCGGACGCTGAACTCGACGCCGTTGCGGCCCATGACCAGGTAAAGGGGTCGGTTGTTGGGCACTACGACCGTCTCGCCGGAGGCGTCGGCCACGACCACTCCTCCCTCTTTGGGCGCCGCTGGCCGCAGCCGCAGCCCGGTATTGATCAGGACGAGCAAGACGAACCAGCCAACCAGGCCGGTCGGCTGGAGCAAAGGCAATGGCCAGAACCACCGCCGCAAGAAGGCGACCGCAGGGGACAGGCGCTTGGCCCAGGCCTGCGCGGTGGTCAATTGGCGCACCGTGAAACTGATGCGCGCCGGACGCACCGTCACGCCATCGCTGGCGTGCAAGACGATGACGCCCTGGTAAAGGCCAGGCGGCGCCTGCCCTTCGGCGCTGATCAGCAATGGCATCCGATAGCCATCGCCGTCGGCCTGGATGACGCCCGTGCGCACGCTCAGCGCTCGGGCCGCCGCTGCGTCGCCGCCCGAGTGGCGCACCTCAGCCAGCGCCGCATCGACGCGCGGCGGATTGTCCTTGTACGTGAGCTGCAAGCGCACAGAGCGGCTGGTCGGCTGCGCCAGGTCGTAGGCGTCGCCGAAATCGAGCACATCGCCTTCCAGCACCACCAACAGCTCAGGCTGGGGGACGGTGAAGACGACCTGGATCTGGCGCGGTTCGACCGCCAATCCCGATGGCGAGGAGAACACGATCTGGCCCTGATACACCCCAGCCGGCGGCCGCGCCACCGCCGTCAGTTGCACCGGGATCATATAGCGGCGACGGTCTTCGCCCACCTGCCTCGGCTGCCCTACCAGGACGGTGAAATCGTTGGCGTCCGCCGGCTGCCCCCCCACCGTCAGATTGATCAGCCTGCTCTCGATCTCCGACGGCGCCCCTTCCGTGAACTCCGCGCTCACCTCGAACGTATGCGGCTCGCGCGGCTGACGGATCTCGCCGAGATCCACCGAGTTGGGCATGCTCAGCCGAATCTCGGGCTGCGGGATCGCGAACTGGAGGGGCAACGTGGCCGGCTGCACATCGATCTCCGGCCCTGCCCGAAAGGCGATAACGCCAGTGTAACGCCCCGGCGCCAGTTGGTCAAAGCCGCTCAAGGTGAGCAGGGCGCGATAACGGTCGCCCCCTACCAGCGTCGGACGCGCCAGCGCAACACTCAGCGCCGTCGGCCGCACGCCAGGGGTCTCGGACTGCAATTCGATGCTGGCGCCGAGCGTGAATTCCTTCTGAGTATAGGCGGTGAGGGCCAGCTCACGCTCGATGCGGTCCTGGTAGAGAGGCACATTGCCCAGATCGAGGATGGCTGGCAGCTCTTCGATGCGCAGCGCGTCGCGGATCGCCAGCCCGCCCTCGGCGAAGTCGTCATAAACGATCCCGTCGGCGGTCCTGGCTGTCGCCAGGAAGAGCACCGCATAGCGCCGGCCCTGCACCGGCGTGAAACTGCGGTCCTCGCACAAGCCGCCGGCGCAGGCCAGCGTCACCCGCGTGACCTCGCCGGTCGTCTGATCCTGGACGAAGGCCTCCACCTGCGCCTCGGCTGGCGGCGCTCCGTCGAAATGGGCGCGGAGCAGGAGCCTCCCTCCCTCGATCAAGCCATCGGAGCGCTCGGTGGGGCTGTCGGCGACGAGCGGCGCGAACTGGCCCGCCTCCAGGACGAACTCCTTCTGCAGGCGCAGCGGCGTCACCTGATCTCCGATCTGCACCTGCAGGCGCGTGCGCTGGCCGGCCTGAACGCCCGCCTGCGCCGGGATCTTCGTCCAATACAGCGTGCCATCCTGCGACAGCCGCTCCGTGGTCAGCGGATACTGCACCCCCTCCCAGCGCGCGAACACAGGCAGATCGGACGTCAACGCCCCTGAACGACGCACCGTCGCGCCCACGAAGATCGGTTTGCCCACCGGATAGCGACGCGGCGCGGCGGTCGAGTCAGCGTCAGCGGCTGCGCGCGGGTACAGGAGATCGATCGTCGTCGTCGATTCAGCAACCACCAGGCCGCTCGCGCCGGCCGCCTGCAGCGCGCGCGCGATCCACTCGCCCGCCAGGGGGCGGTTGTGGGCCACCGTGACCAGCTCATAATGCGGTTCGGCCACGCGGCTGATGGCGGCGCCGTTGCTCAGTTGGCTCGCGCCGAGGATCGGCGCGCCGTCGAGAGTGAGGTCCGCGAACGCGACCTCCGTGCTGCGCGTCTTGGGCAAGACGAAATTGAGCGCGGTCACCCCCTGCGCGTCGTTCGTGCGCACGGCGCCCACCTGGCCGCCCACGAGGTCGATGACATCAACGTAACGATTGGGCTGGATATAGGAATAGATTGCGGCGTACGCGCGCAGGAGGCCCGAAGCGCTGTCGACTTGCTGCGCCACGCTGCGCGTATCGGCCACCATGCGTTCAGCGACGTCGGGATCGGTATCGGCGCCCAGGAGGACGGGGAAAATGGGCACGCCAGCCTGGCCCAGCTCTCGAATGACCTGAAACAGCTCGCCGCGCTGCTCAGGAGGAAAGGGACGACCGTCGGTCAGGAACACGATGAAGCGTCGGTTGTCGCTGGGGTTGTTGTTGAGGATGGTCTGCGCCAGGCGGAGGCCGAGGCGGATATCGGTGAGACGCTCGTTGGGATCGGCTGGTTCGGTCGGCTGGACGATGGCGGCTTTGAGTCGCTCGCGCGCGGCCTGGTCGGTGATCACATCGAAGCCGCCCTGGGCCGCAGCGCCGTAACCGGTCGCGAACGAATGGAACGAGATGACGGCGATGCGGTCGTTGGGTTGGGCCAGATCGATGAACAGGCGCGCCGCGCTGTGGCGCAGCCCATCGGGATCGTTGGGAGCGCGCGTGCCGCTGGCCCACCAATCGCTCATGCTGCCAGAATCATCGATGAGGAGGACCACGTCGAGGGCGCCAGAGGGCGTCTGAGCCACCACCGGTTGGCCCGACAACCACAACAATAGCAACGGCGCCAGCAACAATGAAAGCCGGAGAGCTCTAGGCATGGGCGTCATCTCATGTCGACGTCGATCGCAGGCGCAGAAGATCGCGTGAAGCGAAAACTGCGCGCGCCAATAACACCGCTCACGCGGCTTACAACATTATAACATAATACGAGATCGCGTTGCGGGGCGCACGTTGCGATGGGGCCGAATCGAATACGACTGAACAACGACAACCATCGTCAGGTTCGCGGGTGGATCCCAGGAGAAATCGGGGAAGTCGGGGAGATCGGCGCCTGATCATCACGCGCGATCTCCCCGGGCAGCTCGCGCCGTCTACTCGGTGATCCGCAGGAAGCGACGTTTGCCGACCTGCAGCACCCGCTCGCGGCCTGGCTCGATCATCTGGTCGATCTGCTCGACCACCTGTCCATCGAGGCGGACGCCCCCCTGGTGAATGAGCCGTCGCCCTTCGCTGCGCGAGGGCGCCAGGCCAGCGTCGACCAGCAGATCGAGCACGCTGATGGGCGCGGTCAGACGGTGTTGGGGGATGTCGTCGGGGATCTCGCGCTGCTGGAACACCCGCTTGAAGTGCTCCTCGGCCGGGCCGACGGCAGCGTCGCCGTGGTAGATGCTGACGATCTCGCGCGCCAGCTCCATCTTGATATCGCGCGGATGGCGCGTGCCCAGGCGCAGGGCCTCCTCGATGGCCGCGATCTGCGCGGGGGTGTAGCGCGTGAGCAAAGTGAAATAGTTGAGCATCGCCGAGTCGGGGATGCTCATCACCTTGCCATACATCTGCTCCGGCGGCTCTTTGATGCCGATCGCGTTGCCCGTCGACTTGGACATGCGCAACACGCCGTCGGTGCCCACCAGGATCGGGACGGTCACGGCAACCTGGGGCCGCTGTCCGAAGTATTCTTGCAGCTTACGGCCGGCCAGCAGATTGAACAACTGCTCCGTGCCGCCGATCTGGACATCGGCCTGCAGGGCGACAGCGTCATAGCCTTGCATCAGGCCGTAGAGGAACTCGTGCAGCCAGATCGGGTCCCCGCGCTGCATCCGCCTGGCGAAGTTATCGCGCGCGAGGAACTGCTGCACCGTGAAGTTCGAGGCCAGGCGGATGATGTCGGCGAAGTTCAACGGCGCCAGCCAGCGGTCGTTGTAATCGACGATCGTGCGCTCGCGGTCGAGGATAATGAAAGCTTGATCAGTGTACGTCTTGGCGTTGGCGGCCACCTCCTCCGGCGTCATCTGTCGGCGCGCGCTGTCTTTGTCGCTGGCGTCGCCGATCAGGCTCGTGAATGTGCCGATCAGGAAGATGCACGTATGACCCAGCTCCTGGAATTGGCGCAGCTTGCGCATGGGCACCGTGTGGCCCAAATGCAGGTCGGGCTTAGTCGGATCGACGCCCAGGTAGACGCGTAAGGGGCGCCCCTCCGCGCGCGACTCGATCAGCCGTTGGCGCAGCTCCCGCTCCATGGTCTCTTTGATCTGCGGGTCGCCGTACTCGACGCCTTGCATGAGGATGGCCATCGCCTCGTCGATTGTGGGGTCCATTGCGCCGCCCTTCTCCTCCCTCGTCAATCGTTAATCGTTAATCGTCAATCGTCAATGGTTAATCGTCAATCGTCAGTCGTTGCTCGCCATTGTACGCACGAACCAGGCCGCGGTCAATTGCTTTGACTTTTACCTTCCCTTGCCTTACAATTTTCGTCGGCCCATCGCCAGGTTGGTCCGGTTGGTCACAGTCGCCACGGATCGTCAGCAGTGAGACCGGGCATCGCAGGGCAATTCGGTGGGGCAGGAGAGAATTCGAACATGCCGATGACGAGCAACGAGGTCAGAGCAGCCTTTCTGAAGTTCTTCGAAGAGCGCGGCCACACGGTAGTCCCCAGCTCTTCGCTCATCCCGGTCGGCGACCCGACCTTGCTTTTTGTTAACGCAGGGATGGTCCAGTTCAAAGACGTCTTCCTGGGCCTGGCCCGCCGTGAATACACGCGAGCGACCACGGCGCAGCGTTGTCTGCGCGTCTCGGGCAAGCACAACGACCTCGACGCCGTTGGCCCGTCGCCGCGCCACCACACCCTGTTCGAGATGCTCGGCAACTTTTCCTTCGGCGACTATTTCAAACGCGAGGCGATCCACTACGCCTACGAGCTGGTCACGCGCGTTTTCAACATCGATCCGCAACGCCTGGTCTTTACCGTCCATGAGGACGACGATGAGGCGTACGCGATCTGGACGCGCGAGGTAAAGGTGCCCGCGGAACGGGTGTTTCGCATGGGCGACAAGACCAATTTCTGGTCGATGGGAGATACTGGCCCCTGCGGCCCTACCTCTGAACTGCACTACGACCGGGGAGAAGCTGCCTGCACGTGCGGCGACCCCCGTTGCAGCATTGCGCTCGACAATGGCTGCGATCGCTGGCTGGAGATCTGGAACCTGGTCTTTATGCAGTTCAACCAGGCCGCCGACGGCACCCGTTCCCTGCTCCCTCGCCCCGGCGTGGATACCGGCATGGGCTTCGAACGCATCGTCTCCGTCATTCAGAACTGCCAGAGCACCTATGAGACGGACATCTTCACGCCGATCCTGTCCCGGATCCAGTCCCTGTTGGGCGATAGCGACGCCCAGGCCGCCGAGAAGTACGTGGCCTACCGCGTGATCGCCGATCATGCGCGCGCGGTCACTTTCCTCATCGGGGACGGGGTGATCCCCAGCAGCGAGGGGCGCGGCTACGTCTTGCGCCTCATCTTGCGCCGCGCGGCCCGCTACGGCAAGAAAGCTGGCTTCACGGGGCCGTTCCTGGCGCAGGTTGCCGAGAAAGTCATCGAGCTGATGGGGTCGCACTATCGCGAGCTGGAAGAGCGCAAGGCCTTCATTTACAAGACGATCACGGCGGAGGAGGAGCGATTCCAGCAGACCCTCTCCACAGGGCTGGCCATGCTGGAGGAGATGCTCGCCCAGCCGACGGTGCGCGCGAGCGGCATCCTCTCCGGCGAGGACGCGTTCCGCCTCTACGATACCTATGGGTTCCCGCTCGACCTCACGCGCGACGTCGCTCGCGAGCACGGCCTCAAGGTCGATGAGGTCGGCTACCAGCGAGCCATGGCCGAACAACGCGAGCGCGCGCGTGCGGCCACGCGTTTCACGATGGATCAGGACGAGCAGAACGCGTTCTATGTCAACGTGCTCGAAGGATTGCGCTCGGCCGGCCTCTTGCCGGAAGGGACCGTTCGCCATATCTGCTACGAGACGACACAGGCCGAGGGGCCGGTGCTGGCCATCCTGCGCGATCGCCAGCAGGTCTCCAGCGCGCGCCAGGGAGATCACGTCGAGATCGTGTTGCCCGAGTCCCCCTTCTACGTGGAAAGCGGCGGCCAGGTGGCGGACACGGGCGTGATCGGCCTCTACGAGGAAGGCAAGGAGATGCCGATCTGGGAGGTGCAGGTCGATGAGGCGCGCCAGCCCACGCCCGGCCTGATCGTGCACAGCGGCCATGTCGTCCTCGGCGCCGTGCGTGTCGGCGACCCCGCGCGCGCGATCGTCGACTGGGACCGGCGCCTCGACATCATGCGCAACCACACCGCGACCCACCTCTTGCATTCCGAGTTGCGCTACGTGCTGGGCGAGCACGTCCACCAGGCTGGTTCACTGGTGGCGCCCGACCGCTTGCGCTTCGACTTCACCCATTCCGCGATGCTCACCGAGGAGGAGCTGGCCGCGATCGAGCAGTCGGTCAACGATGCTATCCTGGCCGCTTATCCCGTCGAGGCGACCTGGACCACCTACAAACAGGCGGTGGCTGAGGGCGCCATGGCGCTTTTCGGCGAAAAGTACGGCGAAGAGGTGCGCGTGATCCGCATCGGCTGGCCGGGCGAACCGTTCAGCCAGGAGCTGTGCGGCGGCACGCACGTCAACAACACCTCGGAGCTTGGCCTTTGTCACATCATCTCCGAAGGGAGCGTCGGCGCGGGGGTGCGACGCATCGAGGCGGTCACCGGCCGCTGGGCGCAGCGCCTCGTCCAACGCCAGCTCGTGCAATTGCACCGTACGGCGACCTTCCTGGGCTGCCAGGAAGACGAAGTCGATCGCAAGGTGCTCAATTTGCTCGACCAGATGCAGACCCTCCAGAAGGAGAACGCCCGGCTGCGTCAGGCCCTGGCCAGGCGCGATTTCGAACTGCTGATCACACGCGTGCAGGAGATCGGCGACGTCAAGGTGCTGGCCGTGCCGGTCGAGGCGGCGGACGTCGACACAATGCGCAACATGAGCGATTGGTTCCGCGATCGGCTCGGCTCGGCGGTGATCGTCCTCGGCGCCGCCATCGGCAACCGGCCGAACTTCGTTGCAGCCGTAACGCCCGATCTGGTCGAGCGCGGCTTCCATGCGGGCCAGATCGTCAAAGTGGTGGCCGAGGCAGTGGGCGGCGGCGGCGGCGGTCGCCCCACCATGGCGCAAGCCGGGGGGCGTGACGTCAGCCGCATGAACGAAGCGCTGGAACTGGTCCCTCAGTGGGTCGAGCGCAAATTGCGCGCGGGCGCATGACCTAGCAGTATGCTCCAAATCATCCATGTGCGCGAAGGGGAGCGGATGCCGGCGCTGCTGGCCCGGCTGGACGCTGTCGAAGGGCCAACGCTCCTCGTCGTACCAGCGCACAACCGGGCGCTGGCTAACTGCACACGTTTACGGCTGATTCAGCGTCAGGCCGTCCGACGACGCCAGCCGCTGGCGATCGTGGCTGTAGACGCTGCGACCCAAGCGTGCGCGCGCGAGCTGGGGCTTCCCGTGTATACCAGCGTCGAAGCTGCCGCGCGCGCGGCGCCTCCCCCCCTTCCTCCTGCAGATCCCTTGCCGGACGATCTGGAATCAGAGGAGCGACGTGCGCTCTGGCAATGGCGCGCGCGCTATCGGCGCGCGCGGGCGCGCCTGATCGAGCGCGGCCGCGCCCGACCCTGGTCCGCCTGGGCAGGATCGGCGGCGCTCGCCTTGTTGCTCGCCGCGTTCGTGTCGCTGGTCGTGCTGACGGCGGCCCTGATCGTCCCAGCCGCCTATGTGACGCTCACGCCCGCGCGACGCTCGGCGGCTGTGACGGTCGATGTGATCGCGACCACGGGGGTCGACGCGCCGGACGCGAACGCGCGCCTGGTCCCCGCGCGCCGTGTGGAGGTCCAGATCGAGGGAAACGGCGTGCTCCCCACGACTGGCCGGCGCGACGCCCCCGACCGGCGCGCGGTCGGCGCCGTCACGTTCATCAATCGCCAGGCGGCAGGCCAGGAGATCCCTGCCGGGACGGTGGTGCGCACCTCCACCGGCAGCAATGTCCGTTTTCGCACGACCGCTCCCGTCGTGCTGGGGCCTGGAGCGGGCGCGACGGCCGTCGCGCCCATCGAGGCGATCGATCCCGGCCCGGCTGGCAATGTGCGCAGCGGCACGATCACGCAGGTGGACGGCCCGCTGGCCCCCCTGGTGCGCGTCATCAATGAGCAGCCGACGACAGGCGGATCTGTGCGTCAGGTGAGCGTGGTCACCAACGCTGACAAAGATCGCTTGCGCCAGGCGGTCCTCCAACAGGTGCAACAGCTTGCGCAACAGCGGCTGAGCGAATCGTTGATGGAAGGGGAGTTCCTGCCGCCGGAGTCGATCACCACCCTGATCCTCGCCGAGACGTTCGACCACTTCCTGGATGAGCCGACCGACACGCTGGGGCTGCGCCTGCGCGTGCTGGCGCGCGGCCTGGCCGTCAACGAGGCCGCCGCCCAGGAGATCGCCGCAAGAGCGATGGAGCAGCAGGCAGCGGGCGGCGCCGACGTCCTGCGCCAACAGGTGCGTTATCAGCGCGGACCGGTCACGGTGCGCGAGGAGCGCGTCAGCTTCTCGGTCACGGCGACGGGGGAGGCGATCGGCAACATCGACCCGGCGGCGGTGCGCGCGGCCATCGCCGGGTTGCCGCTCGCTGAGGCGGAAGCGCTCCTATCCACCAAATGGGCGCTGGCCGAGCCGCCGCAGATTCGGCTCGAGCCGGACTGGATCGGCCGCGTCCCATGGGTGCCATTTCGAATTCGGGTGCAGGTCAATTGGACGCCAACCCTGGGCCAGTGATGGCGCTGGATGTCGGAGAGCGACGCATCGGCATCGCGATCTCCGACGCGCTGCAGATGCTGGCGACGCCCGTGCTGACGCTGACGCGCCGTTCCTATGATCACGACCTGGCAGCCATCATCGACCTGGCGCGGCAACGCGGGGTCGTGCGCATCCTCGTCGGCTATCCTCTGCACATGGATGGGAGTTTGAGCGAGCAGGCGCACATCAGCGCGCGCTTCGCGGAGCGTCTGCGGGAGGCGCTTCAGCCGCATGGGCCTGAGGTCGAACTGTGGGATGAACGGCTATCGACCCAGGAAGCGGCCAGCTTGCTCGACGCGGGCGCGCGCGGGCGCGCCGGCCTCGACGCGCTGGCGGCGGCGGTGTTCTTGCAGGAATGGTTGAACCAGCAGCGCGGCCCGGCGCTCGCGCCTCCGCCGCCCGAGTGGGATCTCGAGGGCGAGGCGTCGCCGCAAGAGGGAGGAAGGGAGTGAGCCAACTGCGGCCGCAGGCGTGGAGGCGACGACCGCGCGCGCGCCTTAAGTCCTGGGAGGAGATCAGGCGCGCCCGCGCGGAGGGTCAGCAGCCAGCCTTGTCAGCGCGTCTGCTCGACCTGGCCCTGCGCTTCCTGATCACGGGGTTCGTGATCGCTGTAGTCGGCGGAGCTGGCATGATCGCCTGGGATCACCTGCAGCGGCAGCTCGCCGACCTCCCCAGGCCCGAGCAGGCAGCGACGCGGACAGGCCAGTCGTTGAGCCTGGAGACGCTCGAGGACTATGTGATCGAGTTGTACCTGCGCATCCAGGAGCCAGCGCTGCTACGTCCGGTCAGCTCGTCGTCGACGCGCGTGCGGTTTCGCGTGGCGCCAGGGGAGACGGCGTCGCAGATTGCCGATCGGCTGCAGCAAGCGGGGCTGATCAGCGATGCGAACCTTTTCCGTTTGTATGTACGACGCGAGGGGATCGGCCAAAATCTGGAGGCAGGCGAGTTCGAGCTGTCGCCCAACATGAACATCCCCGCCATCGTAGCGGCGCTGCAGGAGGCGCGCATCCAGGACGTCATGGTGACCATCCCGGAGGGCCTGCGCGCCGAGGAAGTGTCGGAGATCCTGCAGCAGTTCGACATCACCAACGGCGACGCGTTCCTGGCCACTGTCCGCAGCGGCGATCTGGCCAGCGTCGGCCTCGAGGGCTACGCCATCCTCGCCGACCGGCCGCCAGGCGCTTCCCTGGAGGGGTATCTTTTTCCAGACACCTATCGCTTCCCGTTGCGCGCGGAGCCGCGGGAGGTGTTGCGCCTGTTCCTGGACAACCTCGACCGGAAGTTCCCCCCTGAGCTGCGGCAGGAGGCTGCGAGCCGCGGGCTGTCGATCTATCAGGTCCTCACCCTGGCGTCGATCGTCGAGCGCGAGGCGGTGCGCGCCGATGAGCGTCCCCTCATCGCCAGTGTCTACCTGAATCGGCTGGCACAGGGGATGCTCCTGAACGCCGATCCGACCGTGCAGTACGCCATGGGATTCCAACCCGATACGGGCCGCTGGTGGAAGACGCCGGTGACGCTCGAAGAATACAACAGCGTCATCTCCCCCTACAATACATACCTGAATCCTGGCCTGCCTCCCGGCCCCATCTGCAGCCCGGGGCTTTCCGCCATCGAAGCGGTCATCCGGCCGGCGCAGACCAATTATCTGTACTTTGTGGCAACGGGCGACGGCGGCCACGTCTTCGCGTCCAGCGCGGAGGAACACCAGGCGAACGTGGCGCGCTACCAGGGGAGCCAATGATGGCCGATCGACGATGCCTGAACGACGCGCTGCAGCGGAGGGCGAGGCGTCCATGATGCGGTCGCCCCGTTCGCTGCGCAGGGCGCGTCTCTACATGTGCCTGATCATCGCTGTGACGCTCGCGTCTGGCTGCGCTATTCCTCATTCAACCCCTCCTGTCCTCAAGATCGGGATGATCGCGCCCTTCGAGGGACTCTATCGTCCTCAAGGGTATGCGGCCCTTTACGCCGTCAAGCTGGCGATCCGCGAGCGCAATCGGGCCGGCGGCGTCGCGGGCTATGGGATCGAGCTGGTCGCCCTCAACGACGACGGGGAGCCGACGGCCGCCGCGCTGCAGGCGCGCAAGCTGGCGGTCGACGCCGACGTCGTCGGCGTCATTGGCCCTCTGACGCGAGCGACAGCGGAGGCGGCGGCTGAACCACTGGCAGAAGCGGGACTGGCGTGGGTAGCGCCAACCTCTGTTCCCGACCGGGTGGTGCGCGACCACTCCAACGCCTTCCGCCTCTTCGCCGCGGACGCCGACCTGGCCTCCGCGCTGGTCGGTTGGGCGGCGCGCGCAGGAGGCGCAGGCTTTCTCCTGGCGATCCCTGAAATGGGATCGTTCGCGGCGGCGCTGAACGCCGCCGCTGCAGCAGCCCGGATCCCTGTGACCACGACTGTCTCGGTCAAAGGACAGGCCTCTGTTCTCCTGCTGGGAGGCGACGCCGCGGAAGCAGCAGCAGCCCTCCAAGGCGCGCAGGAGTTCTTGAACGGCGCGCCGATAGGCGGTGGGCCGGAGGCGGCAGGTGAAGTATTCTGGCAACGGATGCGGCCTTTGCGGGTTGAAATGGTATGGGCGACCAGTTTGCGCCCGCGCGTGTGGCCGTCGCCGGTAGCGCAGGGATATGCGGAGTTAGCGGGCGGCGAGTTGGGGCCGACGGCCGCGCTGGCCTATGACGCTGCTCAGGCGCTGCTGGACGCCGTCGCCCAAGACATCGCTGCACACGGTAAGCCAAGCCGGGCCGGGGTCGCGGCCGCCCTCGCTGGCGTGGAGCGGGACGGCATCAACGGCCTGATCGCCTTCGACGCCGCGGGGGGCTGGCGCGGCGCGCCGGTCGAGCTGTATCGGGCGACCGACGGGCGACTCTGGGAGCCGACGCGCTGACCTCAATCGCTGCAAGCGTCGGAGATCACACAAATTCGCATAGAGAGGGGACAGCATGTTGCGAGTCTTGATGATCTCGTGGGAATATCCGCCGCACGTGGTGGGGGGCCTGGGCAAGCATGTGATGGAGCTGCTGCCCGCGCTGGCCCGGCGCGCGGACGTCCAGGTCCATTTGCTCACCCCGCGGTGGGCGGGCGGCGACGCGATCGAGCGACTGGGCAACGCTGTCATCCACCGCGTCGATCCGCCGACCACGAACGGCGACATGTTCACTGCGGCCTGGCAAACCAATCTATATCTCGAGCAATACGTGCAATCGCTCTGGCAAGAAGAGGGGCCTTTCGATCTCGTCCATGCCCATGACTGGCTGGTGGCCTTCGTGGCGAACGCGCTCAAGCGCGTCCACAAAGTGCCCGTCATCGCCACCATCCATGCCACGGAGAAAGGGCGCAGCCGCGGGCATCTGGGAAACGAGCAATCACACGCCATCAACCACGTCGAGTGGTGGCTCGTCTACGAGGCATGGCGCGTGATCGCCTGTTCCGCCTTTATGGCGGGCGAGGTGCGCGATTACTTCGCCTGTCCGGCCGACAAGATCGACATCATCCCCAACGGCGTGGATCCGGCGCCCTTGCAGGGGGACGTTGCGGCGGGCGACGATGGCTTCCGCGCCATGTATGCTCTGGACGAGGAGCAGATCGTCTTCCACGTGGGAAGGCTGGTGCACGAGAAGGGTGCGCATATATTGGTCGAGGCGATCCCTCGCGTCCTGGCGCAGGCGCCGTCGGCCAAGTTCGTCATCGCGGGCCGCGGCCCCATGCTCCATGAGCTTCGCCGCCGCGCCTGGGAGATCGGCGTAGGCGAGAAGGTGCTGTTCCCCGGCTTCATCTCGGACGTCGACCGCAATCGCCTCTTGCGCCTGGCGAGCTGCGCGGTGTTCCCGTCGTTGTACGAGCCATTCGGCATCGTGGCCCTGGAAGCGATGGCTGCGCGCTGCCCCGTCGTCGTCTCCGAGGTGGGGGGGCTGAAAGAGGTGGTAGAACACGATCGAACGGGCATCACCGTCTACCCGAACAATCCCGACTCGCTGGCGTGGGGGATCCTGCAAACTCTGACGCAGCCCGAGCGGGCCAGGCAGCGCGCCCAACTGGCCCACCAGATCGTGATGCAGTCCTATAACTGGGATCGCATCGCGGAGTTGACGGTGAACGACTACCGGCGCGTGGTCGAAGAGCGGCGACACGTCGATTGGTGAGGGGTCGGTCAGCCGGACCGGATCACCTGGTAGATCAGGGGAGGCGGGCTGACAGGCTGGGGGCCGATGGTGAACGCTTGCGCCAGGCGCTCGCGCGCCTGTTGCAGGCGTCGAGGGTCGTTGGCGTGGATCACGCAAAGCGGATCGCCGGCGGCCACGCGATCCCCGATGCGCGCCTGGACGATGATCCCGACCGCTGGGTCGATCGCGTCCCCTTTCTTCTCGCGTCCTCCGCCCAGGTCGACGACGGCCATGCCCACGGCGGCGGCGTCGACAGCCTGGACGTAGCCGCTGGCCGGCGCTGGCCATGGCTCCAGCAGTCGAGCATGGGGCAGACGGCTGGGATCGTCGACGGCGGCCACCTCGCCGCCCTGCGCCGCCACGAACTCGCGGAACTTGCGCCAGGCGGCGCCGCTCGCCAGAGCGACTTCCACTTGTGTACGCGCGCGGCGCGCAGGCGGGCGACGGCCTGGCTGCGCGGCTGCCAGCATCTCGGCGGCGATGGACAGGGCCAACTCGCGTAGATCCGCTGGCCCTCCCCCGCGCAGCGTCGCGATCGCCTCTTCCACCTCCAGCGCATTGCCGACGGCGCGCCCCAGCGGTTGAGACATATCGCTGATCACCGCCGTCATGCGGCGGCGCAGTTGCGTCCCGATGGCGACCATCAGGCGGGCCAGCCGGCGCGCCTGCCTCAGCGTCTTGATGAACGCGCCCGCGCCGACCTTGACGTCGAGGACGATGGCGTCGGCGCCGGCGGCGATCTTCTTCGACATGATCGACGAGGCGATGAGGGGGATGGCGGGGACCGTGCCGGTGACATCGCGCAGCGCGTAGAGCCTGCCATCGGCGGGCGCCAGATCGGCCGTCTGCCCGGCGATCGCCAGGCCGATTGCGCCGACCTGGCGTTTGAACTCGTCGATGGAAAGGCTGACGCGCAGGCCGGGGATCGCTTCCAGCTTATCCAGGGTGCCGCCGGAGAAGGCCAGGCCGCGTCCCGACATCTTCGCCACAGGCTGGCCGCAGGCTGCGACCAGGGGGCCGACCACGAGGGTTGTCTTGTCGCCCACGCCGCCGGAGGAGTGTTTGTCGACGACGAACGACGCCACATCGTGAAGGTCGAGGACGGCGCCAGAGCGGGCCATCGCCAACGTGAGGTCAGCCGTCTCGCGGGGCGTCATGCCCTGGAAGTAGATGGCCATGCACAGCGCGGCGGCCTGATAGTCGGGCAGGTCGCCGGCGGCATAACTGCGCACGAACCACTCGATCTCGGCGGTCGTCAGCTCGGCGCCGTCGCGTTTCCGTTCGATGATCTCGCTCGCTCGCATGGGGATAGTATAACACGACTCAAGCGGCCTCGACACACTTGACAAGGTCAGAGTCAAATCGGGAGCGCTTGGCAGTCGGCACTGCCTGTGGTATAATGGCGTCGTCTGAACCGTGATCGCCGCGCTGTTCGAGACAGAGCAGCGCTTGTATCCGATAAGGAGGTGCACCGTCGGGCCTGGTATGCCAGGAGCTGGGACGGGCAGCTTCCTGGAGAGAGGCAGCGATTTCTTCGACCAGCCCAGCCATCTTTGC
>FWPU01004712.1_pt1 | contig 29354 bp, 25 predicted proteins | sample 2228361 | NCBI WGS metagenome assembly FWPU01 (sample SAMEA103939777, study PRJEB20133) | metagenome | reverse complement strand
GAGACACAGAGGCTTGTGGCAATCCCAATAACGCAACGATGGCCACTCCCATAAAAAGCACCGTACTGCGGAATACATTCATGGAGACCCCCCTCGGGTGTTGCTTATGCTTAGCGTATTTCATAGGTTAGTGTCTGCTGTTGACGCCCCCGGGAAATTTGAACGGTCAGGTTTCTTTCGTTGCGAAGCTCTTGAAATGCTTGAAAGGCTTTGTCGGGTGTGGTGATGTCTCTGTCGTTTACCTTTTGGATGACGTCGCCGTTTTTCAAGCCAATCTGAGCAAAGATGCTGTTCGGTTTGATGGCAAACACCTTGAAACCGGTTGTCTTGCCGTCTTCAAAATTGGGTACCACCCTCACCTCTGTCATGAGTTGATTGATGTTGTTGAGGGCGTTCTCCACTTCTCGTTCGTCAATTATATAACTGGTTTCAGAAAGCTTTTTTATGCCAGCAGCGGGTGAGGTTGTAGTTGCCGATGAGACAGATTTGCCCCCCCCTTTTTCCGATTCCTCTTGTGAGGGACACTCTAACACTTCCTGTTGACCATTTCTGAGCACAACGACCCGACAGCGAAGGATCTCAACGACCCGTGCTTGATCCTGAATCACGTCGTCGATCTGATAAAGGTCCTGTTTTTGTGCTGTACTGTCTTCTATAATGGCAAAAGAGTTCTGACGTGAGCCCACTATGGTTCCGACGAGCTTTAGATTCAATTCGGTTTTCTTCAACGGTGCCTCGCTTTTGCCTGCTGAGAGTTCGCCCGTCGACCGGGAGTTGAAGATATTCTTGCGTGAAATCACACTATAGGTGTTCAGGGACTTTGTTGAATAGCTGCGTGAGGGTGCCTCTGTCCGGCTACTGCTGTTGAGATCTGTCTTTGGTAATCTTGCTATGACCACAGTTTGGACAATGCGTGCCGCTAGGTAGCAAAAACAGACGAGGAAGAGGATATGGACGATCCAGATATATTTTTTCCACATGTGTTTACTATGTCTCAGGTGACCATGGAAGTTACCTTGAGGATGGCATATAAGGGAGATCGACCGACGTGATTATAGACTTGATAGTTGGCAAATGCAAGCTGCTCTGCTGTGTTGTTGATCATTAAAAAAGACTAACAGGTTACAGCACCTTACGCAATGGCTATTGGTCGACTTCACTGCTGCACCATGCACCCACGCACGTTCTTAGTCACCGTACTCATGCTGGCATTCCTTGTGAGCTACTGGTCTGGGTGTTCGAAGACTCCCATGGCAGTATTTATGACACATCAAGGGGAGGTGAAGGTGAAACTGAAGGTTGCAACAACTCCTGACCAAAGGGAAAGGGGCCTCATGTTTGAGACCACGTTGCCAGAGAACCAAGGGATGCTGTTTGTGTTCGAGGATGAAGAACAGCCTCGCCATTTCTGGATGAAACATACCTTTGTGTCGCTCGACATCGTCTTCATCGATACGAAGGGTGTCGTGGTCGACATACTGGAACATGTTCCTGTGTGCCCGTATGAGCCGTGTCCTGTGTATACCTCACAGATTCCATCTCGGTTCGCGCTGGAACTCAAAGCTGGCTTTGTACACAGGCACCGCATTGAAAAGGGAAGCCGTGTCAAGATCTTCTATTGAGTCGTGTCCCTTTTCAGAGTGTCGTACAGGTGTATATGTATAAGTTTGTGTGAGATAGCGTGCTGTGCGGAAAGGGTAGTTGATCGAGGATACTATTTCTTCCGCTTGGACAACAGGAGCAGCCTCTTGACAGCATGTTTGAGTTCCTCGATTGAAAAGGGTTTCTGAAGATATACGGCACCAGCTTTTTCTGCCTCCTTTTTCAGGCGGGAACTCCCGAAAGCAGTGATAAGGATCACCGGGACCCCCGGGCAGATCTGTTGGAGCGTTCGGACGATAGACATCCCATCTCGAAGGGGCATTTTCCAGTCTGTAATGATGAGGTCAAATTTGTAAAAGGGCAGTTCGGACAGCACGTCAAGGCCGTTTTTGGCAAGTTCAACACGGTAGCCTTCTTCGACCAGTTCCTCCTTGAGCAATGCTCGTATCTCGCTGTCGTCATCGGCAACAAGAATCGTATACCTATCAGGGGAGATCTCTTTCATCGCTACATCCTTCTGGCCGGGTTGGTGCTGTGTGGTGTACTGTTGATCGTTCTTGATGGGCTACGAATGATGGTAGTGCCTCTTTATCTTCATTACGCTCTTCACGCTGATACTTCTTGAGGATGTCGATAATCTTTTTGACGTGCTCCTGAATGATAGAGAGATTTTTAACCGCGACCTCTACATTAGCCAGCTTGCGGCGCAACAAGTCAGCTCTTCCGCCGATCACGTGAAGCGGAGAGCCGATATCGTGCAGGATGTGTTCCGCAATCGAGGCGGAGTAGCAGAAAGCTGTATCCCCTAGGTGCTCATGAGCTGTCTGTGCTTCAGGATCCATATTTTTAGTAATTGGCATGTGACGTGCCATGAAGGGTGAAAGGTGCTTCAAAAGCCAAAGGAGGGCTTCGGTTCCGCTGTCGTCAAGACCCATCTCACGCTGAAAAAAGACAGCCCAATATATCCTTGCCCCCTCTTCAGGAGAATAGGTGCACGAGGTGTCGGAAGGGGGTCCAATAATACCCTTTTTCTCAAGGCGCATGAGATACGGAAGGTCGATCTCCAATCCAGCACACACTGTCTTTGTATCGAGCGGACGTGCAAGGAACTCGTCCAAGGTGGGCAGGCGTCCTACGGAGCAGTTAGGTGAATGGGTCAACAGGGCATTTTTCCATGCATGGTACTCGGTCCATGCCGAAGCAGAACCCAGAATAAGGAGTGGATAGGTCACGGTAAGCCATCGTCGATATGTCTCTAAGCTGATCTTCTCCGGCGCGATATCAGAAGCTCGTAGTGAGGAGGAGAGGGAATGGCGTTCCATATGTCGTTCTGTGTGGTCACGCTGTTTTTTCATGGCCTTTGGTACATAAATATGCGTTACATAGACGATTGCCCCAACACGCTCTTGTCCTCCCCCCTTAGGTAGCTGTCTTGGCTACAGCCGGGGAGGATCGTTGAGATGACCCACTATAAAGATCCCTTGTGGCTTGGTTTCTCATTGCTGAACTTATTGTAAGGATCTGAAAACAAGCACGGAGTCATGGCGTACTTGTTGACTGCTGTGGCCGTCATGACGTTGTCGGGATCGCACGCATAGCTTTCGTGAAGAGGCTGGGAGAGCTTCTCTTCGCCTTGTTGTTTTAGGTCTTCTATGGTACCTGCAACGATAACGACCAGAATTCCTAAGGCTAGGACTGCACCCATGGTAATACCGGTTATTTTCAGGCTGTCTTCATCCCAGAAGCCTGGAGCCTTTGAAGGAAACCCCGCGATGAGGAGCGTACAGATGACTATTGCAATGAAATGCGGCTTAGTGAACCACGGCATACCCATGAGTTGTTGACCTCGCACACAAGACAAAGTGGAAACGCATCTGGTACGCCCTTGCCCCACTACCGCCAGCAATAGAATCGTACCCCATACTTTTTTTCTATTACTACCACATATTACGACCCAAGGAAATAAAAATGTCGAGGCGTAATTGGTCATACCCAGACCAAACTCCACGTTTGCGCAGCACTGGTGTGCGTGCAAGGTGGTATCGCCCCTGGCTCTCTGGTTGGAGGCCGGGCTCTGGCAAGGTGTTTCATCGGTCCTTTGCCCTCGACTAACTAGAGCAAGACGAGGCAGGCATCTGTGACAGGGTCGGCCTTTGTCCCTCAATTCTAGCTATCTTAGGAAAAAGGGTAACGCGATGTACTTGGAGGGGGGAGGACACCGGTAGGCATGTACAAGGACCCTCGTCAGGATCAACCCCTTGAAGGCTTGATGGTCTGATCTCAGGAGATACGCTCCCCTGCAGGTGCATCTTTCTCCAAAGTGACCAAGGCAAGGGCGTCTTCCGGGCCGGCAGCGAGAATCATACCCTCGGAGACTACTCCACGCAAGGTAATGGGCTTAAGGTTTGCGACCACCACTACCTTCTTATCTTTGAGATCTTCGGGTGAATAGGCCTTTCCGATACCCGCTACAATAGTGCGCACTTGACCGATATCAACAGTGAGCTTGAGTAGTTTGTCAGAGCCTGACATGGGTTCAGCATCGATGATCCGGCCGACCCGGAGATCTAGCTTCTTGAACTCGTGGATAGAGATGTATGGCACATCGGAAGCAGGTGCTGGTGATGTCGTATCTGCTGCAGGGGGTCTGCTTATCGTCTCTATCCTTGGGAACAGCAACGAGGGTTTGCCGATTCGAGTGTGTGGGGCGAGTTTCCCCCAGCGTAGGGCGTCCTTGGTTTCTACTGCTTCAGCAGTAGAAAGCCCCAGTTGGCTTTGTATCTTTGCTGCTGTCTCCGGCAAAAAAGGTGCCAATATGCAGGAGACGATGCGCAGGCACTCAGCGGTGCAGTAAAGCACGGTATCTAGTCGGCTATGCTGTGCGGCCTTGTGAAGCGCCCAGGGTGCTGTCTTGTCAATATATCGGTTCGCATGATTGATTGTATTCCAGATCCTAGCCAGCGCTGCATGGAAATGGATGTCACCACTGGCAGGATCGAGAAGTGCCTTGACATCATCAAACAATTTTTCGCAGTCCTCTTTCAGTTGTATGTCCTCGGCATGCAGTAGGTCCTGAGCGGGGATCAGCCCGTTTCTGTACTGGTGGATCATCTTGAGCGTTCGGTTGAGAAGATTTCCGAGGTCGTTGGCAAGATCGCTGTTGTGCCGTTGCATAAAGTTTTCCCATGTGAAGTCGCCATCTTTGCCGAAACTGGTGTCTCTGAGCAGATAGTACCGCAGGGAATCTGCTCCATACACATCCACAATATCCATGGGTGTCACTATGTTACCTAAGCTCTTACTCATTTTTTCGCCTTTGAGGTATATGAACCCATGGCCGAATACCATGCGAGGAAGTTCAAGGCCTGCTGACATGAGCATCGCAGGCCACACGATGCAATGGAATCGGGTGATGTCTTTTCCTATGATGTGAAGATCAGCCGGCCAATGTTGTTCGAACCGTGCCTGGTCCCATCCATATCCCAATGCAGAAATATAATTGATCAGGGCGTCGAACCATACGTAGACAACGTGGGAAGGATCAATGGGTAAAGGGACTCCCCAATCAAAGGTCGACCGCGAAATACTGATGTCTTCGAGTCCCGCCTTGAGCACGTTGATGATTTCGTTCCTGCGAATTTCCGGCATAATAAAGGTTTCTTTTTCCCTGATATGCCTCTCAATGGGCTCTGCATATTTGGAAAGGGCGAAAAAATAGTTCTTTTCCTCCAGCCACTGGGGAATCGTGCCATGCTGCGGACAGCGGCCGTCTCGCACGTCTTTTTCTCTAAGGAATGCTTCGCATGACTCGCAATATAGTCCTCTATACGTGGACAGATAAATGTCCCCTGCCTCATAGATCTTCTGGAACAGCGTCCTGATCGCAATGGCGTGCCGCTCTTCGGTAGTCCTTATGAAGTCATCATAAGAAATGTGTAACTTGCGCCAAATCTGCTGGAATTGGTCTGCCATTTTGTCGCAGTAAGCAAGGGGGGTAAGGCCTTGAGCCAGCGCTTCTCTTTTCACATTTATGCTATGCTCGTCGTTACCCATCAAAAAGAAGACAGGTATCCCCTGGAGTCTTTTAAACCTAGCCACGACATCCGCACCAATCTTTTCGTACGCTGTGCCGATATGGGGCAAGTTGTTGACATAGTCGATAGCAGTCGTAACGACATACACACTTTTCTTCATGGTATCCCTCGTTTACTTCCCTTAGGGGCTGTCACCTGTCGTTCCATCTCAGGTGTGTTGACGTTAGCTCATCTGTTGAGTAGGACAAAAAAGGGGGAAGACGTGTATGTGTATCCTCCCCCAGTAGGTGGCATGCGTGCACTACCTGAGCGAGCTAGCGTGTAGCTGGCCTAATGGACGTACCGATGCTTATCTCTCCACGGTCGATACGGATATGAAATCCGCATTCAGGATTTGTGCAGACCCATGCCTTGAAGGTTATAGGAGCTCCATCCTGGCCAAAATCAGAAAGAGGGATCAGCACCCCTTGCGTACATTTTTGACATTTGGGAAATTCCCTTGGCAACGCTGCTTCCATTGTACTCCTCCCCTCCTCGACTTCCTCATCGGGAAGACGCTGAATGAATTATTTGAATTCATTAGGTTTTTATGGGGTCTATGTAGTCTATTTGATGTCCCCTGTCAAGAGACATTTCAGTGGTGTCTTATAACCTGAGGTGCAGGAGGTTGGAGGATCTTCTAGATCCTCCCTTCGTTACCGATGTAGTTTTCAATAGTCAGAGGGTCTTGAGGGCGACTGGGTACCACGCGCGGGATTGTAGCAACGTAATGATATGTGTCATTTTATGCCTATGTTACTATCTTATTGGAGAGAGTATCGCGACGCCCACCGCGTGACTGCTCCTCTTCTGCCGAGAGACATGAACTACTCGGCCCCGGCCGTATGGTGCGAGCGATCCGCCAGCCGCGCCAGTGGCCGTTGTTGTCAACCCACTACGACCCTAGTATACTGGTGACGCGCGTGGGGTCGATCGGCTGGTACAAGGCCAAGCAATTAACATTCCTTACTTACTCGTATACGTATGACCTCCAAGACCGACCATCAGCAAGGAGAGTATTATCGGTTATTGACCAGGAGAATGCTCTCCATAATGATCGTAGTCTCGATCGCCCCCTTGATGCTCATCACCGGTACCGTAGGCTACTATTTTCACCGCTCGTATCGTGAGAAGGTGATTGCTCACCTGGTCGAGATGGTTGAAAAGCATACACAGAATATCGATGGCTTTCTTAACGAAAAACTGGCAGATATTCGCGTCCTTTCACGCTCGTATCCCTTGGAAAAGCTGAGCCAAGACGCGTTCCTTGCCGAGCGACTTGCTGTCCGTCAGAGGGAGTTTGGGGGTGTATTCGTCGATTTAGGCCTGGTTGCAGAAGACGGGGTCCAGGTTGCCTATGCAGGTCCGTTTCCCAAGTTGGAAAAGGCGAACTATAGCGAGGCCGAGTGGTTCAAAAAGGCGTTGAAAAGTGATTACGTTATAAGCGATGTGTTTCTTGGACTCCGTGGCGTCCCCCATTTTATCATCGCGGTTCGCCAGGAATGGAATGGCCACCTGTACATATTACGGGCCACCATCGATTTTGATGCATTTAACCAGCTTGTACGAAGCATACGGATTGGGAAGACGGGTTTCGCATTTATTCTCAACAGACAAGGAGAGTTTCAGACAAATCCCGTCCTTGAGGTGCTTTCCCAAAGGGACTTCTACGAAGACATGATGAAGACAAGTACACTTGCCGACCAAAAGGTCGTTGTGATAGAGCGTTCAAGCCCACTGGGTAGGCGCTCTATTTACCTTTTGTCCCCTTTGAAGGACGGACAGTGGGTGCTTTTCTGGCAGCAGGAGACCTCAGACGCCTTCTCCGAGCTTTACCGGGCCAGGTTGCTTGTCATTGCCATCTTTCTTGTTGGCAGCGTTGGTATAGTGATTATGAGCATGATATTGTCCAAGAGGATGGTCAAGCGCATTGCCAAGGCAGACCGGGAAAAAGAGATGATGAGCGAGCAAATCATCGAAGCGGGCAAGCTTGCCTCGATTGGAGAACTTGCTGCAGGGATTGCCCATGAGATTAATAACCCTGTTGCCATCATGGTTGAAGAAGCTGGATGGATAGAAGATCTCCTTCAGGAAGAGGATTTAAAGGACAGCCCGAATCTTGAAGAGTTCAGACGAGCACTCAAGCAGATCAATACCCAGGGGAAACGTTGCAAGGAGATCACGAGCAAGCTACTGACATTCGCACGCAAGAGCGAGCCGACGGTTTACCAGGTGCGCCTCAACGATCTCATCAAGGAGATTGTCGCTATCTCTGAGCAGAGGGCGCGGTACAGCAATGTGAAGATAGAGACACGGCTGGCTCCTGATCTGCCAGTCCTCAATATCTCGCCTTCTGAATTCCAGCAGGTCTTGCTCAACCTCATTAATAATTCATTGGACGCCATGGACAAGGACGGAGGAAGGATCGAGATTACCAGTAGGGTCGATGGAAGATACGTCGTTGTCGACGTTACCGATACAGGACATGGTATCCCCAAGGCCAATCTCGCCAGAATATTCGACCCGTTTTTTACTACAAAGCCTGCCGGCAAGGGGACTGGATTAGGGCTGTTTGTGTGTTACGGCATTGTACGGAAGATGGGAGGAGAGATACGGGTAAACAGTGCCGTAGGTGTGGGGACCACATTTCATATTCGAATCCCTTGGAGAGGAGAAGAGATCCCACCAAAAGGAGCAAAGGTTCAGGTAGCTCAGGGAGCGGCATGAAGGCGTAAGCAAGCCCTATCTGGGTCGATACATATTTCATAATAAGGAGAGGCAGCGATGATTCCCTCACACGTCATGCTCGTGGACGACGAGGTGCCTTTTGTAGAGACCATGACCAAGAGGCTTTCAAAAAGAAAAAGAAATCTTAAAGTGGTTGAGGCATTTAGCGGCCCCGAAGCCTTACAACGTCTCTCGTCTGAAAAAAATGTGGACGTGGTCATCCTTGATGTGAAGATGCCCGGAATGGACGGCATCGAAACCTTGCGAGAGATAAAGAGGAGGCATCCTTTGGTAGAAGTGATCATGCTTACAGGGCATGCAACCATTGAGACCGCCATTGAAGGAATGAAACTCGGCGCCTTTGATTACCTTATGAAACCGTGCGATATCGACCAGCTCCTCGACAAGGTCAATGAGGCCACTGCCAGGAAACGGAAACACGAGGAAAAGATCATGGAAGCTCGGCTCAAGGAGATCGCATTGCGCCGAGGCGATTAGCAAGAGGTTCTCATGTGTGCGTTAGAGCGAGCAAAGACGGGTCGCGTTACACTGCTTCTGGTTGATGACGAGGTGGGCTATGCCGATGTGTTGGCCAAACGACTAAGCAAGCGCGGTATAGAAGTAACTGTTGCGCATAGTGGAAGCGAGGCGATTCAGAAATTGCGTAGACAGGATTTCGAGGTAACGGTATTGGATTTGAAGATGGAGGATATGGACGGTATAGAGGTGCTAAAAATTTTTAAGAAGATCGATCCTGCGATGAAGGTGATCATGCTCACTGGACACGGCTCAGAGGAGGCTGCTCGAGAGGCATTGTCATTGGGTGCATTTGACTACCTTACTAAGCCGTGCGACCTCGAAGAACTCATCGCCAAGGTCAACGAGGCGTGCCGGCCAAAAGGGGACCGCGGTAATGGATGAATTCAAGGTCCTGTTGGTGGACGATGAAGCAGAGTTTCTGGAGACCCTCACTAAACGTCTGAGAAAGCGAGGCCTCGCCATCACCAGCGCCTCAAGTGGTGAAGAAGCCCTTAATGTCCTGGGGCACACGCCGGTAGACGTGGTCGTCCTTGATGTGAGGATGCCGGGCATGGACGGCATAGAGGTTCTTAGGGAGATAAAGAAGCGGTGCCCCTTAGTTGAAGTTATCATGTTGACTGGCCACGCCAGCCTCGAGGTAGCAATTCAGGGCATGGAGCTTGGCGCGTTTGACTACCTGATGAAGCCTATGGACATAGATGAACTCGTCTACAAGCTCGAAGATGCCTATAAGAGGAAGTCACTCCAAGAGCACAAGATTCGGCTCCTCGAAGACATAGAACAGCATTCTGGATAGGCTGGCTCTTACACTATGCGCGGGGACAAGAGGGTACATGAAAAGGCAGATGTACGCTCGGCTGGGCCGGATGATCGTCTTTGTCACGCTCCTTGTCTCTCTTACACCCCTTATGACGCTCGGGGGTACTATCTACTATCAAGTCAGCCGTCTCTACAAGGCCAAAATCTAGGAGCAGATACGATACCGTGCAAGGGCTCAGAGCAATGCCATCGAGCTTTTTCTCAAGGAGCGTACGGCGATCCTCATGGTCATTGCAGACACCTATACCTTCGACCTCCTTAAGCACGAGCAAAACCTTGCGCGGGTCCTGGAGATCATGAATACCAGGGCTGGAGGATTCATAGATCTTGGCCTTATCGATAGTGAGGGAGACCATGTAGCCTATGTAGGTCCGTATAGTTTGAAGGGGATCAATTTCTATCAGCAGCCGTGGTTTATTGAGGTTGAGAATAAGGGCGCCCATATCAGCGATGTGTTCCTGGGGTTCAGAAAGATACCGCACATCATTATTGCCATCCGTCGTCAAGAAAATGGTCGCGGTTGGATCCTGAGAGCAACGATCGACTCAGATGTCTTTCACAGTCTCATAAGAGCAGGCCAGGTAGGAAAGACAGGCGATGCCTTTATCGTAAACAAAGAGGGGATTTATCAGACATTGCCCCGGTTCGGTGGAGATATCCTTACCAAGTCGAACATAGATACGTCCCTTTTTGGAGAGGGGGTCACGGTAGTTGAACGTAGAACCGAGCAAGGCAATACTCGCCTAGAAGCAGGAGCCTGGCTTAAAAACAACTCTTGGTTGCTCATTATCAGTCAGGATCCTTCGGAAGAAATGATACGTTTGTTCCAGACCAGGAATATGGAGCTGGCAATCGGAGTGCTCGGTGTGCTGGCAATCGTCCTGACTACCGTGCTGACAACCCGTGTTACCGTGAAGAGGCTTCAGGCTGCAGACAAGCGAATGAACGAACTAAATGCCCAGCTTGTACAGTCTGAAAAACTCGCGGCACTCGGCAAACTGGCTGCAGGCGTGGCACACGAGATCAGCAATCCGCTTGCAGTAATTAGTGAAAAGGCCGGATGGATGGGTGACTTGTTGGAGGAGGAGGAATTCAAGAACAGTCCCCATCTTCAGGAATACAAGAAGTCGCTCCTTAAGATCGAGGAACACGTGGAGAGGGCCCGCAAGGTCATCCACAGAATGCTGGGGTTTGCTCGGAGGATGGAGCCGCACCTGGAAGACATCGACATCAACGATGTGCTCAATCAGACGGTGGGATTTCTCGAGAGCTCTGCCAAGATGAACAATATCGAAATACGAAAGGACTTTCAGCAGGACCTCCCCATTATTGCTAGCGATCAATCACAGCTCCAGCAGGTGTTTCTCAATCTCATTTCAAACGCCATTGACGCCATAGGGAAGGATGGCGTTATTGAGCTTGCCACGCAGAAGATCGATTCCAAGATCGTTATAAGCGTGCACGATAACGGCCCTGGGATACCGAAGCACTACCAGTCGAGGATTTTTGATCCGTTTTTTACGACCAAGCAAACAGGCAAGGGAACAGGCCTCGGGCTTTCCATAAGTTACAACATTGTCAAGAATCTTGGCGGTACGATCACCTTTGAGAGTACCCCCGGCGAAGGGACCACCTTCAGGGTCGAGCTTCCCATAGTGGTTCCTTCACGAAAATAGAGGCCTTTTTATGGGCCGAAGGGGGATGTGATGCAGGCATTCAAGGTACTCGTGGTCGATGACGAGACAGATTTTCTCGAGACCATCGTCAACCGTTTGAAGAAACGTAATGTGGACGCGGTCGGGGTGACCAGTGGAGAGGCTGCTGTTGAAATGGTGAAGCAGCAGCCTTTCGATGCGGTGATACTTGATGTCAAGATGCCGGGTGGTATGGACGGCATTGAGTGTTTCAGGGAGATAAAAAAGATTCAACCCCTGACCGAGGTCATCCTGCTGACTGGGCATGCCTCGGTTGAGACGAGTATCGAAGGACTAAAATTGGGGGCATTCGATTATTTGCTCAAGCCTGTAAAGTTGGAGAAGCTTCTCCAAATACTGGCTGCGGCCTTTGAAAAAAAGTCGATCCAAGACCAGAAGATCAGGCACGCCAGGATAAAGGAGCTGCTCCATTCGATTGAATCCAAAGATGAGGCCGAAAAGGGAGGCCGGTAGCATGGCCCATGTCCACCTTAACGACAGACACCTGCCTTTTTAAGTGCACGACTGACATAGACCCCAGGATGTGGTAAAAAAGCACGCGTACTGTTTGCCAGAAGAAGTGGATTTCTCGTGAAAAAGCCTGCACGCGGAACCAAAGGAGGACTATCTGTATGCGAAGACTCTACCTGATGCTCTTGGATGCTGCGCACGCACATGCACGATGGGAATATGAGATGTCTTCAACTATTATGAGGAGCAGGAAACGGCTCATTGTACTGGGATTGCTCCTGGTTCCTGCCGTCTTATTTTCGCTTGCCTTTGCTGCTGACCTTTTGGGAGGGAAAGAGGCATACGCCCCTTCATTTTACTCACCTTCGGTATTTACAGTCAGCATTGTCATAGGACTTTGTGCAGGGCTGGTCACAGGCTGCATAGGCGCGGGTGGCGGATTCATCATTACCCCTGCGCTTATGAGTGCAGGCATCAAGGGGATCCTGGCTGTGGGCACGGATTTGTTTCACATCTTTGCCAAGGCGATCATGGGAACAGCGATACACAAGAAACTGGGCAATGTATCGGTCGGCCTAGCCATTGCGTTTCTCGTTGGTTCTGGTCTTGGATCGACCGGTGGTGGCTGGATCAACAGATCGTTATATGCGTCCAATCCTGTCAAGAGCGATGCGTTCATCAACATTGTGTATGTGGTGTTGCTAGGCTTCTTGGGCTTTTATGCATTGATAGATTTTCTCAAGCTGCGAAAAGGACCTGGTGAGGTGGGTGTCCACCATGGTGAGAGTCCTCATGGCACCGAGGTATACACAGGCAAGGTAGGCCTTCCCCATAGGCTGCAAAGGGTTGCCATCCCGCCGATGATCACGTTCGACCGGGATCTCGTACCCGGAGGCAAGAAGATCTCAGGGGTGTTTGTGGCCCTTTGCGGTGTGGTGGTCGGCTTCGCGGCCTCGATCATGGGTGTGGGTGGAGGGTTTCTTACGTTTCCTATGTTCATCTACATACTGGGGGTCTCGTCGTTTACGACGGTGGGAACCGACATCCTTCAGATCATCTTCACTGCAGGCTATTCCTGTATCACCCAGTACGCCATCTATGGATTTGTCTTTTACACACTTGCTATGGGAATGCTGCTCGGGTCGTTGATTGGCATACAAGTCGGTGCCCTTACTACAAAAGTGGTCAAGGGAATCTACATTCGAGGATTTTATGCGATCACTATCATCGCCGGTTTTATCAATAGATTGTGCGCCATGCCGAACAAGCTGAGGGAGATGGAGGTTCTCGATATCTCAAAACAGACAGCTTCTATGATCAATACCATAGGCATCTGGATGTTCTTTATTGTGGTGGGTATTTTCGGTCTGTGGGTTCTCAGGGAATTTTTCGGCAATCTCAAAACACTGCGAGGGGAGGTCGACTGAAATGGTGGTTGCAGCAAAAAAGGAATTTGTAAAAGGCGTGATATTAGGGGTGAGTTTCTTCATCGTCCTTGCGATCATGTTTTCCCCTCTTTTTCATGGCGACAATGCGTTTAGGGCTGCGGACAAGCTTTTCAACTCCATCGCAAAGGGATCGAGTTACTATATTCCCAAGGTGGCCAAGGAAGGCGAGTCATTCAGAGGCACATCCTTTGAGGTCACGATCACACTCAAGAGCCCTGACATGATGCAGGAGGCTCAGACGTTGCTGACTCAGGCAGGTCTGGATGCTGCGGTACATGACAGCGGGCTTAACGTGAAAGGGGACCTCGCCTCATTGGCGAGCAGGTGCCTCGATGATGCGGATGCCATGTTCAACAACCAGGAAACAAAGCTTTCCGAGCGATACGGCATTCCGGGAAAACGCGCGCTGTTGACGTGGTGGCATGTCTGTACCCTTATTGCAAAAGATCTTACCCGCCAGGAACGCTTCAAAGAAGCTGCCTACCTCGAACAGGTCATGAAGAAAGGCATAGAAGTTGGGTACAATTTCTTTGGCATTGAGCCGAAGAAGGCAACATCAAAGGTTGGCATTCTCAGCTTTGCCCTGGTCTTTTACGTTCTCTATACCTTGTGGTGGGGTTATGCGATTCTCTACCTCTTTGATGGACTCGGTCTGGAAATGAAGGCCAGCGCCAAGAAGGAGGTTTGAAAGGGATCAGGATCCCTGTCCAGACGCACATTATGGGTACCGTAACGAATTTTCTCAAACATGCGTTCTCCAAAAAGCACAGGGCTCAGCGATCCCTCAAGCACATTGAAGAACTCCGTGCTACGTTTAAGGCGAGGTACCACCATTTCAAGCTCCTGCTTACCGCAAACAACAAGGCCTTGGACATCATGGCCGAGTTGGAGCAGGCACTGGACGGACAGCAGCCGTTCGGGATGACCTTCATACGGTCACGGTGTACTGCGCTTTCAGTCAATGTGTATCAGATGATACGCAACCTTGACGTGATTGCACCGGGAAAGTATCGGGCGCTGGATACCAGATTCAAGGAGTTACAAGCGCGTATCAACGCACAGCTTACCTCAAAGGTGCTGCCCGAACACACACGTTTGGTCATCTTTCTCAATGAGATCCACAAAGACATGGCAGATGAGGTTGGCACCAAGATGGCCAACCTTGGAGAGATGAGAACCAAACTCAATCTAAAGGTTCCCCAGGGATTTGTTGTCACCGCTGCAGCCTACCAACGGTTCTTCTCCCACAATGACCTCCAGACTGAAATCGAGCGGCTCATGCAATCGACTTCCCTGGATACACCTGAGGGTCTGTATGAAGTAAGTACGACCATACAGCAGCGGATTGTTCTGGGCTCAGTGCCGCACGAACTTGCAGAGGCGATTCTTGGGGCATTCAGGGACTTGGAGAGTGCCTTGGGTAAAGGGATCACGGTATCGATGAGGAGCAGTGCACTGGGTGAAGATGTGGCAGGGACCTCGTTTGCTGGCCAGTACCGTTCTGTGCTCAACGTAAGTGCTGATCATCTTTTGGAGACGTACAAGGAGATCGTGGCCAGCAAATACAGCTTACCTGCCATGAGCTACCGGCTCACCAGGGGCATAAGAGACGAAGATATTGCGATGTGTGTGGGATGTATGGCCATGGTGCCTGCAGTAGCTGGTGGTGTTATGTATTCGCGTAATCCAGTCAGTCTACGGGACAGTTCGGTGGTCATCAATGCTGCTTGGGGACTGCCTAAGTCTGTGGTTGACGGCGCAGTGAATGCTGACGTTATAGTGGTCTCAAGGGACGAGCCTCGATCTATCCTCAAGAAAGAGATTGCCGATAAGGCCTACTCGTTCGAGTGCAGTTCTGTTGAAGGGGTGGTACGAAAGGAGCTTCCAGCACAGAAACGTACAGCACCCTCCATAACCGATGAGCAGGCTCTGGAACTTGCCCGACAAGCGATTATGATCGAAGCCTACTATGGAACTGCTCAAGATATTGAGTGGGCTGTCACGGCTGACGGATCGATAGTCATTCTTCAATGTCGACCTCTTCAGCAGTCAGTGGCCGGAGAGCACGAACGAAGTGGGAAGAGTCGCGCGCCTGCTGATCAAGAAGAAGGGGCGGTTGTGGTAGAAGCGGGTACCACTGCGAGTCCAGGGGTAGGATGCGGTCCTGTCTTTCATGTGGAAAAGAATGCGGATCTTCTGCAGTTTCCTGAGGGTGCGGTATTGGTTACATCACAGCCTCTGCCGAGGTGGGCTGGTGTACTGAGTCGTGCAGCAGCGGTCCTTGCAGAGCAAGGCGGCGTGGGAGGCCACCTGGCGAACGTTGCAAGGGAGTTCGGCGTACCGGCCCTGTTCAATATCCAAGGGATAACCGGTTTGTTGAAAGGTGGCGAGATCGTTACGGTTGATGCTGACACTCGTACCGTCTACCGAGGCAGGATCCAGTACCTTCTTGATGGGAGGGTAAAGAAAAAGAACCTCATGTTGGGAAGCCCGGTCTATGAAGTTCTTCTCGCTGTAAGACAGCATATTACCCCTTTGACCCTTCTCGATCCTGATGCGCCGACGTTTAAGCCGCAACGGTGTCGAACGCTCCACGACATTACCAGGTTTGTTCATGAAAAATCCGTCCAAGAGATGTTCGCCTTCGGTAAAGAGCACGACGTTCCTGAAGCAGCCAGCAAGCAGCTTGTCTGTCATGTGCCTATGCAGTGGTGGGTTATCAATCTCGATGACGGGTTCGCCGAACAGGTGGAAGGTCCGACGGTTCATCTTGAGACAATTGTCTCGATTCCTATGAGAGCCCTGTGGGAGGGGATTACAGCGGTCCCTTGGCAGGGGCCGCCGCAGATCGATGCCAAGGGATTCATGTCAGTTATGTTTCAGGCCACGGTCAATACCAGCCTGGATCCGTCGATGCGATCTCAGTATGCAGAGCGAAACTACTTCATGATCTCGAAGCATTTTTGCAGTCTTCAATCTCGATTCGGATTTCATTTTTCGACGGTAGAGGCCTTGGTAGGGGAGCGTCCCATTGAGAACTACATAAGCTTTCAATTCAAGGGCGGTGCTGCAGACTATCAGAGGAGATTACGGAGGGTCCAATTCGTAGGGGGCATACTATCGAACGCAGGATTTCGTGTTGAGATTAAGGAAGATGCCCTTTTTGCCCGTGTGGAGGGCTGGCCTCAGGACTACATGGAGGCCAGACTTAGGGTCCTGGGCTATCTTATTATACATACCCGTCAACTTGACATGATTATGGCAAATGAAGCAACCCTTGCTCAGCACAGGGCAAAGATCCTTAGAGATATCGAAGTCCTTCTTGGGAATCCGCCGCTGACCCAAGGACAAACAGAGAGCTAAGGCCCTACGATACCTGCTTGGCTCTACATCAGTCATGACCTATCGTGGGGAGCTGATCCTAGGCAATGTGGAGAGGGCTCGCATCTCAGTCATCATGCACGCAGAGCGTGCGAGTGTGTTCATACCATAACAGTCTTTGCACTACTGGATGCATTGCATGGCCAACCGAGACACGTATTCTGGTCTCGGGGTTAGGGTCACAGGGTATTGCGTACATTTCGACGATCTGCCACTTCCGCTCAAGATGAAATCAATCTCTGGGATTCGTCTCGATCCATGAGGCTGCTGCAACCGGTCCACTCGTGCAGATAGCAACGTCTTAATAAGAATCCTGTTGCTCAGGGGGACAGAATAACGGTGAAGGTAGGTGTGTGTCGAGGATGTAATGTAGAGATCTTTTCATTGACCGCCGGACATCCGACAAACTAGTCACTGGGTAGGACAGCGTAGCCTTTGTGTTTCAGGTGAGCGCCGAGGGCTTGAAGGTTGGGAACAGCAACACGGAAGGAGTATATATGTTCTGAGAGATCCTGGCTGGGCGTGATACCGATGCTGATAATCTTTCCCCCGTTGTTCTGGATGATAGTGCATACGTTCTCGTACTCCGACGAATTCATGCGGATATCGATACGCTGGCTTCCCCTCAGCACATTCATGAGTTCAATAAAGGCCCGTAGTATGTCTGTTGAAGTAATGATGCCGACGAGCTTGCCCTTGCTGCCTTTAACGGTGAGGCAATCGATTTTCCTCTCAACTAGTATCTGAGCTGCCTCTTCGATAGACAAATCAGGGGAAACAGAGATTGGGTTTGGCGTCATGATCTTTTCAACGGTAATGTCTTTAAGCGTATTGTATATTCCATGCCGGTCCATTGCTGAATCGCACGGCACGACAGCCTCGTGTAGGTCGCGATCAGTGAGTATTCCGACCAGCTTTCCCTTTGAAAGCACGGGCAAGTGTCGGATATCGTTTGCCAGGAGGAGCTCATACGCAAGAGAAACCGGATCGTCCTTATTGATGGTGATGAGCTTGGTACTCATCCACTTCTTCACTGTCATACATGCACCTCTAGGCCCGTGCTACCGCTCGACAACGCTGTGGCAGGATCTCTCGTGACTCGCTTCATATCCTTACTTAGCCCATTTCTCGGTAGAATGCAAGGAATAAAGATGCACACCGCTTGGCTATGGCCGCTGGAAGTTCCTGTGTGCGGTCACTTAATTATCAAGCTTGACAAGCAGGGGCACCTGAAAAACAATTAGTCGTTGCGTGGCCTTGACGTTGTGGTATGCCGCGAAAGCTCGAGGAAGGCTCTGAGAAGTAGTTCTCCATCATCCTATCCACATCCTATGGCTTATGAAGGCTGTATCGGAGCGGAGCGGCCGTGGTATCGTACGTTTGCAGTACTACTTTCTATCTGGTCGAGTTTCTGGTACACGGGTAGCAGTGGATGCAGTTCCTCTGTGCCGGCCAGCCCCGGCGAAGATGCATGTGGTTTTTCCTATGTTGATTTCGAAGACCCACCTGCTGCTTTTCGACCATGGGTTCGTTGGTGGTGGCCTGGAGGAGATGTGGCAGATGCCGAGCTAGCCCGGGAAGTCGATCTGCTTTGTGGCTCCTACTTTGGAGGGGCTGAGTTACAGGCGTTTGATGCTGGCCTTGATCCCAACGCCTCAGCCCTGGAACTGCAACGTCGCAGGTCCTATGCAAGTGAGTCCTACTATGCTCACCTGGATTTTCTACTTGCCAGGGCCTCGGATCGTGGCTTGACCATAGATCTCACCATTGGATCGGGATGGCCGAGTGGCGGTGTGCATATATCCCCTGAGCATTCTTTAAAGACCATGCTGTGGGCAGAGCATACAGTCCAAGGGCCTAGCGTGGTCCGCATCAATGTAAGAGAACCTGACCGACCTGTATTTTACCTTGTCGGATCATTAGCTGAGCAGCTCTTCAATGAAAAACTCGCACGCTACGAAGGAGCCCGAGCTCAACTCATCGCTGTCGTTGCTGCTCGCATCACAAGAAGTTCACGATGCTCGAACCCGCTTTACAAAGGAGGATGCATCGATCTCGATCCTGCCTCTGTCCGCGTTCTCAGCGATCAGGTAGATGATCAGGGTATGCTCAGCTGGGAGGTGCCTGAAGGGATGTGGAAGATACTTGTGGTGTTCCACGCTCCTGACGGCGAATATCCTATGCTCAACGCACAACCTGAGCCCGGCTATGTCGCTGATCACCTTGACAGTGAGACTATCGCTGCCCATCTGGACTATCTCTTTGGCAGAACCCCCCACCTTTTCCAGCACTACGGGTCGACAGTAAGAGGGCTTTTCAACGATAGCCTCGAATTCAAGGCCGAGCGGTTGTGTGCTGCAGATATCATTCGTGAGTTCATACGTTTGCGGGGATACGATCCTACGGTGTGGCTTCCTACTGTCGTAGTCCCTGGTACTGACAACACGGTATTCGACAACATCGCACTGAAGAGGAAACCAGTGTTTACGATCTCGGACCAAGATTGGCGCATCCGTTACGATTATGCTCACACAGTGTCTGACCTGTTTATAGAGCGCTTCATCAGAACAGTAAGGAAATGGGCTGGTGAGCATTCCCTTGTCTTACGGGCGCAGGGGTACGGGGCTGAGATCGACATTGTGCGTGCAGCAGGTGAAGTCGACATCCCAGAGACCGAACAATTGTATGCCGGGGGGAGCGAACTGTTTCTCAAGCTGGTAGCATCCGGTGCACTGCTATACAGGAGACCGGTCGTCTCAGCAGAAGCAATGGTATGGATGAATCGTGCATATATGACGACGCCCTTTAAGATGAAGATATCTGCAGATAAGCTCTTTACTGCGGGCATCAATCACATTGTCTTTCATGGATTCCCCTATACGAAGGATCATTCGTACGGCCAGACAGGATGGTATCCTTTTGCATCGCCATATGCCGGGCGGACCGAATATGCTTCCAACATCTCTGAAGCAGATCCGTTCTGGCCTTACATGGCCCGGTTAAACCACTATATCGCGAGATGTCAATATGCACTCAGGCAGGGCAGTGCTACGGCTGATCTCCTCGTGTATTACCCATGGCTTGGTTTTCCTACGACCTTTGCGGCAGTCTCTGGACATAAAGAATTTCTTTTCAATGGCTTCCTCGAACAGATGGAACCCGAGGACCGCTTGCCAGCGTTGATGAGGATCGCTGTTCTTTTGGGAATCTCTGAGATCGATCCTCGAATTGCCTGGCTCCAGCGGATCTGGCCGTATCTCAAAGAAATGCAATCAGCTGGTTACAGTTGGGCATGGGCTAATGATGAAAGTATCGAACAGGCCCACAGTAGGGATGGCTATGCAGTGATTCGTGGCAGTACGTACAAAGGAATACTCGTACTTGACACGCCGACCATGCAACCGGCTGCTGCGCAGGCCGTTGCTTCTCTGGCCCTGAACGATGTTCCGGTGCTTCTTGCAGGCAGGATTCCACGCCAGCAGCCAGGGTTTAAGGACTACCTGGAGGGTGATAACGTAGTGGCTGATGCCATGGAAGTGGTGTTGCGTGCTGGCCGTACTAGTTATCTGTCCGGTCCGGGCGATGGGGTCCGCAAACTGGACGAACATGGGATAGAGCCCACGGTCAGGTTCCTCGTGCCCCACGACACTCCCCGGTACACTGCGCGAGATCTTGGAAGTGGTCGCTGGATCTTTTTTTTCCAAAACCAAGGGGCCTCACCGGTGAGCACACCTATCCGAATAGAACATGACTGTAATCCCTGCCAGTGGATAGATGTTTGGAACGAACGCGCTTATCGAAATGCCCAGGACGAAGACCGGTGCATAGTTCTGTCGTTGGCCCCGTATGGTTCAGGGATGCTTCTTTGCGGATTACCCGAGGCCTCTGTTCTTTTCGGCAAGGAGCCTTTGAGGAAGGCCGATATGAGTGAACAAACCGTTGCGGACATTGTCTCGATCGATCAATGGGGACTTACTGTCAAGGGAGATGATGTCCCTGGAGGTGAGGTGAATCTGCTTCTCCATATGCTTCCGGACTGGAGAGACATAGATGCCCTTCGTTTTTCTTCCAGTCCGGGTACGTATAGCGGTTTTTGTGAACTACAGACCCTGAACGAACAAGAACGGTTGTGGCTTCGAGTTGCATGGGTGCATGGCGCAGCCGAAGTGTATGTGAATGGACGGCGAGCCGGGAGTCTTCTTGTCCCTCCGTATGAGCTCGAGGTCACTAACCATATGAGAACAGGTACGAACCAAATAGACATTATGCTGATCCCGGCACTTAGGAATCGGCTTCTGGGAAAGGCTTTGCAGGGAGACCAAGCCTACAGGCAGTTTTCAGGAAAGGCCAATACGCTTGTCCCGGTCGGTATCGTAGGACCGGTTGCTATTGAAGTACGGCGATAGGCAAAGGATGAGCAGAGAAGTGGTACTGACTATCTCTTCCACAAAATCCAGGGGACATCGATATGATTGATCCGAGTGCACTTCTTGCAGAGCTACACTTTATGAAGAGTCGGGTGGTGCTCACTGCTGCGGAGCTAGACGTGTTTACGTTTTTCCACAGAAAAGAGTCAGCGAATGCACGAGAACTTGCTGAAGAAAGAGGTCTCAATCTCAGGGCTACGACAAGACTGCTCGATTGCCTGGTCACCTTAGATCTGCTGGAAAAACATGGAAACCACTACTGTGTCACCGAGCGAGGGATGCTGTTTTCCTCAGACCATCCTGACACCCTGCTGCCCATGGTGCTTCATACAAGCAATCTCTGGTCGAGGTGGAGCGCCCTTACAGATATTGTGAGGCATGGCAGCGAGGCTCAGCCAAGAAGGGAAGAGCGAACTGCAAAGGAGCAAGAGGTGTTTATCGATGCGATGCATGTAGTGGCCAGGGCACTTTCAAAAGAGATTGCCGATGCCTACGACACTCGCAGGTTCAAGAAGCTTTTGGATGTTGGTGGTGGGTCTGGTACGTATACGGCAGCGTTCTTGAAGAAAAATCCTCAGCTCAAAGCGGTTCTGTTCGACCTCCAAGAGGTTGTTTGGAAGGCCAGAGAGAGGCTCCAGGTCGAGGGACTTCTGGATCGTGTAGCATTGGTTGGAGGCGACTTTTACAAGGATGAATTGCCACCCGGGTGTGACCTCGCCTTTGTTTCTGCAATTATTCACCAGAACAGTCCCGAGCAAAACATAGATTTGTTTCGCAAGATATACAGGGCATTGGTTCCTGGAGGTTTCATCCTCATTAGAGACCATATCATGGATGAGACCCGTACGTATCCCCCAGCGGGGGCCATGTTTGCCCTGAACATGCTCGTCAATACGCAGGGAGGAGATACCTATACCTTTAGTGAAGTCAAGGCATGTCTTGAAGCAGCGGGCTTTTCCAAGGTTACCCTCGTCAAGTGGGGAGAAAAAATGGACTCTCTTGTGGAAGGGAGAAAACCAGCATGACTATGCGCCTGAAACGAGCCATGCCTGTAATAGATGGCCTATGTCCTGCTGTTTCAGTGCTGCTGTTTGTCTTAGTGGGTTGCGGGGGTGAAGAGGCACGACCACCGAGGTCTGGTCCTTGGCATGGGAGGACCTTTGAGCATCCTCGGCCAGGGATAGAAGAACTTACCCATATTGCGGCCCTTCCCTTGTTGCGGTACGGCAGTGTGACAAAACAGGTTTCCAGCCGTGACAAGGATGGTGGCAATGATGATGGGTTTTATGGCTACAGCCAGCTCTACATCGACCAAGAGGGGCGCTATGTGGTGTTCGATGATTATGGGCCAGGATGCATCTACCGTATGTGGTTCACCTGTATCGCCTCATGGCTGGGGGAATTGTCCATCTATGTCGATGACATGACAAAACCCTTAGTGAGGTGCCCATTTGACTCGTTGTTTTCGTCTCGCGTCTGGCCGTTTACGTACCCACTCGTGTCCTTTATCAACGATTCCAGTGGTGGGTATGTGTCGTATATTCCCATCTGTTACGGGCAGCGTGCAAAGATAACGTTGAGTGTCCCTCCGGAGTTCTACAATATTACCTATCGTCGCTATACGACTGACTATGAAGTACGTTCGTTTACAGGTGCAGAAGATTACGATCTGCTGCTCGAGCAATGGGGATCAGTGGGTGAAGATCCCAAACCAAGGGTTGCAACGCGAACAAAAACAGCACAGGTAGCGGTTGCGCCCGACAGCCGTGAACTGATCTGCCTGGATGAGGGTAGTGGCGCGGTATGGAATATGTTGATCGACGTAGCCCCCTTGACCTTGCGGACAACGTCAGGGCTGTGGATTGCCGCCATCTGGGATGGGCATGATGAGTACGATGTATACGCGCCGTTCAACGAGTTTTTCTGTTCCCAGGACCCCTATCACCCGGCAAAAGGATTATTGCTAGGACGAAACGATTCCTATGGATACTACTGTCGATTTCCAATGCCGTATTGGTCATCTGCAGCGATCCTTATAGAAAATCGCGGACAAGAAGAGGTGCGAGTGAAGGCTACGGTAGAGATCGCTGATGTTCGCTATCCAGAGACGTCAGGTTACTTTACGGCGCACTATCATCAGGAGGATCCCACAACAAAAGGCGTTGATTATTGCTTTGCCTCGTTGCAAGGTGCTGGTCATTTCATGGGGGTCAGCTACACCATGAAAGGTCCTATCACCGGCTCCTATATGGAGGGGGACGAACGGTTCTATATAGACGACTCGCTGACACCGTCGGTATACGGGACCGGTACCGAATATTACTTTAACGGCGGGTGGTATTTTTGGTTAGGAAGATTCAGCCTACCATTGCACGGGTCTGCGTATAGTCTTATATGGACTCCTCGCAAGCGCTGCACTACTGCATGCTACCGGATTCACCTGGGCGATCTCATCCCTTTCTTTCGCAAAGCTCAGTTGGGTATCGAGCATGATGCCGAAAACAGCGATACCAATGACAGCCACGTCAGTGTTGCCTATGCGTATCGCCATCCTGAATCGCTCCTGGTACCTACCGATGAGCTCGACATAGGTGAACATCGATCGATGCTGGATCACGAATATACAGCGACTGGCCTAGATCCGCCAACCGTGCTTACAGCATGCTTCGAGGGCCAGCAGAGCGATGTCCCTATCAGAGATCATGGTCATATAGTAAGAACGAGCAGCGAATTCGTCGTGACGGTTGCAAAGGAGAATGTGGGCGTGCTTATCCGCCGCCGGCTCGATCAGTCATGGGGAAGACAAAAGGGCCTTGTCTATGTGGATGATCGGCTGGCAGGGGTCTGGTACGATGTGTACGAGAACCCGCTACTGCGGTGGGCAGAAAGTGATTTTCTGGTTCCTGCTTCGCTTTCAAGAGGTAAGGACAGGCTTCGAATAAAGATCATCAATGATGGGCAGGTGCCGTGGAGCGAATTCTACTACACCATATATAGTTATTTGCTTCCCACGTCTTCCTGAACCTCTGAAAATGCTGGTGACTCTGCCTGCGAACCACGCTTTCTCTTTCGTATGACTCTGGCTGGATTGCCACCTGCAACACAATAGGGAGGTATAGATCTCGTGACAACAGACCCGGCTGCAATCACTGATCCCTCTCCTATGGTGACGTTTTTGAGGATCGTAACATGAGAGGCGATCCATACATTGTTCTTTATGACAATCTTTCCTGGTATCTTGGGTTGGTCCCTTATCGGCGTATCGGGGTCGCTGAATTCATGGTCCTCTGAAATGAGGGCGCTTCCATAGGCGATGCCGCTATCATCTCCTATCTCCACGCCACCGTAGCCGTTGATAAAGACATTGTCGTTGATGGAGACCCTTTTACCGATAGAGATGTTTTCAGGGAAGAAGAAGGCCGTGCCTGCACGTATCCAAATGGACTCGATTTTCTTGCAGAACAGCTTGAGGACCAGGTAGCGTGCAAATTCGCCTATTGGGGTAGGGATAAAGCGTACGCAGTCGTAAAGAAATATGAACACGAAACTTTTCAGTACGTATGGTATGCTGTAACCCCGTTGTTTTCTTTTGAGAAAAAGGCTCCTCAGTTCCCTGATGATCATGCGAACGATGCACCTCTGGTGATACGTACTGTTGAGACGACGGACCGCTTGCAATACTATCATAAGCGGTTGTCAGGATACAGAGACACGTACGAATAAGATTCTTTTGACATGAGGATTCTTTATATAAACTCGTCCGTGGGTTGGGGTGGTATGGAAATGCATCCCCTTGAGGTTGCCAGTGCATTGGCAGCACGAGGACACCACATCGCCTTCTGTGTAAAAAAGGGAACTAGGATGGGTACGTGCAGAGGCAGTTTTGGTCCAGTGCGCCACCACGATATGCCTTTTTTCTGGTATGTTGATCCTGCTACCTATGTCGGATTGCGTAAGCTCGTTCATGGGATCAAACCGGATGTCATCCATGTTCACCATGCAAGAGACACCTGGATTGCGCTCCTCATGGTGGGTATTACGAGGAAGAAGACACTCTTTGTCCTTACGAAGCACATCGCATCTCCTGAGGGTAAGAGAAAGATCGATCCATTACATTCGTTGTTGGTACGCCGATTGGACGCCCTTGTGGCGATCTCAGCCTATATGCAGAAGAATATCCTCAACGTCTACCCTATCGAGGCCTCGAAGGTACCAATTATTTACTACGGGATTGGGAGCAGCGCCATAGGGAGGCCAGAGATGGGTAGGACCTTGCGTAAGCGTCTTGGCGTAGCTCATGATCAACCGCTAGTCGGGATGGTGGCCCAGGTAACCCCTGACAAACGGCAGGATCTGTTTGTACGTGCAGCGGCTACGGTCGTACGGCAGATCCCATCCTGTACGTGTATTATCGCAGGTGGTGTAGTCCAGCAGTCGTATTATACAAACGTAAGGATGCTCATTTCTGAGTTGGGTCTTACGGATGCTGTTCGATACGTGGGCTTTGTGGAGGACGTTCCATCACTCATGCAAGCACTCGATATCATTGTACTGCCATCAAAGGCCGAGGCCTTTGGTCTCGTGCTCCTCGAGGCGATGGCCAATGGCAGACCTGTAGTTGCCAGTGATTCTGGAGCTGCCCCTGAGATTGTGAGGGACGGATCGAATGGGTATCTGTTCAGGACCGGGGATGCGGACGAGCTCGCCGCTAGGCTGTGCGACCTTTTACGTGATCATGACAAAAGGGACCGCTTTGGCAATGAAGGTAAGCGCATGTTCGAGGAGAGGTTTAGGCTCGAACGGGAAGTTGCTGAGACGACAGAGCTTTACGAATCTCTATTGGCGAGGATGTAACAATTCTTAGTGCGATGCAATGCTCTGATCTGCTCTACAGCGACGTTCTCTTGCACGGACTGGTTGCCACTGCGTGTGCGCGTGGTGCTGAGGAGCGTGGAAAGTACTATGGTGGTCGATAGTGCACCTTCTCGAATCTTGATAGTCAAGTTAGGAGCTATAGGAGATGTGGTGAACACCTTGCCATTTCTGTGTGTGCTTCGTGCTTCATTTCCCATGGCTCATATTTCGTGGGTTATTGAGAGAAAATCGCTTCCTATTATCGAAGGACACAAAGACCTATCCGAAGTCCTCCTGTTTCCAAGGGAAACCTGGGTCCGCGACGCATGGCGTTTTGTCCAGAGGCTTAGAGCAGCCAGGTTCGATTGGGTCTTTGACTTACAACGTATTTTGAAAAGCGCTCTTATTTCGTATGCTGCCGGAGCAAGGATACGGTTCGCCTTTGATCGAAGGCGGTCAAAGGAATTCTCGTGGCTTTTCCCCGCAATTCGAGTGCCGCCACAGGCTGCCCAGCGACACATGTTGGACCAGTACTTAGAATTTGCCCGGCTCGTACAGATCCCTGCCGACCGGATAGAGTGGAACATTTCTGTAACGCCAGACCACGAAGCGCGTGCAGCGCACCTCCTTGCAGGGATTTCAGGCCGGCCGATCGTGCTCAATCTCGGGGCAAGCAAGAAGGAAAATCTGTGGGTGCCTGAGCGTTGGGCGCATGTGGGCGACGAAGTAGTACGGCGCTACAAGATCCCCATCGTACTGACAGGAGGACCTCAGGATCGGATACAGGCAGACAAGGTGGTCTCATCGATGACACACCAGCCACTTGATCTGGTGGGCAAGACAGGACTGAAGGAGCTTGCATGCATTCTTAAGAGGGCCCTACTGGTCGTCTCGTGCGATACAGGGCCACTGCACCTTGCCGTGGCCATGGGGACACCGGTCGTTGGACTCTATGGTCCTGCTGATCCGGTTCGCACTGGTCCCTACGGTTCACTTGAGTTCGTAGTACAGGGGCCATGTGGAAAGGGTCCGATGAAAAAGATAGAGGTCGATGCGGTCATGAGCACGATAGATCGACGCATATCGATGCTGCCTGACTCGCGGTGAGCAGCTCACCGTGCTTCCCACTGGCTCACAAGGGCGTTCTTACAGGCAAAGGCGTTTCAGAAACTGGGATGAGGCGTGTTCTCTGATCTACGGATTCCAATGGAGAAGAACACAGGATCTGTTCGCAAGCAGCAAGCACCTCTTCGACATTTATGTCCTTCATGCACCTGTGGTCATAAGGGCAGGTATCCTTCTTCAAGCATGGGCTGCATGGGAGTCCTTCTTTTCGCACCACAACCTTCTTTGTGCACCAGGGGGCAGTAACTCTGTGGTCAGACGGGCCAAATATCGCCACGACCGGAACATGCAATGCAGCTGCGACATGCATGAGTCCGGCATCATTGGACACAAAGAGGCCACAATGTGCGATGAGTGCGATGGCTTCTTCGAGCGAGGTCAGGCCCGCGAGGTTGTATATGCCCGAAGCAGATGCCTCGGCAACGACCGATGCTCCCAGCTGTGACTCATGGGCTGCACCAAAGATCATGACGTTGGCACCGTATCTGTTTGCGAGATCTGCTGCAACGCGAGCAAATCGTTCAGGGAGCCACTGCTTGAGTGTACCATTTGTCGCACCTGGGCTCATCCCAACGAGCATATGTCCAGGCATGATCCCTAACTGCTCAAGACGCTCGGTTGCCTGTTTGACTGACTCTCTGGTGACTCTAAGCACAAGATCCTTTTTGGAAGCTTCAATACCGAGCTGGCTGAGTAGGTACAGATTGTGCTCCACCCGGTGTAAGAGGTTGTCTCTGGGCAGCGTGACGGGGTGAGTCAGCAACAAAGAACGTGCGTCAGTACGGTATCCGGCCCGTACGGGTACTTGGGCTAGGTAAGCAATAAGGGCGGCCTGGAATGCTCTCTGCAGTAGAATTGCAGCCTGGAAACGGTCCGATTTCAGTGCCCGTGATAGACGCAGGATTCCCCGTGGCCCTTTGTGAATCCCCTTGCTGTCAAATTTCACTATCTCGTCGATGTGAGGATTGCTGCTAAGGACGGGTATGACCCAGGGTTTAGCAAGGACAGCGATGTGTGCCTGTGGAAACGCACTCCGAACGCAGTGAAGAAACGGCGTGCTCATTACCACATCGCCAATCCAATTGTTGGCGCGAATAAGGATGTTCCGTAGGTCGTTGTTCTGGAAGGTGAGGCTTTTCATCAAAAGCACAATAGCATCCCCATTGCGACTCGGTCAATGAACAGACAGGCCAGGGGCTTCAGGTAGGCCGTAAGTGATCACACTCACCAGGCCATACCATGTGATAGGCTGTTACGGCGACCTAAAATATGCTATAAGACGACATGTGTGTTACCAGAACCCACTCTTACATAAAGGAACTACCATGATTGACAAAGGGCTCATTGGCAGGACGTATCCGCCTTTCCGTTTTCGTGTGGAACAGGGCAAGATAGCCGAGTTTGCCAGGGCAGTATGCGAGGACAATCCGATCTACTTTGATGAAGCATATGCTGCGCAGGAGGGATTTGAGGCGATTCCTGCACCTCCTACGTTCGGTGTGGTAAAGGCATTTTACCAGACGCCAGAGACGTGGCCTGACTATGCGTCGATTGGTTTGGATTGGCGGTACATTCTCCACGGTGAGATGGAGTTCCACTATCACAGACCAATGGTTGCTGGTCAAGTCCTGAGGGTGCAGAACCGGATCGCAGACATCTTCGAGAAAAAGGGCAGTCGTGGTGGCACAATGATCTTTGTCGTGATTGAATCAGACTACCAGGATGAACTCAGCGGGGAGAAGGTTTTGACCGCTCGGTATACGATCGTACAGACAGGTGGTGTGGTGAAGGACAGGTAACGAGAAGGGTAGGGGGCGATATGGGCACGAGAAAGAGACTCTATATTGAAGATGTTCAGGAAGGTATGGAGATCCCGGAGCTACGGATCCCCAAGATTACGCGCACCATGATTGTAAAATATGCGGGTGCATCGGGTGATTTCAATCCCATTCACCATGACGAACTGTATGCGATTCGGGCAGGAAATGATCGGGTGTTTGCCATGGGCATGCTCACGGCAGGGATACTGGCCAAAATGATAACCGATTGGGTGGGTGTTGGCACATTACGGACCTACAAGACAAGATTTGTCCAACGCCTCTGGCCTGGTGACGATGTTATATGCAGAGGTAAGGTGCTGCGAATTTTCAAGGAAGGTGACGAAGATCGGATCGAGGCTGAGGTCCTCGCGGT
>FWPU01005079.1_pt1 | contig 29360 bp, 23 predicted proteins | sample 2228361 | NCBI WGS metagenome assembly FWPU01 (sample SAMEA103939777, study PRJEB20133) | metagenome | reverse complement strand
GTAAACGTCGCCCCCCTGGCATGGTGCCTTCCGAGGGCTTACGCGTCCGGCTCGCGGATCACCGGTTCCATGACCTTGGTGTTCCGCTCGACAGCCAAGACAATGGTCCGCTGCTCCACCCCGTCGCCACTGCTGGCCACCACGGGCAGGACCTGGCGGCGCTCCGGCAGGGGGAACCGCATCGAGAAGGTGCCGTCGGCGGCCAGGCGGACCGGTTCGCCCCGCATCGTTACATGCGCATCGGGCTCGGTCACGCCGAACACAATCAGCTCGGCATCGACCTCGAAGTTGAACTCGCGGCGCCCCCCCTCGGCCACCGAGGCCCCCCGGCCAAACCGGGTCAGGGTCGGCGCGCCAATGGGCCGGCGGAGCCGGTTTTCAAGCAGCTCCTTCAGGTCCGAATAGTCCCCTTCGTCGCTGAACCCGCCGCTGAGGGCATACAGGCGTTCGTAATCTTCCGGTCCCTCATTCCAATGGCCCTGGAAGGTCCTCAGCCCGCTGGCCCGCGGGGTGGTGACGACATTGCTGCGCCCCAAAGCGAGGAATCGGCCGTCGAGGGCCCGATAACCGATTTCCAACTGGAAGCTCTTGGGCGGGTCATCGATATCCACGTACCAGTTGTTGACCGCGCCGTGGATTTCGATATCGCGGAGGTGCTTGCGAACACTGCTTGTCGTTCCGTCGCGGGTAACCTCCATGACGCGGAGGACCGGTTTGGCCCCGTGCCAGTGCGGGCCCAGCGCCGCGCGGGCCCTCTCGATGCTCTGCCGACTGACCTCCCAAAAGGCGTGCAGCCAATACGGGTCGCGGACCATGACCACCAACCGGTCCTCGGTCTGGTGAGGGCTATGAAAGGCCAAATCCTTGCGTTCGGCCAGTTTGGCCTTGATCTCGTTCAGCTTGGACTCGCTGCGGGCAACGGTCTTGGCCGCGGAGGGACTGCCATTGGAATGCTTGCCGTTGCGGCTTTGGGCAGCCTTGCCGTTCCTTTTGGCAGTGGCCCCATTGACGGCGGCGCGTTTGGATCGGTTGGCCTTGGAGTGCCGCAACAGCGCCTGGACTAGCTCATCCTTGCGCATTGAATGCCATCCGGCGATTCCTTTACGTTTGGCCAGTTGCGCCAAGTCTTTAGCCGTCCGCGACTTAAGCTGTGCCACGGTGATCACGAGGGCTACCTCCGGGGGAGCTGAAATAGTACTTAAGGCGGGGTTTCAGCAGCAGGCTAATCACCTCGGCTGCGGCCCTCCCTGGCCCGTGTCCGGTGCCCCCTCTCGTCCCTTGGTTGGCGTGCGGCCCCAGTACGGAAGGCGTGCTGACCGCCCCTGGCAGGCCGGCTAACCGTATCAACACGATTATAATCACTCTGCCGCTTGCACGCAATAATCCGAGCCGCTAACTTCTTCTCCACGATGCCCCACGCATCAACGACAAACCATTTACAAAAAACGAGTTACGTTAATCCCGCGATTGCCTGCGAACTGTCGAATCTCGGGAGAGTAGCCCTAGTGGGTGGGGCACCATAAGTCGCTCATGCGACTAGCCGAAGTCCACGCCAAATGGCATATTTTTGCAATTCCGTCCGACAGGTTCGCCTCCATAGCGAGCCGGCGGCGGGCAACCGCGGATGGCCCGTGTGGCCTTGCGGCCGAAATCGTCACCCGCTTGGCGAATTTCGGGCAAATACGGTACCCTCACAATGCACTGGTCCGGCTGTGGAGTTTCTCCTGCCGGGCCTGCCCCGGTGGTCCGTGCCAGCCCCACCCGAGACCCGATCGCCGATTTCCAAAGCCGCCGCGTGGGCCGCGGAGGTCACCACGATCGCGATGGAAATGGCCATCCCCGCGGTTCTCGGCTGGTGGCTGGACCGCAAACTAGACACTTCGCCGTGGTGCCTCTCCGCGGGGGGGGGCATCGGGTTGGCGTTAGGGCTGTTGCATTTGGTCCAGTTTTCCGCCCGCAAGGGCGATGGCCAACCCGGCCAACCCGAGGCCACCCGTCCCAACGACCGACACGTCAACGGCCCGTAAGCTACGCTATGACAACCACCTCCACAGCACAGGCCAATGCGCCGCCGAGCAGGCGGATCGCCGTCCTTTCGGCCGCAATGGCCGTAGGGGCGATCGTGGGGTGCGGAGTGGCCTGGGGGTTGACGGGGCCAGGCGGGCTGTTTGCGCCGTTGGTCGCTGCTGTGGCCTGCTGGGGGGGTGGGCTGGCCGCCGTCGCGGCCGAGGAGCGGTTGCGGGCCCGCAGCCGTTTGCAGGCCGCTTTATTGGCGGGCACAGGACTGCGTTTAGGCCCGGCAGTCGTGGTGGCCCTGGCAGCCCGCCTCCAGCCGGGGGGGTTGTGGGAAGCGGGCCTGCCCTACTACCTCGGGGGGTTTTACATTGTGCTGTTAGGCGCAGAAACCGTTACTCGCCTGTCGCTTTGGCGGTTGATGGGGCAACGGGCTTCGGTCCGCTAATGGACCGCGCTGCCCCCCAGGAGACCGGGGCCTTGCCCAACGGAACATTTGCCGCGTCGGGGCACGACAACCAGCAAACAAGCAACCGGGACGATGGACATCGGACAAGCCGGTCAACACGTGGCCGACGCACCCTATTTCGAGGTGCCCAGGGTGCTCTGGTACTATCTGCCGGCCTGGATGCATGGCGAGCATCCGCATCCCGGCGCGATTCCCCTGCCGCGCCTCAGTGGCGAGCTTTTCGGCCGCACGTGGGAGTTCCAGCTTACCAAGTTCATGGTGCTCGAGCTGGTCGTGGCCGCCCTGATGCTGGCCATCTTCCTCCCCCTGGCCCGGCGGCTCCGTTCGGGAGAGCCGCCGCGCGGCCGGCTGGACAACTTGTTTGAGACGATTTTGGTGTTCATCCGGGACGAGATGGCCCGGCCGGCCATCGGCCACGGCGCAGAGCGGTATCTGCCATATTTGTGGACCGTGTTCTTCTTCGTGTTGTTCTGCAACCTGATCGGGCTGGTCCCCTGGGCGGGCTCCCCCACAGGGTCGCTGTCGGTCACGGCCGCCCTGGCAGGCATGACTTTGGCCGTGGTGCTGGGCTCCGGAGTGGCGAAGTTCGGCCCATGGCCATTTTTGAAGTCGCTCATTCCCCACATGGAGGTGCCGCTCGTGCTGGCCATCGTCCTGAAACCGATGATCCTCCTGTTGGAACTGATCGGGCTGGGCATTCGCCATTCGGTGTTGGCCATTCGTCTTTTGGCGAACATGTTTGCCGGGCATCTGGTGCTGGCGGTGATATTGCTGTTCATCGCGGCCACCGCGAATTCGGTCCTTTGGTACGGGGTGATGCCGGCCAGTGTGCTGGGTGCCGCCGCCCTGAACATGCTGGAACTGTTGGTGGCGTTTTTACAGGCGTATATTTTCACGTTTCTGTCGGCCCTCTTCATCGGCATGGTGATCCACCCGCACTAGTGCGGGCCGGAAGGGGTCGTGAGGTCCCAGTTTCTCAAGGAGAACCAATCCGTGAACAAGATGCTGCGAATGGTCCTGTTGGTGCTGGCGGTCGTGTTGGTGGCGTCGCCCGTGTGGGCGGCTGAAGAAGGCGCAAGCGCCGGCCCTGGCACACAGGTCATGTTTCTCACCGGCAGTGCCTTTGGGGCGGGTTTGATCATGTTGGGGGCAGGCTACGGGATATCGAAAATCGGTTCGTCGGCGGTGGAGAGCATGGCCCGCCAGCCCGAGGTAGCCAGCAACATCAACACGGCGATGATCGTGGCCGCCGCACTAATCGAAGGGGCCACATTCTTCGGCCTGATCGTGTGCATGGTGGCCCGGTGAAGGTATTCCGCGGGATACATCGAGGCGAGCAGCCGATGGCTTTTCCAACGATCGCACGCGTGGCGGCGGTGTGGCTGGCGGTGGGTCTGGTGGCTGCCGGTGCGGCGCAAGCCGCCGGTGTCCCGGGGAGCCCATCGGGCCCGGCGCCGTTGCCCGCCGGGGCCCACGAGGCGCCATCCGGGTACGTCCCCGCCGGGGCCCACGAGACGCCATCCGGGTACGTCCCCGCCGGGGCCCACGAGGCGCCATCCGGGCATGTCCCCGCCGAGGCCCACGAGGCGCCATCCGGGCACGTCCCCGCCGGGGCCCACGAGGCGCCATCCGGGCATGTCCCCGCCGGGGCCCACGAGGCGACCGGCCACGCCGCCGGCCCCCAGCAAGGCCTCAATCCCCTGGATTTCAAGGCCGACCTGGCGATCTACACCGTGGTGGTGTTCGTGGTGCTTTTGGGCATCTTGTGGAAACTGGCTTGGGGGCCGATTGTGCGCGGGCTGGACCAGCGGGCCCAGCGGATCCGCAACGAGATCCTCTCGGCCGAAAAAGCCAATGCCCAGGCCCAACAGCTTCTGGCCGAGTATCAGGCCAAGCTGGCCGCCGCCGAAGGCCAGGTCCGCGAGCTTTTGGAGCGCGGCCGGGCCCAGGCCGAACAACTCAGCCGCGAACTGTTGGATCGCACCCGCAGCGAGACCCAGGTGGAAAAGCAGCGGGCCTTGCGCGAGATCGAGCTTGCCCGGACCGCAGCCCTCAAGGAACTGGCCGAACACAGTGCCACGCTGGCCATCGAGCTGGCCGGCAAGATCCTCCAAGCCCGCTTGGACCCGGCGGTCCATGCCGAGTTGATCCGCCGCGCGATGGATCAGCTTCCGGTGCGGAGCGGCCCGCAAGCGTAGCAGCCCAGGAGCATCGCGCCCCATGCCCGATTTCTTCGCCCAATTCGCCGCCAAGCCCGACGGCACCGCCGAAATGCGCGCGGTCCAGGAGGCCTACGCCGAGGTCGGTGCCGAGCGGATCGCCGCGGTATATGCGGAGGCGCTTGTGGAGGCGGCCCAGCGGGCCAACTCGGCCGCCGAAATCGTCGAGGAGTTCGGCTCGTTCCTCACCGACGTGCTCGACCGCTTCCCCCAGTTCGAGCGCGTGCTGGCCTCGGCCCTGGTCTCCCACGAAGAGAAGGCGGGCCTTTTGGACCGCACCCTCGGCACGCAGGCCTCGCGGTTGTTCCTGAACTTCTTGAAAGTCGTCTCCCGGCACGGGCGGATGGACATCCTCCGGGCGATCCACCGGGCGGTGCGCGAGCTGTGGGAACGCCGCAGCGGCCGCGTCCCGGTGTGGGTCTCCACCGCCGCCCCGCTGGACGAGGATCTGGCCCGGCGGCTGGCCGACCGCATCCGCCCCCTCGTCGACGGCCAGCCGGTGATCCACACGCGGGTGGACCCTTCGCTTTTGGGCGGGATCGTGGTCCGGGTGGGCGATACGGTATACGACGCCTCGGTGGCCAACCAGCTCAAGAATTTGCGGCAGCAGATGGTCGAGAGGAGCGCTCATGAGATTCAAAGCCGACGAGATCGCTTCCGTTTTGCGGAGTGAAATCGAGCAGTACGAATCGCGGATCGATGTCCGCGAGGTGGGCCGCGTCCTCGAAGTCGGCGACGGCATCGCCCGCATCTACGGCCTTTCCGGCGTCATGGCCGGCGAAATGGTCGAGTTCCCCACCGGGGTCATGGGCCTGGCCATGAACCTGGAAGAGAACTCGGTGGGCGTGATCATCCTGGGCGACTACCTGCAGATCCAGGAGGGGGACGAGGTCCGCAGCACAGGCCAACTGCTCAGCGTCCCCGTGGGCGAAGCGCTTTTGGGGCGCGTCATCGACCCCTTGGGCAACCCGCTGGACGGCCGAGGCCCCATCGTGACGACCGAACGCCGCCCCGTGGAATCGCCCGCCCCAGGCGTCGCCCAACGCCAGCCGGTCAAGGAACCCCTGCATACCGGCATCAAGGCGATCGATGCCATGACGCCCATCGGGCGCGGCCAGCGCGAGCTGATCATCGGCGACCGCAAGACCGGCAAGACCTCGATCTGCATCGATACGATCATCAATCAGAAGGGGACGGGGGTCAAGTGCTTCTACGTGGCCATCGGGCAGAAAGAGTCCAACGTGGCCGGCCTGATCGACGTGCTCCGCCGCTACGGGGCCATGGACTACACCACCGTGATCGTGGCCGGCGCCAGCGACCCGGCGCCCCTCCAGTACATCGCCCCATACGCGGGCTGTGCCATGGCCGAGTACTTCATGTACAAAGGCGAGCACACCCTGTGTGTCTATGACGACCTGTCCAAGCAGGCCCAGGCCTACCGGCAGCTTTCGCTGCTGTTGCGCCGGCCCCCGGGGCGCGAAGCCTACCCCGGCGACATCTTCTACGCCCACAGCCGCCTGCTGGAGCGGGCGGCCAAACTCAGCGACGAGATGGGCGGAGGGTCGCTCACCGCCCTGCCCATCGTCGAGACCCTGGAAGGCGAGGTTTCCGCCTATATTCCCACGAACGTGATCTCCATTACCGACGGCCAGATTTACCTCCAGCCCGATCTGTTCTTTGCCGGCCAGCGCCCGGCGATGAACGTGGGCATTTCCGTGTCGCGCGTCGGTGGGGCCGCCCAAATCCCCGCCATGAAGCGCCGCGAGGTCGCCGGCGGCCTCCGCCTGGCCCTGGCCGCCTTCCGCGAACTCGAGGCCTTCGCGCAACTCGGGACCGACCTGGACCCGGCCACCCAGGCCCGACTGGACCGCGGCTACCGCATGACCGAACTCCTGAAACAAGGGCTTTACCAGCCCATGCATATTACCGATCAGGTGCTGAGCATCTATGCGGGCAACCAGGGCTTCCTCGACCCCATTGCGGTCTCCGAGGTACGCCCGTGGCTGGAGGGGATGCTCGCCTACATGCGGCACGAGGGCAAGGAGATCTGGCAAAAAATCACCGATACGCAACAACTGGACGACGAGACCATGGCCCAACTGAACGAGGCCCTGGCCGACTACCACCGCCAATACACCCAGCGCAAACAGGCGGGGGCGGCGACCTGAGGGCCAGGCGTGCGCCCAGCCCGGGCCCCCGCATCGCCCGAAGGCCCCCTGGCCGGCCCGCTGCGGTCCCGGCCCCGCCAAAATCCCCAACGCCTTGAAACGAACCCCCGATGGCTAAAGCCCGCGCCCTGGACAAACGCCGCCGTGCGATCCGCAATATCCGGAAGATCACCCGCACCATGGAGTTGATCTCCACCGCCCGGTTCCGCCGCGCCATGGACCGGGCCACCGCAGCCGCCGCCTACACCCGCCGGATTACCGCCCTGGTCGCGCACCTGGTCCGCAGCGGCCTGAAGATCCACCACCCCCTGCTGGAGCCCCGGCCGCAACCGCGCAGCGCGATCCTGCTGGTCCTCTCGGCCAACCGGGGGCTGTGTGGCGGCTACAACTCGGCCATCATCCGCCTGGCCTGGCCCCGCTGGAACGCCCTCTGCAACGAGCTGCCGCAAACCCGCTTGGAGATCTCCGGCAAGCGGGGCCTGTCGGCCTTCCGCTTCCGCGGCGTGCGGGCCGATGCCGCCTACACCCACTTCGAGGATAAACCCCGCTTCGACGAAGTCGAAATCCTCGCCGACCGCTACCTGGAAGCCTTCGAGACCCGCCAGCTCGATCGGCTCGAGGTGGTCTACACCCGCTTCGAGAGCCTCAGCCGGCAATACGCGGTCGTCGAGACCCTTTTGCCCCTGACGGGCATCGAAGGCCTCGAACCAGAAAGCGAGGAGGAGCCGGCCGCGGCGGCCAGCCCGTACGAGTTCCTCCCCTCGGCCCGGAGCATCCTCGACGAGGTGGTCCCCACCACCTTCCGCATGAAACTCTTCAAGTGTTTTCTGGATGCGGCGGTCAGCGAACAGATCGCCCGGATGGTGGCCATGAAAGCCGCCACCGAAAACGCCGATACGATGATCGCCACCTTGACCATGACCTATAACCGCGCCCGGCAGACGCAGATCACCTCCGAATTGCTGGAGGTCGTCAGCGGCGCCGACGCGCTGATCAAATGACCCGGGGGCCTTGGCCGGCCTGGTGCCGCCGCCCCCACGTTCGACTCGGTTCAACAAGCTGCCTTAAGACCACCAACCTCGCTAAGGATCAAGTACCTGCCTTGGACCTCCAACCTACCTTGGAACAAGAACCTGCCATGGCCAGCACGGCAACCCATGCTTCGGAAAAGGTCGAGGCCAATCGCCTCGGCCGCATCACGCAAGTCATCGGCTCGACCTTCGACGCGGAATTTCCTGAAAACCACCTGCCGGCCATCTACAATGCGGTCCGGGTGGTGGGCAAGCACAAGGGAGTGGTGGTCAGCGTGACGGGCGAAGTCCAGCAGCACCTGGGCGGCGGCCGCGTCCGCTGCGTGGCCCTGGGCAGTACCGACGGCATGATCCGCGGCATGCCCTGCATCGATACCGGCGGGCCGGTCAAAGTGCCCGTGGGGAAGGCCACCTTGGGCCGGGTCTTCAACCTCCTCGGCGAACCGATCGACATGCGGGGGCCGGTGCATGCGGAGGAATACTGGCCCATCCACCGCGAAGCCCCTCCCGTGACCGAGCTTTCCACACGCACCGAAATCTTCGAGACCGGCATCAAAGTCATCGACCTGTTGACCCCCTTCGTGCGCGGCGGCAAGGCGGGATTGTTCGGCGGGGCCGGCCTGGGAAAGACCGTGATCCTCACCGAACTCATCGCCCGCATCGCCAGCAGCCACGGCGGCTACTCGGTGTTCGCCGGCGTCGGAGAACGCACCCGCGAAGGAAACGACCTGTGGCTGGAGATGCAGCGCGCCGAAATCGGCCACACCGGCCGCAAAGTCATCGAACAGACCTGCATGGTCTTCGGCCAGATGAACGAGCCCCCCGGCGCCCGCTTGCGCGTGGCCCTCTCGGGCCTGACCATGGCCGAATACTTCCGCGATACCACCGGCGCCGACGTGCTCCTGTTCATCGACAACATCTTCCGCTTCTCGCAGGCCGGCAGCGAGGTCTCGGCTTTGCTAGGGCGCATGCCCTCGGCCGTGGGATACCAACCTACCCTGGCCACCGAAATGGGCGCACTCCAGGAACGCATCGCCTCGACCTCCAAAGGGGCGATCACCTCGGTCCAGGCCGTGTATGTCCCCGCCGACGACCCCACCGACCCGGCCCCGGCCACGGCCTTCGGCCAGTTGGATGCCTTCATCTACCTGGAACGCTCGATCAGCGAGAAGGGAATTTACCCCGCCGTAGACCCCCTGGCCTCGTCCAGCCGCGTGCTCGACCCCCAGTACGTCGGCCAGCGCCACTACGACATCGCCCGCCGCGTCCAGCGGACCTTGCAACGCTACCGCGAACTCCAGGACATCATCGCCATCCTGGGCGTCGATGAACTCAGCGAAGAAGACAAACTGGTGGTCCACCGCGCCCGCCGCATGGAACGCTTCCTCTCCCAGCCGTTCCTGGTGGCCGAAGTGTTCACCGGCAAGCCCGGCGAAATCACCCCCCTGGCCGACACCATCCGCAGTTTCGAGGAAATCGCCGACGGCAAGTGGGACCACCTCCCCGAACAAGCCTTCATGTACGTGGGCTCGATCGAGCAGGCGGCCGAACAGGCCGAACGCATGAAAGCCAAGTAGCCCCCCTGCCGCCGCGGCTTAGGGGCCAGCGGCAAGGCTTGCCACCATCCCCCGCGTGGAGATCTCGCGACCATGTTCGAACTCGAGTGTGTGGTCGTCACCCCCGAGCGGACCGTTCGCCAGGGACCAGTGGACTTCGTCGCCGTCCCCTTGTTCGATGGCGAACTCGGGATCGCACCAGGCCGAACCCCGCTTATCGGCCGCCTGGGCTCCGGCGAACTCCGCATCATTGCCGAAGACGGCAGCATAGAGCGCTATTTCGTCGAAGGAGGCTTCGTAGAAGTGCTCGGCAGCGTGGTTACGGTGCTCACCGGCCGGGCTGTTCCCGCCGAAGAACTCGACGCGGCCGTGTGCAAAGAACTCCTCGACGCGGCCCGGGAGCGGGTGGCCCATTCGCCCGAAACCATCGAGGTCCGCGAGCGGACCGTTGCACAACTGCGGGCCCAACTGCGGGTGGCCCGGCGAGCCCAACGCGCCCAAACCACCACCGCATGACCTGCCTCCAGCCGCACGGCCCAAGCTCCAGGTGCCGTAGACCGGTCGCTTGCAACCCCGCAGGAAAAGGCAGGCGTGCGACCGTACGAAAACGCTCCCAATTACGGTCGGGATAGCCGTGCCCGCCTGGCAGGAATCATCTTATCGCAGGGTGCCGCCAACTGGGGTGAATCCGTCTATTGTGCAAGAGAGAGCGGGAGACGGGATTCGAACCCGCGACTTCCAGCTTGGGAAGCTAGCACTCTACCACTGAGTTACTCCCGCACACCACGACCAGTTGCCTGGCCAATGCCATCGCCGACTTCTCCAAAACCACCACCCACTCGCGGAGGCCCCATACGCGGCCAAACGCGGCGTCACGGAGATCGGTTTGGCATTACCTTCTTACGATAACAATTTGGTTCCATACGGCAAGAGCCCAATTTCGGAGGGTTCAATATGCCTATTTAGTGGGGCAAATGTTCTGCACGCACACGGTCTTCCGCGTGGTGGCAGGTTACCACCCTCGAAACCCACGAGTGGCCCCGCCCCGCTCTATAGCCGTGCCTGCCTTTTTCGCGGGATCGCAAGCAACTATCCTACTCGTCCGCTGGGCGCCCGGCGGGTTGGTTCGTTATGATTGGGCAGGCTAGCGCCGGCCAGGTTTTTTCTGTCCACCAGCGGGATTGGACACCGGCTGGCGCCGAGCTTCAGTTCGCCCACTGGGTATCAGCCATGCGCCGGTCGATCGTTGTGTTTTTGAGCATTTTGGCGGTCTGGGGCGGGCATGGCCACGCGGCAGCCGACTGGCCCCAGTTCCGCGGCCCACAAGGCAGGGGGTTTTCCAGTGGGCAATCCGCTCCCACTAAATGGGGGCCAGACGAAAACGTAGTGTGGAAGGCGGCTTTGCCGGGCCCCGGCAGTTCCAGCCCAATTGCCGTCGGCAACCGCATCTTCGTCACTTGCTACAGCGGCTACGGCTTGGACCCCGACAATCCAGGCAATATCGACAATTTGACGCGACATCTGGTGTGCATCGAGGCGCCCAGCGGCCGCCTCCTGTGGCAGAAATCCCTTGCGGCCGAGCTGCCCGAGCAGCCGTTCGAAGGCTTTGTCACCTTGCACGGTTATGCATCTTCGACGCCGGCCAGCGACGGCCAACGGGTCTATGTGTTCTTCGGGCGGTCCGGCGTATATGCTTTCGGCCTGGATGGGGAAGTTCTGTGGCACACCGGCGTGGGCACCGGCACCCATGCGTGGGGCTCGGCCGCCTCGCCCATCGTGTGGAACGACCGGGTGCTGGTAAACGCCAGTGTCGAAAGCAATTCGGTGGTGGCTCTGGACGCCAAGACCGGCAAGCAGGTGTGGCAGGCCCCAGGCATCCGCGATTCGTGGAGCACTCCGGCTTTAGTGCAGGCAGGCGGCCGGACCGAGTTGGTCGTCAGCTCCCGCGGGCGGGTGCTGGCCTTCGACCCGGCCTCGGGCCGGCGGCTTTGGGAATGCTCAGGAGTCCAAGACTACGTGTGCCCGGCGGTAATCGCAGGGGATGGCGTGGTGTATGTCACCGGCGGGCGCAAGCCCCACATCCTGGCCATCCGGGCCGGCGGCCAGGGGGATGTCACCCAGACCCACATCCTGTGGGAGGCCGACGAAACGCCCAAAGTGGCCAGCCCCTTGCTGTACGCGGGCCACCTGTACTGGGTCGACCATCGCGGGATGGCCACGTGCCTGGATGCCCAGACCGGCAAGACGGTGTACAAGGAGCGTCTTAGCCTTCGGGGCCGCGGCGACAAGGTGTACGCCTCTCCCGTCCTGGCAGGCAGCGCCCTGCTCATCCCCAGTCGCGAAGACGGCACCGTCGTGTTAGGCTTGGGACCCCGGTTCCACGAGCTGGGGCGCAATCGTTTGGACGATCCGGCAGGTGGGAACGCCACGCCTGCGCTGCTCGGCAATCGGTTACTGGTACGTACCGACCGTTTCCTTTACTGCATAGGCAACTGACGGATAGCGCCATGCCCCTGTTCGAGATCGAGACGGAATCGCACATCATCATCACCTGGGCCCAGGACGAGGCGGTAGCGCGCCGCCTGGTGCAGGAAAGTTATCCTCGCGAGACGGCTCTCCGCGTCACCCGCCGGCCCCGCGATTGCTGGGTCATCTCCAAAGCGGCCCTGGGCATCACCGGCGGCATCGACGTTTGCCACACCGCACGCGACTGCCTGGCCAAAGCCGCCGGCGACAAGTTGCACGCCATCCGCCTCTATATGCAAGAGACCGGGACCGACCTGGAACGCGCAAGAAAGGTGATCGAGTCGAATATGGTCATGGGCTGGTAAGCTCCCTGTCGCCCCAGTCCGCAACGCGGCGGATGGAGCCATCGCCAGGCTTTCTGCCTGCCCAAGGGGAAGTGGGGCCGGCGACCCGTGGCAATCCGCACGCGTTGTACCGCCTTTTCGCCTCCCGAGGCCGCCCGGACAGGCCAACCGCCCCTGGCGGGCCAACCGTGCCTGGAGTTCATATGCCCGACGCTGGCAGCGAGCAGCCCCCAACCAGCCAGCCACGCAGAATCGCCCAAGCGCGGAGGGTTTACCGCCGGCGGGCCAAACGGTAGATTTCCTCGTGGCGTGGAACCATCGGCCGCCCCACAGGCATCGAACAGGCGGCGGGTTGGTCATACCCGCATCGGCATATCGCGGGGGGCAACCCCGGCAGGGGGACGCAGCCGGTTCGCTGCGCCAGAGGCGGGCCAGAGAGGCTGTAGCTCAGAAGGTAGAGCAACGGACTTTTAATCCGTAGGTCGTGGGTTCGAGTCCCACCAGCCTCACTCTTACGTAGCAAGGACTTACGACAAATCCAGGAAACCTGCCCAAACTAACGCGACAACCGATCCGACAACCGGCCGGCCCTTTGAGCTAGATTTGCGATAGGCCACTGTTGCCGGGAGTTGTCGCCATGTTGACCCTTGCTACTCCGAAAACCGGGCAGACCAAGCCGGAGAAGCCCTATCCCGATTTTCCGCTGACGCCCCACCCAAACGGGCAGTGGTGCAAGAAGATTCGGGGCCACCTCCACTACTTCGGCCCCTGGGACGACTGGGAAGCCGCGCTGAATGACTATCTGGACAAAAAGGACGATCTTCACGCCGGCCGAAAGCCCCGTGTGAACGGGGACGCCATGACCCTGGGGCTGGCGATGGATCACTTTCTATCGGCCAAGAAGCTGTTGGAACAATCGGGCGAAATCTCTCCGCGCTCCTACACAGACTACGAACAGACCTGCGACCAAATCGCGGCGTCCCTGGGGCGCGACCGACTTCTGACCGACCTGGACCACACCGATTTGGAGAAGCTGCAGGCCGACTTGTTCAAGGGCAAGCGGATTCCCACCGTCTCGCCCACAACGGCTAAGGGCGACCTGACCCGCGCAAGGATGGTCTTTCTCTACCTGAATGAGAGTGGGCTTGCCGAAAAGCCAATCCAATACCGCAAGGCGCTGAAGTCGCCCCCGGCCCGCGCGTTCCGCAAACTGGCCAACGAACGCGGCCCGCGCATGTTCAGCCGGGAGGAAATCAGGATGATGATTGGGGCCGCGCATCCCCAAGTTGCGGCGATGATCTACTTGGGGATTAACTGCGGCTTCGGCAACGCCGATTGCGGGACGCTGCCACTCGACAAGCTGGACCTGGAAGGTGGCTGGCACTATTACGCGCGTCCGAAGACGCACAATCCCCGACGCTGCCCCCTCTGGCCGGAAACCATTGCTGCAATCCGCAAGGCGATGGAACACCGTCCCAAGCATGTTTCCAGAGAGGCGCAACACTTGGTATTCGTCACGCGACTTGGGGCCTGTTGGTGCAAACACGATAGCGGCGACAACGCCATTAGCTCGGAAATCCGCAAGCTGTTGAAAGCGCTGGGCATCTACCGAAAGAACGTGACCACGTTCTACACGCTACGGCGCACTTTCGAGACGATTGCGGGGACGGCGGGCGACCAGGTGGCCGTTGACTACATCATGGGCCATATCGCGCCAACCGATGATATGGCGGCCGTTTACCGGCAGAAGACGTATGACGGCCAATTGCGCAAGGTGACGAACCACGTTCGCGCGTGGTTCAACGGCCGGAAGAATATCGAGTGACGATCAAGCCGGCGGAGTTCGCCCGGCGGTGGCGCTGGCTCCGGGTTGTGGGCACAACCTTGGGTAGGCGCTTGGCGTCAAACTCACGCAATGCGTCTGCCGAAATACGAAATCGCGGCCGGCTTCCCTTGCCGACGTTGACGGCCGGCAACTGCCCCGATGCAATCCATCCCCGGACGGTATCCGGCGATACGCCGTAGCGCCGGGCGACTTGGGGCGGGGTGAGCAAGTCGGATGGAAGATCGGCCGGCCTTCGCTTGCGGAGCGACTGCAAACACGCCGATAGGATTTCCTGCGCCATGGGCAGGGCCAGCGGCCCCGTCCGTATGCGGCAAATCTTCGCTACGTCGGGCCAATCCAAGGCAAGCGCAATTCGCCTTGCAGCGCGGATGATGTCCCCGGCTTCCCAGAACTGGTTTTCTTCCGGCGAATCATCGGCCAGCGCGGCGATTTCGGCCCGCAACCATCGACGGAAGCCGGCGGCTGTGCGGGGCTGTTCAGTTACGCCGTTTGTTTGCATCGGATACTCCCGATCATAGCTTCGATCCAACTCATCCCATCGTTTCAGTATCAGCGATCGAAGTTCATCATGGGTCATGGGAACCTCCCAAACAAGCATAGGTTGCGGTCGGAGCCGGCCGTGTCACCATCCGGGTGGCCCGGGGTGTGCCCTGTGGTCGCCCAGGAGGCTCGCTTTGGCAAGGTTCGGGCAGACGACAGCATAAGCCAGCTTCCAACTGTTGCCTGAAACGTGCCCGGCGCGTGGCTGAAAACGCATGGAGGATGCTACGCTCTCGGTGGGGCCTTTCACCTCGGAGACGGCACCGTGCTGCGAGAGTTCGTCGTCAACTGGCCTGGGAACCGAAGACGGGGCCGACGAGGTATTGCGGCGGGCCTGGGCACGGTCCCCCTGGGGCCGACCACCGGGCGGTCTTCCTTCGACTTATCGAGAAGGCGGCGCACGAGTTGCGCCGGAAAGCGCCGTGCAGCGCCGGAAACCGCGCCGATACCAGCAGGCCGGTGGCCGCCAGCAGCCAGCCCGATGCCCTGCCCTGAAGACCTTCCCCCGGCATCTGTGGGCTGGTGGTCGAGCGCGGGCACCTGAAGAGGACTTCATCGGCCCCAGCCGGCCTTGATACAAAGCCGCTGGCGGGTCCATACAGACCCTATGGACCTGGCACTCTTCCACCGCGCCCGCGCTGCCCTTGCCAAGGCTGTCACAGTTGACGAAGCCAAGGAAATCCGGGACAAGAGCGAGGCTTTGAGGGTCTACGCAAGACAGGCAAAGGGTGCGGCCGAAATGGAGCGAACAGTGTTTGGAAATCCGCCTCCGTGCGGAACGGCGCATCGGCGAGTTGCTTGCGGAGACTGTGAAGCGGGGCAATCCGCAATTGTCACCCCGAGTGACAATTGGGCTTTCGCAACTGGGGATTACTCGCAACCAGTCCAGCAAGTGGCAACTTGCGGCACTGTTGCCAGAGGCCGACTTTGAGCGGTATGTCAGCACCGCACGCGAGCCGACCACGGCGGGAGTGGTCAAGCTGGCCCTGGAACACCAGCGTGCCAAGGCACGCGGCCCGAAGTCCGGCGGGCATATCCTGACCGGTCCTGCCTCCCGATTGTGGGAACGGCTGGCCGATTCGTCGGTTGACCTGTTTCTGACCGACCCGCCGTATTCCGATACCGAACGGTATCGGGAACTGGCCAAACTGGCAGCCGTCAAACTGAAACGGGGCGGATTGTGTCTCGCCTATTGCGGGCAGACCTATCTGCCTGACGTGTTGGAGACGATGGCGCGGCACTTGACATACCACTGGACGTTCGCCATTCGGTTCGGTGGCCCCCATCGACCGATCTTCCCGAAGCTGATTCAAAACACTTGGCAACCCGTGGTCGCGTTCTCACGGGGGAAGGCCAAGCCCGGATGGATTGTGGATATGCTCGAAAGCCGTGGCCGTGAGAAAAGCGACCACGACCACCAGAAGACTCTGGGCGACGTGGAGTACCTGATCGACAAGCTCACTTCTCCGGGTGCGCTTGTTGTGGACCCGTTCTGCGGGTCGGGCACGGTGCCGGCCGCCTGCAAGATGCTCGGTCGCAAATGGTTGGCTTGCGAGTTCGATTCGGGAACCGCGCGGGTCGCCCGGCGGCGGGTCGCGTGAACTGCGAGACTCAATGACACCGAGGCCGTGCGAGTGCTGTATCTGGTTCTCTGGTTCCTCGCGGGTTGGATACGAGCGAGTGCCAGCCCGGCACTGTCGCGCCACCGCCCGAAGCCGACGGCGCAATCAGCGAGAGAGGATCGCCGGCAAATCGGCGCTTTGCGGGGTCCACACCTCGGGACTTCACTTCGGGCCAGTGATCCCGCCCGTGCCCAAAATCACGTCAACACGGTCGGAAGAGACGGCGAACGGGCAGGTCCATCAGTGGTTTCGGGTCCCCGGACTGGACCGACACCGCCGCGCTGGTTTCCGCATTCGTCCCTGATGCTCGCCAAGTTCTCTCGCCTCCAACCAACCAAGCCCAATACCTGCGTAACGCCAGCAGCCACTTCCACGGCCGCGAGAGCCCATTATGCTGATCCTTCCCCGTCCTGCCGCTAAGCGTACAAGGGGCGAGATGGCCCGACTCCATCCAGACCGTATCCTTGCATTGGGCATCGCGCGGGTGGAAGGACCTGTAGGGGTCGTGCCAGCAGCACCACTGCAAAACGGGTGCTACGTTTGGTTGTATAGTCGTTGTCACCAGAGAACCTGGAACAGAGCGGGAAATCCGAAGATCATGGAATCGACCGAAAACATCCGGGCTGACGTAGAGGTACTGCGACGGGCCGTCAAACTGATTCTCACCCCAAACTGGGAACGTGGCGACATCGTTGAACTACGTGTGCTGGGCACGAAAAAGGGCGTCTGCTCCGGCTACTTCGATGCAGAGCACAGCGAGCACCTGGTTTCCTTTGCCGCCCACTTGAGCGGCGTCGGGCACGGCGTCTACATCACCCTGAACCCGGTCATGCGCGATTGCCTGGCGCGGGCCGCCAACCGAGCGATCCCCTACGCGAAGCACACGACCGGCGACCAGGAAATCACCCATCGCCACTGGCTGCTGATCGACGCCGACCCGAAACGTCCCACGGCCATTTCGTCGAACGATGAAGAGCACAATGCTGCCTTGAATCGCGCTGTTGCCATTCGTTCTTGGCTGACCGAACAGGGTTGGCCGGAACCGGTCTATGCCGACTCGGGAAACGGCGGCCATTTGCTGTACCGAGTCGATCTGCCGCCCAATGACGAGGGGTTTCTCCAGCGGGTGTTAAAGTCCCTTGGAGCGAAGCACACCGACAAGGCGGTGGGGGTCGATCTTGGCGTTCACAACCCCGCGCGGATTTCCAAGTTGTACGGAACGCTTGCCTGCAAAGGCGACAGCATCCCTGAACGTCCCCATCGGATTGCCCGCCTGCTGGAAGTACCCGAGCGGATCGAGCCGGTTGCGAGGGAACTGCTGGAAGCCGTGGCGTCAATGACGCAGACCACAACACCGACAACGAAGACCGTCCAGACCGACAACGGCAAGGCCACGCCCGACAAACAGGAGTTCAATGTAGTGGAGTACCTGCGGTTGCACGGTGTCGAAGTCGGCCGGTCGAAGCCGTATGGCGACGGAGGTACGCTCTGGGAACTGACTCGCTGCCCGTGGCAGCCTGAGAAATCCCGTGGAGGCCCATACGTCATTCAGTTCGCCGACGGCGGCATGGACGCCGGCTGCCACCACGCCGAGTGTCAAGAGAAGGGCTGGAATGATCTTCGTGACCTGATCGACCCCGGTTGGCAGGAGCGAACGGAAGCAACCGAGAAGAAGGGATCAAAGAAGGGTGCGTCTGTTGCCGAGCGGTGTGTCGCCTCTGCGGCGGCCGACGAACTGTTCCACACGCCCGACAACGAAGCCTACGCTTCGATCACCCGTCACAACCACCGTGAAACGTGGCGCGTCAGGAGCAAGCCCTACAAGCTGATTCTGCGCGGCCGACTCCATTAAAAAAGACTCGTCGCCAACGACAGCGCTTTGGATGATGCGATTGCCACACTGGAAGGGAAGGCCCTTTTCGATAGCCCTGAACTTGCTGTCCACGTTCGCACCGCCGGGGCCGACGGGAAGCTGTATATCGACTTGTGCAATGACGCTTGGGAAGTCGTTGAAATCTCTGAGAAGGGTTGGCACATCACCTCACAGTCGCCGGTCAAGTTCATCCGAAAAGATGGCATGCTGCCGCTGCCCAACCCGAGCGAAGGCGGCAGCGTCGAACAACTCCGTCCGTTCGTCAATCTGACGGATGAGGATTGGCCGCTCGCTGTGGCGTGGCTCATGGGCGCGCTACGGCCAACCGGCCCGTATCCGATCTTGGTGGTAAACGGCGAGCATGGTAGCGCCAAGAGCACTACCTGTTGGCGGCTGCGGTCCTTGGTCGATCCCAACTCGGTGGCGGTCCGCGCCGTTCCGAAGAACGATCAAACCTTGATGATTTGGGCCACCAACTCCCACGTCGCTGCCCTGGACAACCTCTCGTCGATGCCCACTTGGCTGTCAGACGCCATGTGCCGGCTTGCCACGGGTGGGGGCTACAGTGAACGCGCCTTGTACACAGACGACGGCGAGAAACTCTTCTACGCTGTTCGTCCACAGATGGTCAACGGCATCGAGGACATCGCCATACGTAGCGACTTCCTCGACCGCTCGCTGATCGTTCATGCCCCGGTTCTGCCAAGGATCGACCGGAAGGAAGAAGAGGAGTTGGACAAAGCCTTTGCTGCGGTCTATCCTGAGATTCTCGGAGCACTCTTGACGGCGGCGTCTCAAGGGTTGAAGGGACTACCCGAGGTGAAACGTGCCAGGAACGAACTGCCCCGGTTGGCCGATTTCTTCAAGTGGGGGTTGGCAGTGGAAGCGGGGTTGGGGTGGCCCAGCGGGACCTTCAAGGAAGCGATGGCGTGCAACCAAGACGATTCCAACGAAGCCGTAGTGGCGGGTTCGCTCGTGGGAGAGATAATCCGCAAGTTCGTTGTGGGAAGACAGTCCTGGGAGGGCACGTGGTCTGAACTGTTGGACCAACTCAATGAGTTTGTCGGTGACGACGTGAAACGCCGCGAAGGCTGGCCACACGACAGCCGCACCTTGTCAAACAAACTGCGATTGTTTGCGCCGAACCTGCGCGGCGTCGGTCTCGACGTGGAGTTTCACGATAAGAAGCGCCCCAAACGGCTGGTCTTGCGGAGTCTCCTGCCGACAGCCCCGCCGGCTCGACAAGAAAGCACCAGTGGGCCGGCCACAATGAAGGACTCTTACCGGGCGAAGGCCCAAGTGTCCTGCTTTGAGGGCGACTGGAGATCGGAATCGGCTGAGGCCCTCTGCCAGAAGTTGTGGCGCTTCTGGACCCTGCCGCCGCTTGCTGCACCGGTCGCAGCCCCGCCGCTGCACTCTGAGTCCTGCGACGGCGCGGAAGTGCCGTGTGGATAGTACGTTGCGAGGATTGCGACGGTTTCCGTCGCTGCCGTCGCTTTCTTTCCTCTCTTGCCCTTGGAAGGAAGAAGAAAAAAGGAGACGACGACGGCAGGAATGCCTTGCGTTTCCTGCGACGGAAGCGACGAGAAACCCACAGTCACACCGTAAGGTTTTTTTGCCAAGCCGTTACACCTCGCTGCTGCGGGCCGACAGTTGCGTCTGGCTGCGACCGCTTGCGTCGGCCGTGCTATCCTGCCGCAAGGCAAACAGGCTGTCGCGCGCCGTTGCGCGTTGCCTCGCTGTCTTTCGAGTCACCCGACGCCTGCGGACACCCGCGAATGATCCAGAAGCCTTGATGGTCGCGTTCGGATACCAGCCTCTCGTGGGTGGTGCGGGTCCAGTCGGGTCCCTGACGAGGCCGAAAATGCCTCCACAGATGGGTCGCGCTCATCGGGGCGGACGCTCTGCCACGCGCGGTTAGGGCGCATCGCTGGAGATACTATATATAGGCGCGGTCCGCTGACCACTCTTCCGGGGCAGAACCCGCGAGATGCGCTGAGACATGGAAGTGGAGACGCAATTCAGGCCGATTTCTGATCCATACCACCCATGAGAACGGCTCCTCGCGGGGCCAATTCCGGGTTCTGCCATGCACCCGCGAGCGGCGATGGTGCAGCATCGGTTGTGCCCAATTCAGGGCCTCAATTCCGGTAATTTCGGCCTCAATTCGGCACAGTACCACAGCGGCTCGCGGGTAATTCAGCCCGGCAATTCCGCCAATTCACCCGAGAATACGCGGAATTGCTGTCGCCGGCCAGAGTGCTGCGTCTGAGCCGACCCTAACTCCCGACATCTCTCGGCCGTCCGAAATCGGGGACCCCAGGACGCTCGGAGCGTGTAAACGGCGCATTGAGGGGTGCCGACCGGCTGGCCCACGACATGAAGCCGCCCCCCCGGCCGGCGATTTCGGCGGCGACGCGCCCGGTCGGCGGTGACGCCCCGAGCCGGTCGCCTCAAACCGTGGTCGAGCGTATAAAGGCGCTGTTCAACGGTGACGCCCTAAGCCGGCAGGCCGCGACCGACAGCTTGCGGTGGCGCAATTCGCAGCCGGTCTGGATTCGCACCAGCACGGAACACAGTACCGCGCGTCTCGCGGGCCAGGAGGCCGTCAGGATGCGTCTGGTGGGCCGGAGGGGGCTCTTCGGTCTTGGTGGGACTGGGACTTCCGCTCGGAAGCGTCTGGCGGGCCGCTGGAGGGCTTTGGCGCGGCGCTTTGAATTATGTCCGCCGGAGATCGCCTGGAAGGATCGGCAACGCGGCATCCGAACGCACAGCCGCTACGGCCGGAACGCGGCGTGTCCACAGCCGGTCGGTTTTGGACGAATACCGCTTGCTATTTACATACCCGATGGTATTTTGAAATAGAGACGAACAACCATGAGGCACAACTATGCGAGTGATTTCCTACGCGAGAGTCTCGACCGTGGAGCAGGCAGAGGGAGGTATCAGCCTGGACGCCCAGATTGTCAAGATGGCGGCCTACGCCGGCCTGTATGACTTGGAGATCATCGAGACGGTCCTGGAGCCCGGCGAGTCGGGCAAGACCCTGAACCGGCCGGGGCTGAAGCGAGCCCTGGGGCTGTTGAAGGCCGGCAAGGCGGACGGCTTGCTGATACTCAGGCTCGACAGGCTGACTCGCTCGATTGCCGACTGGCAAGACCTGATCGACGCCTATTTCGGCGAGCGCGGCAGCAAGCAACTCCTGTCGGTCAATGACAGCATTGACACCCGCACGGCCGCCGGCCGGCTGGTGCTGAACGTCCTGATTACCGTCGCCCAGTGGGAAAGGGAAACCATCGGTGAGCGGACCCGCGATGCCTTGCAGCACAAGATTCGCAACGGCCAGCGGGTTGGTAAGGTCCGCTTCGGGTACGATCTGACGGCCGATGGCGTCACCCTCGTGGAGAACGCGGCCGAACAGAAGATCATCGCCTTGATGCGTGACCTGCGGGCGGCCAGATACACGTTGCGGCAGATCGCCGCAGCGCTCACGGCGTGTGGTATCCTTACCAAGGAAGGAAACACACAATGGCAACATCAAACCGTCGCTTACATTCTCCGTCGCGCGGCCTAGTGGATGAGCTACGTGACGCCATCCTCAACTGCGGCCAGACCGAGTACCGGGTGAGCAAGGAGAGCGGCGTGGCCCAGCCGATCCTCAACCGCTTCCTGCGCGGCGAGCGGGGCATTTCGCTGGAAACGGCCGCCAAGCTCTGCAAGTATCTCGGCCTCCACCTGGTTCCCGCGCGCCACTGAGCGGGCCACGGTGGTCAGTCTGGCCGGCCCGGGGGTCAAACCAGCCGGGGTCAAAAACCGCGTTTGGGTAAAACGCCTTTTTCTCGGGCGCTTGAGGGCGAGGCGCTTGGCACGTTTTGCAGGCGGATCGCTCGCCGGGGTTTCCCCTGTCCCGCACCGACCACGGGGCGAGTCATGCGGGGCACGGTCTGCCTCCGCCGGTAGCGGGCTTTGACAACCCTTTTTCGGCCACGACGGCAGGCCCTCGGGGCATGATCCCGGCACTGTTCCCATTGGCTTCCGAGCCGAAAAGGCGACCGCCAGCGGCTTCCCGCCGGCCATAAGTGGGAAGCCCGCGTGTGTCCCGGCCGGTCTGCCGCCCGATGATCCAGTGGTCGGCAGCCCTCGCTCGTGGGGCGCTTGGCGGTCTTCATGCCCGCGCGGGACCGCAACTCTTCGGCCGCGCCATCGCAGCCGTGGCCGCGACTTGGGCAGCGATCGCCCCAAGTGCCCTCAACCGTCACCTGCCCGCCATGCCGCAATCCACCCGACGTGGTTTCCACGCGGGAAGCCGGCGGCAACCGAAAGGTCTTGCGAACGGTCGTGCCCTTGGCCGTGCTCCGCTCGCCATCGACCTACAACGCTCTCAGACGACGCGCCGTGTTTTTGCCCACGCCCTCGACCATCGCACAATTCGGCGCAATTCCGGCGCGCCGAGAAAGCTGCCGCCGCACGCCAAGGGCCGATTTCTGCCGAGAGTTCCTTGTAGCTTGTTCTGGGTCGCGGTTTGGCGCAGTTAGGCCAGCGGCTCAGCAGGTGTCGTCGAACACGTCCCACTCGGGACCAGCCTTGTCGATAGCGCAGAGAAGCATCGGGGCATGGAATGTGCGCCAAGAATCGACGGGCATTCTCGAAATCCGGCGGGATTCGCTAAATACCATTTGCTATTTACTGACAGAAAGCACTGCTTGTCATAAGGTCACTATCACTTCACTTCAACACCTTGGAGCAAGCAACCATGAAGAAGCACCCTTTGTTCGACGTGTCTCATTTCAATCGGATTGCCGACAAGTACAACATCCCTTGGATTGACCGGATTCCCCTCATCGAAAGCGTTTGTTGGGGCAGCAAGGGATGGATTGACGGCGACTTGTCCCGCAAACTGCGCGGCCGATGGAACGGATACCGGCGCAACGGCCAATACGGCGCATTCATGGGAGAGGTTATCTCCGCGCTGTCTGCGCCGTTCCTTGCCAAGCATCGGCAAGCTAAGCCGCAACGCTTCCACATCCCAGTGTAATCAGCGCTGGCAGAGAAGCTAGGACAATCCGCGCGGATTCGCACGGGCAGGGCAAGCAACCCTGCCCTTTCTGTTGCGCTGATACCTTCTCGATTCTCTGTTGCCGTTGCCGACGTCCCTTGCCCTGCCGTTCTCTGCGTTGCCAGCAACGCCGTGGCTTCCCCCGCCGTTGCTTCCCTGCCGTTTTCCCTTGCGGTCTTGCGTGCCCTGCCCGATTGCCGATTCCCGCTGTTGCCGTTCCCTGCCCGTTGTTCGCCCCGCTGTCCGGTCCCGCTGTTGTCTGCCCCGCTGATTCCCCGCAAAGTGGTTTGTCCCGATCTTGCGGACGAAGATAACCACGTCGGATAAGGGCGGGGAGGGGCAGGGGTCAAATTCGTTCCGATTGCCAGAACCCCAAAAATCCGGCCAGCAGATTGCTCTATCGACCCTGATTGCGCCGCGCGCCAGGGTCCTACCGCGTCGCTCGCACATGGGGCAGGGGTTAAACAGGGCCGTCGGACGAAGTGCCTACACGAACCGCCCGAGGGACAGGCACCGCGATTTCCCGATTTCGCCGGGGTCCCGACGCGGCTTTGGTCTGCGTGGATATTGCGTTGCCTCCAAGAGCTACTTGCGAGGATCGTGCATGGTGTGACAAGGGCACCGTGCATGGTGTGACAAGGCCGCCGTGTATGGTGTGACAAGGCCACTGTGGTCAAGTCGGCACGGCTACAAAGAGTGCGTAGACTCTACCAGCCCGACTTTAATACGGGAGCCAAATACAACGTTCCCGTAGCCTGACCTCAATTAACGCCCCTCCTGGCTTGGCAGCGGGGCGTTCTGCCTTGGAGACGCTACATTGACTGCGCCTCTACTCAGCCGAATCGAACGATCTTGCTTCCTGGCAACTGTCCGTCATTCCAGGAACATGCTTGCGAAGACCGCATCGACTTCCTTGGGAGTGGCAACGCGGCGGATTCCCTTGTTCAACGAGCTACCCATCAGGCTGGAGACAATCGAGTCGAGGTCACGCAATCCGAGCAAGTGCCCCAGTTCGTGCTCCACGACACTCAACAAGTCCATCCGATCCACCGCTTGCGGCGCAACAGCCCGCAATTGGTCGTCCGTGCCGATTCGTGCGAACTCCTCGTCCTGGTGTGGCGTTGGATCAACGAACCAGCCGAAGCCAGCCGCGTTGTCATCGAGGTAGATCGTGTCGCCGGCGGCAAGGCCGAGCTGCACGCCGGGCAGGTCCGCCAAGACGAATCGAGCCTCGGTGAGTAGGTGGACGGGCTGGGTGGAGAGGCCGGCTGCGGCCCACCGGGCGATGGCTTCGTTGACAATCGGCTGCAGGTCTGCTGTGGTAAGCGGAGCCATGTCTGCCTGGCCCGCAGGGGCGACGCCAGCGGCCAGAAGGGTTGATGTGACGTTCACCGTCATCGTGTACGCGGACATGCTGAGAACCGGGCCGCCTGTGTCCTTAACCTTGAACTCGAATGTTGCGTAAGGACTCCCGCTCTCCCCTACTAAGGGCCTGAATACCAGCTTTCCGGCGTCGATGTCGGCTCTGGTGATCTCCTGTTCTGGCACCACAGGCACCCAGGAAGTCCCGTCGTACCACTTCAGTGCTCCGCTGGTCGCCAAGGTCGTGATCTGCACCGCGCTGAGTGCGTCGCCCGTGTCCACGTCGCTGAAATTGAAATCCGATGCTTTGAACACGTATTCCGTGTTCTTGGGCGTCGTCACCGTCCCATTCTCCGCTGTCGGAGCCACGTTCACCTCGGTGACCGTGACCGTGATCTCCTCCTCGTCCCACGCCTCAGGGTTACCGTTGTCCGTCACCTTCACCGTGAAGGTGTAGCCCCCGGGACCTTGCTCCTCCGTCGGCGTCCAGCTAAAAGCGCCGCTGGTGCCGTCAATCGTCGCCCAGAGCGGGGCTCCCACCAGGCTCCGTCGCCGATGCCGTGAACGTGAGCGTCGTCTGTTCGTCCACGCTCTTGTTGCCAATCGCGGCCAGCACCGGTGCTGCGTTCACCTCGTTGACCGCAATCGTGATTTTCTCGCTGTGGCTCAGGCTCGGCGTCCCATCGTCCACCACCTGGAAGGTCACCGAGTAGCTGGCGCCACCTTGGGTTTCTGTCGGCGTCCAACTGAACAATCCCGTCGCCGAATCGAATGTCGCCCCCGGCGGCAGGTCCGTCGCGCTCAGCGTCAGCCCGTTGGGTGGGTCATCGTTGGGGTCTGAGGCGGTGACGGTAAATGACAGCAACGCCTGCTCGTCGGTTCTCTTGCTGCCGATTGCCGCGAGCACTGGCGCGTCGTTGACCGGGTTGATGGTGATGGTGAACGTCTGCGGGGCCGAGGTGTGCTGGCCGCCGTCGGCCGTGCCGCCATTGTCGTGCAATCGAATCGTCACGACGCTCGACCCATTGGCGTTGCCAGCCGGCGTGTAGGTCAGCGTGCCGCTGGTGGCATCAATCGCCGGCTGCACGGCGAACAGGGCGGGTGTGTCCGCCGAGACGATGAAGTCGAGCTCCTGGCCCGCCTCGTTGGGCGGCCCAGGGGAGATGTTCGTCGCCCAGCCATTGACCGTCTGCGGTCCGGCATCCTCGTTCACCGCCTGGTCCGATCCCTTGGTGAACGACGGCGGGTCGTTCACGTCGGTGACCGTGATGCTCACCGTGGCCTCGTCGCTCATAAGTCCATAGGGGCGTCCCGCTGTGTTGTCGTCGATGACGCGAAACTTGAAGCTGTCGGACCCAACATAGCCGCGCTCCGGCGTGTAGGTGACCGCACCGGTCGTCATGTTGAACCCGGTCAGGGTTCCGTGGAGCGGTTGGCTGGTGATGGCGAAGGTTAGCGCCTGCGTCTCGCCAGGCAACGGGTCGCTGTCGTCTTCTGTGAGCGTGATGGCCTTGGCAACGTTTTCCGGCGTCGTCACGTCCTGGGCGTTGGCCACCGGTGGCTTGTTGACGGGCGTAATCGTGATGGTCACCGTGGCCGCAGCGCTGGTCAGGTTCGCTGTGGGACCGGCCTGGTTGTCGTCGGTCACCGTGAAAGTGAAGCTGTCGGTCCCGTTGAAGTCGGCATTCGGGGTGTACGTGACCGTGCCGGTGCTGGGATTCAGGCCGCTCAGGGTTCCATGAGCCGGCTGAGTGGCGATGGCAAAGGTCAGCGTTTGGACAACTTCTGGGTCGCCGTCGTCCCCAGTCAGGGTAATCTCCAGTGGGACCTCTTCGGCCGTCGTCACGCCTTGAGCCGTGGCAATTGGCTGAGCGTTCGCGGGCGGAGACGGCAACGGCGGGATTTCCGCGCAATCGCCCGTCGCTTCTTCCAACAGGTAGCTGGCGTCCAGGCCGCTGATCGTGCCATCGCCCGTCACGTCGCCGACAATCACCGGGTCGATGGTCGGATAGGCAGCGAAGCCCGAGTCCAGCCTGGCTGCCACGCGAGAGACCTTCTGGGCATCCAAGCCGCTGTAGGTGTCTTCCAGGTTCACGGACTGGCCTGCCAGCAACCGCGTCCACAGGTCGCCGCCGTTGCCGGTGGCGTCGCCGGGGTAGGCGACCACGTGGATCGCGTCGGCGGCGGTGGCCGGCAACAGGCCCTCGTTGATCCGAAGGTCGCTGATGTGCAAGACCTCGGCCGCCCCATAGGTCGCGCCCGCCGGGACCACGGCGCTTAAGGAGATGATGTCCGCGGCCCCGGCCGGCATCGGGTTCAGGGCGAAGAACGAGACCTTCACCTGGCCCGGCACGCTGAAGTCGCTCCTGACCATGCTTCCTTCGACCACATCCGGCCCGAGAGAAACAGCCGTGATGTTCAAGAGGTCGGGATTGTACGTAAGCGTGAAATCGACCGATTCGACGCCGGCAGCGTTGTTCAGGTGAATCGGCAGACCTGCTGAACCCGTGGACTGACCAGGGCCTTGGGCGAAATCAGGCAACCCGACGACGATCGGGGCAGGTGCGCCAACGGTGAACTGGTATACGAAGTCGCCGCCAGGCGTGCCGTCGCCGGAAGGAAACGTGCCGGAATACTCGCCGTCGAGTAGCTGTGCGTGCGTCTTGTCCTTGAAGCCGTCTGTTGCACTTCGCAAGGTTAGAGTATAGGCATCGGCAGGCAGAAGCCCACCTTTAGCGACGGACATCAACTGGTTCTGGTCGGCATCCAGCACAAGGGAGCCAGAGATGCTCCCGACCGTGTTGCCGACCAGCCTTACATCGGCAGCGCCGCTGGGCCCGCCCTGCGCGCCGAACAGGTTAATGGAAGCAGCGTCAACTGCTTGGTCAAACTGCACCGCGACGCCGCTTGGCATCGCGCTGGCGCCGGTAACTTTCACCGGGGCCAGGAAGCTGCTGGGATCGAGCGGGTCCGTTCCGAAGGCAATCTCAAGGCCATCTGGGGACTTGTCCCCGTCCGTGTCCTGATTCCCAGGCATCGTACCTTGGAAGAACTCTTGCAGGTTGGGAAGCGTGTCCAAGTCCAAGTCCAAAGATGCGTCGTTTGCCGAATTGTTCGTGCCTTCCCGATCCTCCCAAAGGTCCGGCATTCCGTCGCTATCGCCATCGGCAGCAGCCGTGACCACGATGGATGCGGAAGGAGCCCGGTCAAACTCAAATCCGGCGTGGCTTTGCCCGTGGACGGCAAGATCAATCCGATACTGTCCTGCCCAGCAGGCTCGCCGAAATACGCCGCCATAGACGCCATCATTCGCCGCACCGTCGTCATGGCCGCCATCTTCGTACAGCACCACTCCGGCCTTGTCGTATGCCGCACCGGTTGGAGGAGTGACGTATGCGACCGCCGACGCGCCGATAATGGGCTGACCGTCCTCAAGCGTGAGGCTAGTCTTGACCAACTCACCCGTGAGGTAGGAACTCTTGTCGGTCGAGACATCGGCCGTGATTCCGGAGTCCACCATCGCGTATAGGTTATAGTCTTCCCCTCCCTGCGGCACATCGACGCCAAGCACTCGCATCTCCCATGTGCCGGGCACCGGAGACTGGATCTTGTAGAATTCGTAGGTAGATTCCTCGACCAACTGGACATCGGGATTGGTCGCAGGCGTCGCGTGCGTAATGACTGTGCCGTCTGGTGCAACCAATTCCAGGTCGAGATTGCTGCCTCCCCAGTTCACCCCGACCGTCAACTGAGTTGTCGATGGGTCGACACCAACGGAGTTGGTGCGCTGCTGCCCCGCTTGAATCGTGTCCGAAGAGTTGTAGACCTGCTGCGCGCCACCGACCCCACCATACAGCAAAGCATCGATGTTACTGAGATTGACCTCCGTAGCTTTCCAATACTGACCATTGCGCAGACTAGCCATCTGCGCCAAAAGGCTCTCTTCCGCATCGTCCCCAAAGCCGATGGTGAACACACGGATGCTGCTATCTACCTGGGACTGGATCACGGAAATCGGGTCTGGGTCGGTGTTCTGCTGGCCGTCGGTCATCACAATCATCGCTCGGATCGGATCGCTTGGAAACCGATCTAGTTGGTCGTCTGCCGCCTGGACGCCGGCACCAATTGATGTCGTGCCCCCAGCGGTCAACTGATTGATGGCGGCCTTCGCCTGGTTCTGCACGTTGGACCCGGCAGTGATCTCTGTCAGCGCGAAATTGACATCGGCAGATGAATCGTAGCTGACAACGCCGATTTTGTCCCCCTCGCCCATGAGCCCGACAAACAAACTGGCTGCTGTTTTCGCGGCGTCGAGCTTGCTCCCGTACATGCTGCCAGAGCGGTCGATGACTTCCACAACACTCGGGTTGCCCGTCGTTGCCCCCTCGGTGAAGTACAGCCAAATGGGATTTGTATAGGCCCTATAGCTCGCCCCGCTCGCACCGGTCATTTCGAGTTCAGCGCGGTAGCATTGCCATCCCGTCCCGTAAAGTGCCTTGTGATTCAACCAGTCCTGGTAGGCGTCCCAGGTCGCGCCTGACATCTGAAGTCTTGCATTCGGATCGAGATTGCCGCTTGCATCCACTCTCTCGCCCCTGTCATTGTAATGGACAAGGAATATGTTGGTTGGCGAAGGGTTCCCCCAGTCGTAACCGTTCACACCCTGGGGGCGTTTTCTTGAAAAAAACCGATCTGGACACGAAGGCCCGGTTTGTGGCACAGCCGGGGGCATGGAAGTCGCCGGCGCGGTAGAAATCATCGCCCGCCAGCCGCCGGAAGCCCAGGCCACCATCCG
>FWPU01005076.1_pt1 | contig 29369 bp, 26 predicted proteins | sample 2228361 | NCBI WGS metagenome assembly FWPU01 (sample SAMEA103939777, study PRJEB20133) | metagenome | reverse complement strand
GCCGGACCAGGTCGTCCCCTTGATCACGCTGAAGTGCAGGATCGCCAGCGTCGCGTTCGCCGCCGCCGCTGAGGCGGACGAACCCACCGCCCCCGCGGCGCCTGCCAGGAGCGCCGCCAGCAGCAGCGACGGGATGACGATCCGCCCCGGAGCCAACCTCATGCGCCACCCACGTGCCCGGTCCATGTCGACCTCCCTTCAGTCCCTCCCGACCCGGATGTTGTAGCCTGGTCTGGTGAATACCCCGCAGAGGACCCGCTGCTGCGCCTCGGTTCTACAGGAGGCGCGCGTTTCCCTTTCGCCCCATGCCGCGCCGCCGCGAGCGGCGGGACGGCCTTCGTGCTGCGGCGGCCGGGGTGCGGCGATGCCGCTTGCGGCAACCGGGAGGCGGCCGGGGTGCGGCGGCGAGGCGCTGGCCGATTGCGGGGCAGGAGATGCGTATGCATGTATAGAAGATACAGTATACATGATCGCTCTGGGAGACCTGGCTACCCAACTGGGCAAGCGGCGCAGCGCGCCTGACCTGGTGGCGGAGGTGCTGCGCGAGGCCATCCTCAGGGGGATTCTCCGCGGCGGGGACCCGCTCCCTCAGGACGAGGTGGCGGCGCAGCTGGGCGTCAGCCGGATTCCCGTGCGCGAAGCCCTGCGCCAGCTGGAGGCCGAGGGGCTGGTCAAGTTTAACCCGCACCGCGCCGTGGTGGTCTCCGAGCTGTCGGCCGCCGAGGTGGAGGAGATCTACGACATCCGCATCCCCCTGGAGTGCACCGCGCTCCGCCTGGCTCTCCCCCGCATCAGTGCCGAGGACCTGGGGCGGGCCGAGGCGATTCTGGAGGCCATCGACGCGGAGACGGAAGTCTTCCGCTGGACCGAGCTGAACCGGGACTTCCACGCCGTCCTCTACACCCCCGCCAACCGCCCCCGCCTCATGGCGCTGATCAACACCATGCGGGCCAACGTCAACCGCTACATGCGCATCTACATCTCGCTGCTCAACTTCAAGCCCCGCTCGCAGCAGGAGCACCGCCGCATCCTGGCGGCGGTGCGGCGGCGCGACACCCGCAGGGCCCTCAGGGCCCTGGAGCAGCACCTGGGGGCGGCGTGCCGGGAGCTGGTGGCGTATCTCTCCCGAGAGCCTCTTGCCGCGGCGCGCGCTGCGCCCGGTCGCTCAGGGTAGCCGCGGGAGTACGCCCGAGGCGGCGGCACAGAGGTGCGACGGTGGGTCGCTGGACGGTGCTGGTGACCGATTACGTCTTTCCCTCTCTCGATATCGAGCGGGCGGTCCTGCAGGCCGCCGGCGCGCAGCTGGTGGCCATGCAGGCGCGCAGCGAGGCCGAGCTGGCGGAGGCGGTGGAGCCCGCGGACGGGCTGCTGGTCTGCTACGCCCCGGTGACGCGGCGGGTCATCGAGCGGGCACAGCGTTGCCGGGTCATCGCCCGCTACGGCATCGGCGTGGACAACGTGGACGTGGCGGCGGCCACGGAGCGGGGCATCGTGGTCACCAACGTGCCCGACTACTGCGTCGAGGAGGTGAGCGACCACGCCCTGGCCCTGCTGCTGGCCTGCGCCCGCAAGGTGGCCCTCCTGGACCGGGGCGTGCGCGCCGGCCGCTGGGAGGCCAGGGACGCCGTGCCCATCCGCCGCCTTAGGGGGCAGGTGCTGGGGCTGGTGGGCTTCGGCAAGATCCCGCGGCTGCTGGCGGCCAAGGCTCGGGCCCTGGGCCTGGCGGTGCTGGCGTGCGACCCCTACCTGGATGCCGCCACCTGCGAGGCGCACGGTGCGCGCAAGGTGGAGCTGGGGGAGCTGCTGGACCAGGCCGACTTCGTCTCGGTGCACGCTCCCCTCACCCCCCAGACCCGGGGGTTGATCGGCGAGGCCGAGCTGCGCCGCATGAAGCCCACCGCCTACCTGATCAACACGGCACGCGGCCCCATCGTCCAGGAGGCAGCGCTGCTGCGGGCGCTGGAGGAGGGATGGATCGCGGGAGCGGCGCTGGATGTCCTGGAGAGCGAGCCGCCGCCTGCCGGCCATCCCCTGCTGCGGGCCCCGCAGGTGGTCCTCACCCCGCATGTAGCCTTCTACTCCGAGGAGTCGCTGCAGGAGCTGCAACGCAAGGCGGCGGAGGAGGTGGCCCGGGTGCTCACCGGCCAACCGCCGCGCTATCCCGTGAACGTGGTCCAGGCAACAGGGGCGAGAGGAGGGTCCTGATGGCTACACCCTGGTTCAGCGAGCGGTGGTTCACCAGCCCGCACAACTTCAGCGAGGAGGTGCGCTCACAGCTCAGGTTCCCCCAGCAGATCGTCTTCCACGACATCACCCTGCGGGACGGCGAGCAGCAGGCGGGGGTGGTCTTCACCCGGGACGACAAGATCCGGATCGCCGAGAAGCTGGCCGAGGCGGGGGTGCACCGCATCGAGGCGGGGATGCCTACCGTCTCCCGGGCGGACGAGGAGGCGATCCGGGAGATCGTCAGGCGCCGCCTGGGCCCCAAGATCTTCGCCTTCTCCCGCTGCATGGTCTCCGACATCCAGCGCGCCGTGGACTGCGGCGTGGAGGGGGTGGTGGTGGAGATCCCCAGCAGCGAGCACATCATCGAGCTGGGCTACCAGTGGCCCCTGCAAAAGGCCATCGATCTTTCCGTGGAGGCCACCCGCTTCGCCCACGAGCAGGGGCTGTACGTGGTCTTCTTCCCCATCGACGCTACCCGCGCCGAACCGGGGTGGTTTCTCAACCTCATCGAGCAGGTGGCCACCCAGGGGCACATGGACGCCCTGGTGCTGGTGGACACCTTCGGCGGCTCTTCGCCCCATGCCATCAGCTACTTCACCCGGCAGGTGCAGTCGCGCATCCGCAAACCCCTGGAGGCCCACTTCCACGACGACTTCGGCATGGCGGTGGCCAACACCCTGATCGCCCTCTCCCTGGGGGTGGAGGTGGCGCATGTGACGGTCTCCTCCCTGGGTGAGCGCGCCGGCAACTGCGCGCTGGAGGACCTGGCGCTGGCGCTGCTCACCCTCTACGGCATCGATACGGGGCTGCGCACCGAAACCTTCTACGACCTCTCCCGCCTGGTGCGCGAGCTGGCCGGGATTACCCTGCCCCCCAACCGCCCCGTCGTCGGCGACATGCTCTTCAAGGTGGAGTCGGGGATCATCGCCACCTGGCTGGCCCGGCTGCAGGAGAAGCGGCCCGTGGAGCTGTTTCCCTTCCACTGGTCGCTGGTGGGCCAGCCCCCGGCGGAGATCGTCCTGGGCAAGGGCAGCGGTCGCGATTCCGTCCTCTACTTCCTCAGCCACCTGGGCTACGACGTGCCCCCTTCCGACCCGCGCGTCGACGAGCTGCTGGTGCGGGTGAAGGAGCGCTCCCTGGCCACCAAGCGCCTGCTGGGCGACGAGGAATTCCGCAGCCTGGCCGAGGCGGTGCTGGGTCCTCCCGCCGCGGCGCGGGCGAGCCGTGAGGCGCAGCCCGGCTGATCCACCATGGACACCGTGGATGTGCACAGCCACTTCTTCCCCCAGCCCTTCCTGCAGCTGATCCGCTCCCGCGGTGAGCCCCACGGGGCGTCGCTGCAGCGGCGGGACGGGGTGGAGTGGCTGGCCATGCCCGGGCATCCGCCGGTGCCGCTGGCGCCGCTGTTCGTGGACGTGGACGCCCGCCGGGCCAGCCTGGCGGAGGCGGGGATTACCGCCCAGGCCCTGTCGCTCTCTCCGCCCATGGTCTACTGGGCGCCGCCCGACCTGGGCCTGGCCCTGGCCCGGGCCTTCAACGACGGGATCAGCGAGCTGGCCCGGACCCACCCGGGCCAGTTCGTGGGGCTGGCCACGCTGCCGCTGCAGGACATTCCGGCGGCTCTGCGGGAGATGGAGCGGGCCAGCACCCTGCAGATGCGCGGGATTTACGTGGCCACCACGGTGCGGGGGCGCTACCTGGATGCCCCGGAGTTCGCCCCGCTGTGGGAGCTGGCCACGGCCCTGGATCTGCCCGTGTTCATCCACCCGCAGACCCACCTGGGCGCCGATGTCCTGGCGCACTGCCACCTCTTCAACAGCGTGGGCTTTCCCGTGGAGACCGCGGTGCTGGCGGCGCGCCTGATCTACGCTGGCACCTTCGACCGCTACCCGTCGCTGCGGGTGGTCCTGGCGCACGCCGGAGGGGTCCTGCCCATGCTGCTGGGGCGGCTGGATCACGCCCACAGGCAGCGGCCGGAGTGCCGGCAGGCCATCCAGGCGCCGCCGTCCACCTACCTGCGGCACTTCTACTTCGACACGGTGACGCACGATGACGTCACCCTGCGCTTCCTGGTGCAGCGGGTCGGCGCGCAGCAGGTGGTTCTGGGCAGCGACGCCCCCTACGACATGGCCGACGAGGGGCCGGTGGCCCGGGTGCGCCGCCTGCGTCTGCGGCCGGAGGCGACCGCCGCCATCCTCGGCCGCACCGCCCGTCGGCTGCTGCACTGGGAGCTCAAGCCTGCGGTGAAGGAGGGATAGTATGGCCTACCACGAGTTTCTCCAGGGATATCACGAGTACCAGCCGCGGCGCGTCTACAGCACCACCGCCACCGACTGGCAGGGGCGTGTGGATTTCGCCCGAATGCGCGCCGCCAGGCTGCAGCGGGCGCGGGAGCAGATGGAGCGCCACGACCTGGGCGGGCTGGTGCTCTTCGTGGGGGAGAACATCCGCTACGTCACCGGCGTCTGGCAGGGCAACTGGAAGAACAACATCTTCATCCGCTACTGCGTCCTCCCCCGCGGCGGTCGGCCGGTGCTCTTTGAGACCGTGGGCTCCGACATGGTCTGCGCCCAGATCGACGCCCCCTGGCTGGAGACTGAGGTGCGCCCGGCCATCACCTGGAAGTGGTCGGAGGGGGCCGAGCCGGAGATGGCGCAGCGCATGGCCCAAAGCGTCTACGACGTTCTGCGGGAGCACGGCGTGCACACGGAGCGCATCGGCATCGACGTCATGGACATGATGGCCTACCAGGCCCTGACGGGGCTGGGGCTGAACATCGTCAACGCCTGGCCGGCCATGTCCGCCGCCCGGGTGATCAAGACCCCGGACGAGATCGAGTGCCTGAAGATCTCCGCCGCCCACGGCGACGCGGCCATGTGGATGGCCATGCACGAGTGGGCCAAGCCTGGCGTGCGCGAGTCCGAGGTCTGCGCCAAGGTCAATGAGTACCTCTACCGCAGCGGGTTCGACTTCGTCTACGACATCATCGTCGCCAGCGGGGGCAACACCAGCCCCTACCGTCGGTGGCACACCGACAAGGTGATCCGCCAGGGGGACCTGATGATCGTGGACATCAACGCGGTGGGGCCCGGCGGCTACTTCATCGACTTCGTCCGGTGCTGGAAGGTGGCGGCCAAGCCCACCCCCAAGGAGAAGGACCTGTTCAAGCGCTGCTACGACTCCCTCTACGCGGGCATCGCCGCCATGAAACCCGGCGCCACCACGGCGGATGTGGCCGCGCAGTTCCCCGAGTACGACGACGACAAGTACGGCAGCGTCAGCCTCCAGCAGTTCGCCCACAGCATCGGCCTGTCGCTGTACGAGGGCATGTGGGTCTCCCGCGCCTACTCCTTCAAGTATCCGGCCGAGATCAAGCAGAACATGTACTTCGCCATCGAGACCTTCAGCGGTTTCCCCGGCCTGGAGCAGACGGTGCGCCTGGAGGAGAACATCTGCATCACCGATCGGGGCGCCGAGCGCTTCACCCTGTGCGAGCACCCGGAGTACTGGTGGGATTGAGCCGGGGGTGGCCATGCAGTTCTGGATCGCCCAGACGCTGAACGGGCTGTCCTTCGGCGCGCTGCTGTTCCTGCTGGCCAGCGGCCTCTCCCTGATCTTCGGGCTGATGCGCATCGTCAACATCGCCCACGGCTCCTACTACCTGCTGGGCGCCTACTTGGCCATCTCCGTGGTCCGGGCCACGGGCAGCTTCCTGCTGGCCGTGGTGGTGGCGGCCGCGGTCCTGGCGGCGGTGGGCGTGGTGATGCAGCGCCTCTTCCTGGCCCGCTTCTACCGCCAGGAGCTGGCCCAGGTGCTGCTGACCATGGGGTTCACCTTCGTCTTCGCCGACCTGGCGCTGCTGCTTTGGGGGGGCGATCCGCAGAGGCTGCCCGTCCCCCCGCTGCTGGCGCGCGCCGTGCCCATCGGGCCGGTCTTCTTCCCCGCCTACCGCCTGGCCGTCATCCTGGTGGGAGGCACCGTGGCCGTCCTCCTGTGGCTGGTGCAGGAGAAGACGCGCATAGGCGCCGTGGTGCGGGCCGCCGTCGACGACCAGGAGATGGCCCGGGGGCTGGGCATCAACGTCGGGCCGCTGCTCACCGGCATGTTCGCCCTGGGTGCCGCCCTGGCCGGATTTGGAGGGGTGATGGGGGCACCGTTCCTAGGGGCCTACCCGGGCGCGGACAGCGACGTCCTGCCGCTGGCCTTTGCCGTGGTCATCATCGGCGGGCTGGGCAGCCTCAAGGGCGCCCTGGTGGGCAGCGCCCTGGTGGGCGTGCTGGACAACCTTGGGAAGGCGCTCTTCCCCGAGCTCTCCTACTTCACCCTCTTCGTGCCCATGGCCATCATCCTGGCCATCCGGCCCACCGGGCTGTTCGGAAGAACGTAGAGGGAGCCGTGGCGGGGCGCCTGCGCATGCTGGGGCTGGGGTTGGGGCTGGCGGCACTCCTGGCCCTGCCCCGCCTCCTCCCCGTGTACTTCACCCACCTTTTGATCCTGACGCTGATCTACGGGCTGTCGGGGATGGGCCTGGACATCCTCCTGGGCTACACCGGGCTCACCTCCTTCGGACACGCCGCCTACTTCGGCACGGCCGCCTACACCGTGGGGGTCCTGACCACCCGTCTGCACCTGACCATGCCGCCCGCGATGCTGGCGGGAGTCGTGGCGGCGGCGGTGCTGGCCGCGGCCTTCGGCCTGCTGGCCACGCGCACCACGCGGGTGTACTTCATCATCATCACCCTGGCCCTGGGCATGGGCCTGTGGGGGCTGGCCTACCGCTGGGTGTCCATGACCGGCGGGGACAACGGTTTGCCGGGCATCCCGCCCCTGGACCTGGGCTTCGGCTGGCCGCGGCGCGACGCAGCCGGCCTCTACCATTTCGTCCTGGCGGTGTTCTGCGGCGTCGCCTTCCTACTCCACCGCTTCGTCCACTCCCCCTTTGGACTCACCCTGCGGGGGATTCGGGAGAGCGAGTCGCGCATGCGCATGCTGGGCTTCCACACCTGGCTGCACAGCTATGTGGCCTTCATCGTGGCCGGCACCGTTGCCGGTGTGGCCGGGGTGCTCTACGCCGCCTACAACGGCTTCGTGAGCCCCCCCGACCTGCACATCACGGCCTCGGCGGAGCAGGTGCTGGTGGTGATCCTCGGAGGCGCCGGCACGCTGTTCGGCCCGCTGCTGGGCGCCGGGCTGGTGGTCTTCCTGCGGAACCTGGTCAGCGCCTACACCCACCGGTGGATGCTCATCCTGGGCACTGTCTTCATCCTCACCGTGCTCTACGCTCCGCAGGGGGTACTGGGCGGGATCCGGGCGGCGCTGACCCGGCGCCGCCCTACGCTGCCGCCGCCCGCCGCTCTCCCCGCAGGGGAGGCGGCGCACCGGACGGCGGAAGCCACACGCGAGGGAACTTGAGCAGTACCGCCACCAGGGATGACGCTGGATGGCGGAGCGACGGAGGGAGGGAGGTCAGATGGCAGCGAGGTGGTTCCGGAACCTGATCCTGATGGGTGCGGCGCTGGCGGCGCTGATGGCTGCGGGGGGGCCGGCGTTCCCCCAGGCGGCCGGCCCGATCCGCATAGGCTTCATCGCGCCGCAGACCGGGGTGTTCGCGGCCAACGGCCGGGACATGCTTGTGGGCTTCCAGATGTTCTGGGAGGAGCGCAACTACACCGTGGCCGGCCGCAGGGTGGAGGTGATCTCCGAGGATGACGTGGGGGTGCCGGCCAACACCCTGACCAAGGCCCGTAAGCTGGTGGAGCAGGACCGGGTGCACATGCTGGTTGGCCCCCTCACGGCCAGCTCGGGCCTGGCACTGCGCGACTTCGTGGACAGCGCCCGCGTGGCCACCGTCTATCCCATCGTCTCCGCCGACGACATCACGCAGCGGCGGCGTACCCCCTACATCGTCCGCGTGGGCTGGACCAGCAGTCAGCCCAACCACCCCTTCGGCGAGTGGGTCGCCAGGAACACCCCCTACCGGCGCATCGCCACCATCGGCTACGACTTCGCCTTTGGGCACGAGAACGTGGGCGGCTTCCAGCGCACCTTCGAGGAGGCCGGCGGCCGCATCGTTCAGAAGCTGTGGCCGCCCATCGGGGCGCCGGACTACGGACCCTACCTGACCCAGCTGCGCAGGGACGCCGACGCCGTCTACGCCATATTCTCCGGAACCGACGCTTTGCGCTTCCTCAGCCAGTATCAGGAGTTCGGCCTGAAGGGTCGCCTCCCCCTCATCGGCGGTGGGACGCTGACCGACGAGCACGTGCTGCCCCAGATGGGCAACGAGGCTCTGGACGTGATCACGCCGCTGCACTACAGCGCGGCGCTGACCAACGCGGAGAACCGTACCTTCGCCAGCGCCTATGCCAAGAAGGCGGGGCGCCCCCCCTCCTATTACTCGGAGAACTGCTACACCGGTGCGCGCTTCATCTATGAGGCGCTGGTGGCCATCCGGGGGAACGTGGAGAACCGGGACGCCTTCCTGGCGGCGCTGCGGCGGGTGGCCGTTCCCGATGCGGCGCGCGGCCCGGTGCGCCTGGACGCCTACGCCAACCCCGTGCAGAACATCTACATCCGTAAGGTGGAGCGGCGCGGCGGGCTGCTGCAGAACACCGTCATATTCACCTACCCCAACGTCTCCCAGTTCTGGAAGTACGACCCGGAGGAGTTCCTGCGGCTGCCGGTCTACAGCCGGGACTATCCGCCACTGAGGCCGTAGGCCTGGCGGGGAGACCTCCGGCGGCGGGAGGGCGAATGCGGTGAGCGGGGACGGCGGAGGGCCGTGCTTGAGGCTAGACAGCGTGAGCAAGGCGTTTGGGGGCCTGCGGGCGGTGGACCGGGTCAGCCTGGAGGTGCGCCGGGGGGAACGGCGGGCCATCATCGGGCCCAACGGCGCCGGCAAGACCACGCTGTTCAACCTCATCAGTGGCGAGCTCCCCGTGACCGCCGGCCGCGTGATCCTCTTCGGCCGGGACGTCACCGCCCTGCCCAGCTTCCGGCGCACAGCGCTGGGGGTGGGGCGCACCTACCAGATCACCAACCTCTTCCCGCGGCTTACGGTGCTGGAGCATGCGCTCCTGGCCCTGCTGGGCACGAGGCGGCGCAAGTTCGTCCTGCACCGTCCCGTGCGGCGGGAGGCGGAGCTGGTGCGGCAGGCCCGACTCCTCCTGGAGCGGGTGGGGCTGTGGGAGAAGCGGGACCTGCCCATCACCAGTCTCTCCTACGGGGAGCAGCGGCAGGTCGAGCTGATCCTGGCGCTGGCCAGCGAACCGGCGCTCCTCCTCCTGGACGAGCCGACGGCAGGCCTGGCTCCGGGCGAACGGCGAGTCCTGGCCGACAGCATCCGCGCCCTGGACCCTGCCATTACCGTGCTGCTCATCGAGCACGACATGGATGTGGCCTTCGAGGTGGCGGAGCGTATCAGCGTGCTCCACCTGGGCCGCCTCCTGGCGGAGGGGACGCCAGAAGAGATCCGGGCCAACCGCGAGGTGCAGCAGATCTACCTGGGGGCCGTCGACCCGTGAGCACCCCGCTGCTGCTGGTGGACGACATCCACACCTACTACGGGGAGAGCTACGTCCTCCAGGGGGTCTCCCTGCGCGTCCTCCGGGGGGAGGTGGTGGCGGTGCTGGGGCGCAACGGGATGGGCAAGACCACGCTGATCCGCTCCATCATCGGCTTCACCCCACCGCGGCGCGGGCGGGTCCTCTACGGGGGCGTCGACATCACATACCGCCCCTCCCAGGAGATCGCCCGGATGGGGGTTGGCCTGGTCCCCCAGGGGCGGCGCATCTTCCCCTCCCTCACCGTGGCGGAGAACCTGCTGGTGGGGGCGCGCCGCCGCCGGGCGGACGGCTGGGACCTGGAGCGGGTGTACGCGCTCTTTCCCGTCTTGCGCGACCGCAGCCGCCACCGGGGCAGCCACCTCAGCGGAGGCGAGCAGCAGATGCTGGCCATCGCCCGAGCCCTGATGACCGACCCGGAGTTCCTGCTCATGGACGAGCCTTCGGAAGGGCTGGCTCCGCTCCTGGTGCGAGAGCTGGGGCATGTCCTGGCACAGCTCAAAGGGGAGGGGCTCTCCTTCCTCCTGGTGGAGCAGAACTTCCCCCTGGCCCTGCGCCTGGCCGACCGCGTCTTCGTCCTGAGCAAGGGGCGGGTGGTCTTCGCCGGCGCGCCAGCGGAGCTGGAGGCGGCCGCGGAGATCCGGCAGCGCTATCTGGGAGTGTAGGCATGCACATCGACCACGACGTTCCCATCCCCATGGACGACGGGGTAGTACTGCGGGCCGACGTCTTCCGCCCTGCGGCGGAGGGCCGCTACCCGGTCATTCTCAGCCACGGGCCCTACGGCAAGGGCCTCCCCTACCAGATGGGATACCGCGACCAGTGGCACGCGCTGGTGCGCGACTTCCCCGAGGTGGCCCGAGGTTCGACCTGCCGCTACCAGAACTGGGAGGTGGTGGACCCGGAGAAGTGGGTCCCGCACGGCTACGTCTGCGTTCGCGTGGACTCCCGGGGTGCGGGCCGCTCTCCGGGCTTGCTGGATATCTTCTCGCCGCGGGAGACGCGCGACTTCGCTGCCTGCATCGAGTGGGCGGCCGCCCAGCCCTGGAGCAGCGGAAAGGTGGGTCTGAACGGGGTCTCCTACTACGCCATCAACCAGTGGCTGGTGGCCGGGCTACAGCCGCCGCACCTGACCGCCATGTGCGCCTGGGAGGGGGCGGCCGACTACTACCGCGACTGGCACCGCCACGGAGGCATCCTCTGTACCTTCACCGGTTCCTGGTTCAGGGCGCAGGTGGAGACGGTGCAGCATGGCGTGGGGGTGCGGGGCCCGGTGGATCCCAATACGGGGGAACTGGTGGCGGGTCCTGAGACCCTGCCCGACCACGAGCTGGCACTGAACCGGATCGATCCGTTCCAGCAGGCTCTGCTGCGCGAACTGGACGGCCCGTGGTACCGGGAGCGGTCGGCGGACTGGTCGCGGGTCACCGTGCCCTTTCTCTCCGCGGGGAACTGGGGCGGGCAGGGGCTGCACCTGCGGGGCAACGTGGAGGCTTTCGTCCGCGCGGCGTCGCCGCAGAAGTGGCTGGAGATCCACGGCCACGCGCACTGGACCCACTTCTCCACCGATTACGGCCTGGCGCTGCAGAGACGGTTTTTCGACTACTTCCTCAAGGGGCTGGACACCGGGTGGGAGCGGGAGCCGCGGGTGCTGCTGAACATCCGCCACATCGACGGGTTCGTCCTGCGCAAGGAGCACGAATGGCCCCTGGCCCGCACCCGCTGGACGAAGCTCTACCTGGACCCGGCGCGGGGGACGCTGGGGCCCCGGCCGGGCGCGCAGAGCTGGGTGGAGTACGCGCCGCTGCGGGAAGGGGTGGCCTTCCGCACCCCGCCGTTCGAGGCGGAGACGGAGATCACCGGCCCGCTGGCGGCCAGGCTCTTCATCGCCTCCGCCACATCCGACGCCGACCTGTTCCTGGTGATCCGCCTGCTGGACCCCTCCGGGGCGGAGGTGACGTTCACCGGGGCGGTGGAGCCCCGCGCGCCGGTCGCCCAGGGGTGGCTGAGGGCCTCGCACCGCAAGCTGGACCCGCACCTGACCACGCCCTACCGCCCCTACCACACCCACGACGAGATCCAGCCGCTTGTCCCGGGCCGTGTCTACGAGGTGCAGGTGGAGATCTGGCCCACTTCCATAGTCGTCCCCCCCGGCTACTCCCTGGAGCTGCTGGTGCAGGGGAGGGACTTCCAGCGGGAGGTCTCCGGCGGAAAGCTGGGTCCCTGGGCGGAAATGCGGGGGTCGGGGCCCTTCCTGCACGACCATCCCTGGGACCGGCGCCCGGAGGTCTACGGCGGGCGGGTGCGGGTCTACGGCGGGGGCGACACCGACTCCCACCTCCTGCTACCCGTCATACCGGGCGAGTCCTGACTCCCGGCGAGGAGGCGGCGGTGGAAGAGACCTCGTTGCGCATCGTGGACCGTTCGCAGATGGTGGCCGCGCTGCGGGCACAGCTGGTGGTGGACCCGCGGCGGACGGCCCTGGTGCTGGTCGACGCCCACCGCGGCCACCTCGACCCGGAGGTGGCCACCATGCCGGTGGAGCCGCAGGTGGCCCAGCGGGTACGCGGTCGGCTGGCGTACCTGGTGGCGGGGGCGCGTGCCGCGGGCGTGCCCGTCGTCCACGTGGTGATGACCCACCGGAGGATTCCCTATCCGGGGGCGGAGAGCATGACCAACCCCTTCTGGCGGGCGGTGGAGGCGGCACGGCAGTCGCTGACCCCGGACCTCCCCAGCACCATCTCCGGCCACAACCTGGAGGGGTCGCCGCAGACGGAAATCCTGCCGGAACTGGGGCCAGCTCCAGAGGATGTGGTCATCCGCAGCAAGAAGCGGCTGTCGGCTTTCTACGGCACCGACCTGGAGTCGGTCCTGCGCTGGCGCGGGGTCACCACCGTGGCCCTGGCCGGGATCAACACCAACACCTGTGTGCTGAACACGGCCTTCGACGCCTTCAACCGGGACCTGCAGGTGATCATCATTGCCGACGGGGTGGCCAGCATGTACGGCGACGACCTCCACCTCTTCGCCCTGCAGAACGTCAGCCGCTGCCTGGGGTGGGTGGTGACGGCGGACGAGTTCCTGCAGCTCCTGCGCCCGGAGGCCCAGCCGTGAGGAGCATGACCCTGGTGGCATTCGGCCAGCCGCTGGTCCTGCGGGACGTCGATCCGCCCCGCCCCGGCCCGGGTGAGGTCCTGGTACGGGTGCTGGCCTGCGGGGTCTGCCGCACAGACCTCAAGATCGTCGACGGGCAGATGCCTTTTTCCGCCCGCCAGCGCCTGCCCCACGTGCCCGGGCACGAAGTCGCAGGGGTCGTTGCCGATACGGGCGAGGGGGTGTCCGTGCCTCCGGGTCAGCGCGTGGTGGTCTACAACTACTGGGGCTGCGGACGCTGCCCGTACTGCATCGCCGGGGAGGAGAACCTCTGCGACGCCCTGCGGGGGTGGGTAGGGTTCACCACGCCGGGGGGGTTTCAGGAGTTCCTGACGGCGCCGGCCAGCCACGTACTCCCCCTGCCCGACCGGGTCAGCGCCGTCCAGGGCGCGGCCATGTCCTGCGCCCTGGGTACCGCCTACCGTGCCGTGCTCACCCGGGGGCGGGTGCAGGCAGGGGAGACCGCGGTGGTCCTGGGAACGGGCGGCGTGGGCATCCACGCCGTGCAGTTCGCCCGGGCCGCCGGTGCCAGACCGGTCGCCGTCGACGTCGCCGGGGCAAAGCTCCAGGCAGCGCGGGAGGCCGGAGCCGAAGAGGCGGTCCTTGCCGACGAGGCGGTGCCGCGGGTGCGGGCCATGACCGCAGGCCGCGGCGCCGACCTGGTGGTCGACTGCGTGGGCAGCGGCGAGACCACCGGTGTGGCCGTGGCCCTGTTGCGCAAAGGGGGGCGGATCGTGCAGGTGGGGTACACGACCGAGGAGGGGCATCACCCGGCCCTGCCCACAGACCGGATGGCCCTGGACGAGGTCAGCATCATCGGCTCCCGCTACGTCACTCGCCCGGAGCTGGCCAGGGCCATCGAGCTGGTGGCGCGGGGGCAGGTCCGCCCGGTGGTCTCCGAGGTCCTGGACCTGAGCCAGGCCAATGAGGCCCTGGCCATGGTGCGCGCCGACCGGGCGGTGGGCCGCATCGTGCTGGCCGTGACCGCAGCCCCATGACCGAGGCCTGGGCTCCCGGCCCCTTCGCCGTCGACTACGAGCGGCGGGTGGACTATGAGGCCCTGCGGGTCAAGCGGGTGCACCGGGCCCGGGCGGAGATGGCGGCGGCGGGCATGGACGCCCTGCTGGTCTGGAAGGACGAGAACGTGCGCTACCTGACCGGGCTGCGGCCACAGCTCATCGCCGGAAAGAGCGGGGCGCTGAACGGCGCGCTGCTGACCGGGGAGGGGGAGCCCGTCCTCTTCGTCTCCGGGGGCGACGCCGACCGGGTCAGGCTGCGCCAGTCGTGGGCGGCCGAGCTGCATCCCATCCCCATCCTGGAGGAGGCCGGCCTGATCCGCCACTTCGTCACAGCCATCCTGGCCGGGGTCCTGCAGCGGCACCGCCTCACCCGTGGCCGCATCGGCCTGGACCTGGCCAGCGCCGCGCTGCATGCGGCGCTGCACCAGAGCTTCCCGCAGGTGCACTGGGGGGATGCGGACGCGGTGATGCAGCGCGCCCGCCAGGTCAAGCTGCCCGAGGAGGTGGCCGTGCTGGAGGAGGCCACGGCCATCGCCGACGCGGTGACCCAGGCGGCTGTGGACTCCGTGCGGCCCGGGGTGCGGGAGGTGGAGGTGGCGGGGGAGGCCTTGCGGGCGCTCTACCGCTTGGGCGGAGAGTACGCCCACGTGATCACCCCCTTTGTCGCCTCCGGCGAGCGCATGTCCCCGCCCACCCGGCTGGCCACCGACAAGCTGATCCGCCACGGCGACCTGGTCTTCGTGGACATCGGGGCCATGTTCAACGGCTACTTCGCCGATGTGGGGCGCACGGTGGCCTGCGGTCACCCCTCGGCCGCCCAGCGGCGGATCTTCCGTGCCGTCTACGAGGCGCACCGGGAGGGAATGGAGGCGATGCGCCCGGGGGCCACCACCGGACAGGTGGCCGACGCGGTCCGGGCGCGCGCCGCGCAGCACGGGCTGGCGGAGCACCTGCTCAGCCTCTTCATCGGCCACGGGATTGGTGTGGGGGCCAACGAGCCCCCGTACATCGGGGAGCCCTTTCCCGGCGCAGCAGAGGTGGAGCTACGCCCAGGGATGGTCTTCGCCATGGAGCCGCTGATCTGGGTGCCGGGCATCCAGGGAGGCGGCGGCGTCCGCCTGGAGGACATGGTCCTGGTGACGGAGCGGGGGCCGCGCCGCCTCTCCCGGATGCCTTACGACGAGCGCCTGCTGGCGGAGTAACCGACGACTGGGGGCCTGGCATCCGGAGACCGGGCGAGGTGACGGAAAGCAAGGAGGGAGAGGAATGGCACGCCCCAGGGTCTTTGTGACGCAGCCGGTTCCCGAGAGCGCGCTGGCCAGGCTGCGGGAGTCGGCCGACGTGCGGGTCTTCCCCGACGCCAGCCGCATCCTGCCGCGGGAAGACCTGTTGCGGGAGGTGGCTGCTGCGGAGGTGCTCTACTGCCTGCTGCACGACCGGGTGGACGGGGAGGTGATCGAGGCGGGGCGGTCGCTGCGCCTGATCGCCACCTCGGCCATCTACCCGGCCAACGTGGACGTGGCCGCAGCCACGGCCCGCAGGATCCCCGTGACCTGCATCCCCAACATCGTGGCCGAGACTACGGCCGACCTGCAGTGGGGACTGCTCCTGGCGGTGGCGCGCCGCATCGTCGAGGCGGACCGGGCGGTGCGCCGAGGGCTCTTCCCCGGCGGCCAGTCCTCGTACTTCGTCGGCGGCGAGGTGCACGGCAAGACCCTGGGCACCATTGGCCTGGGGGCCATCGGCCGTGGCATCGCCCGTCGGGCGCGCGGCTTTGGTATGACGGTCCTGTACACCAAGCGCGCCCGGCTGCCCGCCGACGAGGAGGCCTGGCTGGGGCTGCGATACGTCTCCCTGGAGGAGTTGCTGGCAACCAGCGACTTCGTCGTCATCAACGCCTCCTATCACCCGGGCACGCACCGGCTGATCGGGGCGCGGGAGCTGGAGCTGATGAAGCCCACCGCCTACCTCATCAATACCGCCCGCGGCCCCATCGTGGACGAGCAGGCGCTGGTGGACGCCCTGCGTGCCGGGCGCATCGCCGGGGCGGCGCTGGATGTCTACGAGAAGGAGCCGCAGGTCCACCCGGATCTCCTGGCGATGGAGAATGTGGTCCTCACCCCCCACATCGGCAGCGCGGGGAGGGAGACCCGCGAGCAGATCGCCGCCGTGGTGGTGGACAACATCCTTACCTTTCTGGCGGGGGGCCGTCCGCCCAACCTGGCCAATCCTGAGGTCTTCGCGTGACCCCCATGGATCTGGCCATCCTGGGCGCCACGGTGGTCACACCGGCCGCCACCTTTGCCGCCCACGTCTACGCCAGGGACGGTCGGATCGCCGCGCTGACCAGCGAGCGGCTGCCCGCGCGGGAGACCGTGGAGGCTGGTGGCCTGCTGCTGCTGCCGGGGATGGTGGACAGCCACGTGCACTTCATGGACCCCGGGGCCACCGAGCGGGAGGACTTTATCAGCGGCAGCTCTGCCGCGGCGGTGGGAGGGGTGACCACGGTGATTGAGCACACCCATGCCGCTCCCGTGACCGATGCCGCCGCCTTTCGGGCCAAGGCGGCCCACCTGCAGGCCCGCTCGCTGGTCGACTTCGGCCTGGCCGCACACGTGCTGCCCCACCGTCTGGAGCGGGTGCGGGAGGTGTGGCAGGCCGGCGCCCTCTACCTCAAGGCCTTCACCTGTACCACCCACGGGATCCCCGGGCTGTCCAGCTTCGACCTGCTGCGGTTGTTCCAGGAGGCGGCCGCCTGCGGCGCCATCTGCCTGATCCACTGCGAGGACGAAGCCCTGACCGCAGGGGCGGAGGGCCAGCTGCGGGAGGCCGGGCGGACGGACTCCGGCGTCATTCCCCTGTGGCGGTCCCGGGAGGCGGAGCTGGTGGCGGTGGGCACGGTGGCCCTGCTGGCGCGCCTGAGCGGCGCCCGGGTGGTGATCGCACACGCCAGCCATGCCGCGGCAGTGGACCTGGCGGCGCGGGAGCGGCGGCTGGGAGCGAGGGTGCGGGTGGAAAGCTGCCCTCAGTACTTCTACCTCCGGGAGGAGGAGGTCCTGGAGCACGGCCCCTTCCGCAAGTTCACCCCTCCGGCGCGCTGCCGCTCCCAGGCGGATGCAGACGCCATGTGGGACCGGCTGCGCCAGGGGGAGATCACCCACGTGGCCACCGACCACGCCCCGGCCACGCGGGCACAGAAGGAAGGAGGTAGCATCTGGGAGGTCCACTTCGGGCTGCCCGGTGTGGAGACCACGCTGCCGCTGATGCTGCACGCGGTGCACCAGGGCTGGCTAACCCTCCCTCGCCTCGTCGAGGCCGTCGCCGAGGTCCCTGCCCGGCTCTACGGGCTCTACCCGCGCAAAGGGACGCTGCAGGTGGGGGCGGATGCGGACATGGTGCTGGTCGACCCGACCTCCCGCCGGGAGCTGCGGGACGAGGAGGTCGTCTCCCGGGCCGGGTGGACTCCCTACGCTGGCCGGCAGGTGCAGGGCCGCCTGGTGATGACGTTCGTGCGGGGGAGGCTGGTGGCGCGGGAGGGCCGCCCCATCGGCGAGCCCGGGTGGGGGAAGCTGCTCACCCGGCACGAGAGCGCCGACGCCCTCCCCTGACGGCCCGCCGTCCCGGACCGGGGCGCCATCCACGGATCCGGGCGGTGCTGCAGGAGTTTCGCGCGGCGAAGAAAACTCTGTGCGTGGTACCCTTCGTGGTGGAGGGTACGTCGACTCCAGGACGGAAGGGAGGATGGGCGTGGCTGCACAGCGGAAGGCCAAAGCCGCACGGCGTCCCGCGCGCAGGCGCCGGGCGGGTGCCGGAAAGGCGTCTCCACGGAAGGCCGCGCGGGTAGCGCGGAAGGCGACCAGGAAGGCCGCGGGCGGAGGGGCTGTGCGGAAGAAGGCCGCCCCGAAGAAGCCCGCTCGCAGGGCTCCCGCGAGGGTGCGTAAGGCCCCTGCCCGGAAGCTCGCGGCGAGGAAGGCCCCGGTCAGGCCGCCTGCCAAGCCCCCGGCGGTGACCCCTCCCGCTCCGGCCGCCCCCGCCCGCGAGGAGCCGGAGACGGGGATGGGAGGCATGGGCGAGCCCGGGGGCATGAGCGGGGCGGACGACTATACGGGTCCGCTCTGGTCGAGCTCGGAGGAGGAGGAGGGCTAGAGTCCGCTGCGCCTGTGGGGAGGCCCGCCGGGCCAGCCGGCCCTGGCGGCCTCTGCCCAAGGCGGCGTACTGTGCCTTGCGGGCTTGCGGCGCGCCCCCGACGGGGATAGGGGCAAGGCGGACTAGTCGCACTTCTTTAGGAGGGGACAGCGATGCCGGACAAGGTTCGCACGGTGGACTATTACTACATCGACGTGCCCGACAGGCCGGGAGAGGGCGCGCGCATTCTTTCCCACCTGAAGAAGTCCAGGGTCAACCTGCTGGCCGTGCATGCGTTCCCCCAGGGCCGGCGCACGCAGGTGGACTTCGTCCCCGCCAACGCGGCCAGGTTCAGGGCCGCGGCCCGGGCGGCCGGCTGGACGGTGGTCGGGCCGAAGAAGGCCTTCGTCATCCAGGGCAACGACCGGGTCGGGGCCCTGGTGGACTACTTCACGCGCCTGGCCGCGGCCAACATCAACGTAACCGCCACCGACGCCCTCGCCGCGGGCGGCGGGCGGTTCGGCGCCATCCTCTGGGTGAAGCCCCGCGATGTGAACCGCGCGGGGAAGGTTCTGGGCGTGCGCTGAGGGCGGGGGCCGGCGAGGCCGCCAGGCCGCCGGCAGACCCCGGGATCACGGTGCGGGCGGCCGCTCCACCCACTCCCGGCTGCGCTCCACGGCGCGCCTCCACCCCCGGTAGCCGGCCTCGCGCCGGTCCGCAGACCAGCGGGGCTCGAAGACGCGGTCCACGCGCCAGTTGGCCCGCAGGTCTTCCAGTCCGCCCCAGAACCCCCTGGCCAGCCCCGCCATGTACGCGGCGCCCAGGGCGGTGGTTTCGCTTACCGTGGGGCGCACCACGGGGACGCCCAGGATGTCCGCCTGCAGCTGCATAAGGAAGTCGTTGCGTGCCGCTCCGCCGTCCACTTTGAGGGTGGCAAGCTTCCGCCCGGCGTCCCGCTCCATCGCCTCCACCACCTCGCGGGTCTGATAGCAGATGGCTTCCAGGGTGGCGCGGACCAGGTGTCGCCGGTCGGTGTAGCGGGTCAGCCCGATGATCACCCCCCGGGCGTACATGTCCCAGTGCGGCGCGAACAGCCCCGAGAAGGCGGGCACGAAGTAGACGCCCCCGCAATCTTCCACCGACCCGGCGATGGCTTCGCTCTCCGCCGCCGTCGCGATGAGCCCCAGGTTGTCCCGCAGCCACTGCACCGCCGCGCCGGTGATGGCGATGGACCCCTCCAGGGCATAGGCCCGCCGCCGCGGACCGAGGCTGTAGGCGGCGGTGGTCAACAGGCCGCTTGAGGAGGAGACGATGCGCTCTCCGGTATTCATCAGCAGGAAGTTGCCGGTGCCGTAGGTGTTCTTGGTCTCCCCGGGCTCGTAGCAGGTCTGGCCGACCAGCGCCGCCTGCTGGTCGCCCAGGTCGCCGCAGACCGGCACCTCCCCGCCGGCCGGCCCGTCGGGATGGGTCATCCCGTAGAGATCGCTGGACGGCCGGACGGCCGGGAGGCAGCTCCGGGGGATGCCCAGGTAGCGTAGGATCTCCTCGTCCCACTCCAGGGTGGCCAGGTCAAGGAGCATGGTCCGCGAGGCGTTGGTGCAGTCGGTGACGTGCACGCCTCCTTGCGGCCCGCCCGTAAGCCACCATATCAGCCAGGTGTCCACGGTGCCAAAGAGCGCCGCGCCGCGCTCCGCCAGGGCCCGCGCCCCCTGGACGTGCTCCAGGAGCCAGGCGAGCTTGGGACCGGAGAAGTACGTGGCGCTGACCAGGCCGGTGTGCTGCCGCAGGTAGGGCTCGAGGCCGTCGTCGATGATCCGCTGGCAGATGTCCCGTGTGCGGGTGTCCTGCCAGACGATGGCGTTGTAGAGGGGGGCGCCACTGTGGCGGTCCCAGACCAGCGTGGTCTCCCGCTGGTTGGTGACGCCCAGCGCGCAGACCTCCGCGGGGGCGACTCCGCCCTTCGCCAGAGCCTCGCGCAGGACCGCACAGGTGTTCGCCCAAATCTCCATGGGGTCGTGCTCCACCCAGCCGGGCTGGGGGTAGATCTGCCGGTGCTCCCGGTAGGCGGTGGCCAGCACCTGCCCGTCACGGGTGAAGAGGATGCACCGGGTGCCGGTCGTCCCCTGATCTATGGCCATCACACACATGGATCGTCCCACGGCATTGCCCCTCGCAGCCTTCACATGCCTCCGGTGGGGGGAAGGACTTCGCCGTCCCGCCGCGGCTGTCCTGGAAGCCCGGCCGGGAGGAGCAGGGCCTCACTCCGGCGAAGTACCCTGCCAGACAACCGAGAGCTTTGTGGTAGGACGGAGACACGGAGAAAGTCCTGCCGGCGCGGATGGGTGCCGGCGGGATTTTTCTATTGGGGGTGGAGAGGATGAGGACGCTAGGGATTGTCGCCGCGGGCCTGCTCCTGATGGCGCTGGTGATGGCGCCTTCGGCGCACGCCCAGCGCATCACCGTCGAGTTCTGGCATGCGTTCCGGGGACCGCTGGGAGAATTTCTGGAGGGATATGCTCGCAGCTTCAGCGCCTCTCAGACGCGCTACCAGGTGACGCCGACATTCAAGGGCTCCTACGCCGAGACTATGGTGGCGGCCATCGCCGCCTTCCGGGCCGGTAGGGCGCCGCACATCGTCCAGGTGTTCGAGGTGGGCACGGCCACCATGATGGCTGCCACCGGCGCCATCAAGCCGGTGCATGAGCTGTTCCGGGAGACGGGAGTGCCTTTCGACCCGACGATCTACCTCCCGGCCGTGCGCAGCTACTACAGTTCCGCCGACGGCAAGATGGTGGCCTATCCCTTTAACAGCTCCACACCGGTGCTGTGGTACAACAAAGACGCCTTCCGCAAGGCGGGGCTGAATCCCGACCGCCCGCCGCAGACGTGGGCTCAGGTGCGTGAGGCGGCCCAGCGGATCCGGGCGACCAACGCCGCGCCCTGCGGGCTCTCCACGGCCTGGCCGACTTGGGTGCAATTCGAGAACTTCGGTGCCATTCACGACGTGCCGTTTGCCACGCGGGCCAACGGATTTGAAGGCTTCGACGCCGAGCTGACCATCAACGACCCCCTCTACGTCCGCCACCTGCAGCTCCTGATGGACATGCAGCGAGAGGGCACGTTCAAGTACGGCGGACGGGATTCCGCTGGCGACGCCCTCTTCCCTTCCGGGGAGTGCGCCATGCTCACCGCCTCCTCGGCCCTGTTCGGGCGGGTGAACCGGGAGGCCAGGTTTGACTGGGGAATCACTTTCCTGCCTTACTACGACGACGTGCGGGGAGCGCCCAAGAACTCCATCATCGGCGGGGCGGCCTTCTGGGTCATGCAGGCGCCGGGCCGGTCGCTGGAGGAGTACCGGGCGGTCGCCGAATTCTTCCGGTACCTGGCCTCGGCAGAGGTGGCGGCCAAGTGGCACATGGAGAGCGGCTATGTGCCCATCACCTTCACTGGACGGCAGCTGGCCAACGCCCTGGGATACTACACCCGCGAGCCGTGGGCTCTGATTCCCATCACCCAGCTCACCCGCACTCCGCCTACCCGGAACTCCCGGGGGCTGCGGCTGGGCAACCTGCCGGAAATCCGCACCATCATATACGAAGAGATGGAAAAGGCCCTGCAGGGCCAGCAGTCGGCCCGACAGGCCCTTAACGCCGCTGTACGGCGGGGCAACCTGGTGTTGCGTCGCTTTGAGCGCACCGTGGGCCAGTAGCAGCGCGGGGCCGGGTTCTTCGGTGCCCGGCCCCGCTCCTCGGGCGGGCGAGGCTCCCCGTCCCCGGCGGTGATGCGCCGCGCGGTCTTCTCCCACCAGGGCCTGCCCTACCTGCTGCTGTTGCCACAGCTGGTGATTGTCCTGGTGTTCTTCTACTGGCCGGCATCCCAGGCGGTGGCGCAGTCTCTCCTCCGGCAGGATCCTTTCGGTCTGCGTGTCGAGTTCGCGGGGCTGGAGAACTTCGCCGCCATCCTCACAGACCCCAGCTATCTTCACGCCCTCCGGCTGACCGCCGTCTTTGCGGCGACAGTGGTGGTCGTGGCGATGTCGGCGGGCCTGTTGCTGGCGGCGACGGCCGAATCCCGCCTGCGGGGCGCGATGGTCTACAAGACGCTGCTCATATGGCCCTACGCGGTGGCGCCGGCGGTGTCGGCCGCCCTCTGGCTGTTCATCTTCCACCCGGCCATCGGCCTGGTGGGTCGGGCCCTGGTGCGCGCCGGCCTGTCGTGGGACTACCACCTCCACGGCGGTCAGGCCCTGCTGCTGGTCATACTGGCGTCGGCCTGGAAGCAGGTCAGCTACAACTTCATCTTCTTTCTGGCCGGCCTGCAGTCCATCCCGCCTTCCCTGATGGAGGCCGCTGCGGTGGATGGTGCCACCGGGCGGCAGCGGTTCTGGCGGATCGTGTTCCCGTTGCTATCGCCCACCACGTTCTACCTGCTGGTGGTAAACGTCATCTACGCCTTCTTTGACACCTTTGGTGTGGTGCATTCCCTGACCAAGGGGGGGCCTGGCAAGTCGACGGAAACACTCATCTACAAGGTGTACGTGGATGGAGTGCTTAAACTGGACTTGGGGGCGTCATCGGCCCAGTCGGTGATCCTGCTGGTAGTTGTAGTCATCCTCACCGGCCTACAGTTCCGCTACCTGGAGAGGCGGGTGGTCTACTGATGCTCCGGTCCCTGGCGCGGGAGCCCTGGCTGGCCCACCTCACGCTACTGGCGGGAGTTGCGCTCTTCGCCCTCCCGGTGTACGTGGCCTTCGTTGGATCCACCCACGACCTGGGCACCGTAGCCCGCGGCGAAATGGGGCTGCAACCGGGTCCCTACCTGGTGCGGAACTACGCCCGGATCTGGGCCACGGGCACCGGTGAGCGCATCCAGGCACCGCCGGTGCGACGCATGATGCGCAATAGCCTGATCATGGCCCTGACCATCGCCACCGGTAAGATTGTCATCTCCCTGGTCTCGGCGTTTGCGGTGGTGTTCTTCCAGTTCCCCTTGCGCATGGTCCTGTTCTGGATGATCTTCATCACCCTGATGCTTCCGGTGGAGGTGCGCATTATCCCCACGTACAAGGTGGTGGCGGACCTGCGGCTGGTCAACACGTTCCCGGGGCTCACCATTCCCCTGATCGCTTCCGCCACCGCCACCCTGATCTTCCGCCAGTTCTTCCTCACCATTCCCGACGAGCTGGTGGACGCTGCCAAGGTGGACGGGGCGGGTCCGATGCGGTTCTTCTGGAACGTGGCTCTCCCCCTTTCTTCCACTACCATCGCCGCCCTCTTTGTCATCCTGTTTATCTATGGATGGAACCAGTATCTGTGGCCGCTGCTCATCACCACCGGTCAGCAGATGGAGACCGTGGTCATCGGCATCACACGGATGATCGGGACCGGGGAGGCGCTGGTGGACTGGCCGCTGATCATGGCTACTGCCCTGCTGGCTATGCTCCCTCCGGTGGCCGTGGTGGTGATCATGCAGCGCTGGTTCGTCAAGGGGCTGGTGGAGCGCGAGAAGTGAGGATCACCCGGTACGTTCCCCGGGCGCGGATTGCCACCTCGGTGCCCTCCGCCCGCTGGCGGACCGCCGTCAGCCGCCCCTGTCCGGTCACGCGCACGGCCATGTCCCGGATGCCGACCCACTGCAGCACGTGATCACCCCGGCCGCCCCGCACCGTGGCCTCCAGGCGGTCGCCAGCGGCGCGGGCCGCCACCTTGACGCGACCCCGGGTGGTCAGCACCTCACCTACAGCGGCGGTGGTCAGGCGCAGCTGAAACATCAGGGGAAGCTCGGCCTCTCCGGAATGCTCGACCTCCGGTCCCAGAGGCAGTGCGGTGCCGTTGCGCACGAACAGAGGCACCTCCTCCAGGGGTACCTGCAGGCGTAGCCAGAGGGGTCCGCTGTACCGGACGTGGCGCCAGAAGTCCCACCACACCCCCGCGGGCAGGTATACTGACCGCTGTCCCTCGGGGGTGAGCACCGGGGCCACCAGCAGAGACCGGCCCAGCAGGTACTGGTCACTGATGTACCAGGTGGTAGGATCGTCCTGCCAGTCCAGGACCAGAGGACGCATCAGCGGCACCCCCGCGGCCACTGCCGCTGCGGCTTCAGTGTATAGGTAGGGCAGCAGTCGCATCCTCAGCCGGGCATACCGTCGGATGATCTGGAAGACCCGCCGGCCGTACCGCCAGGGCTCCCGAGGCTCGGTGCCGTGGAAACGGGCGTGGGAGGACAGCAATCCGAGCTGAGCCCACCGTACCAGTAATTCCGGGTCCCGCAGGCCGTAATAGCCCCCGATGTCGTGACTCCAGAAGACGAACCCCGAGAGGGCGAGTGACAGGCCGCTGCCCAGCACCGTCGATAGAGCGTCCCAGCGCGACGGCGCGTCGCCCGACCAGTGGACGGGATAGCGCTGGGATCCCGCCCACCCGCTGCGCGCCCACACCATTGGCTCGCCGGTGACCTCTGTGATCGCCTCGAAAACGGCACGGTTGTACAGTAGGGGGTAGATGTTGTGGAGCAGGGCTCCGCTGGTACCGTCGTGGGCGACGGCGTCCTCGGGCACCTCCTCGCCGTAGTCGGTCTTGAAGACGGCCACACCCGCCCGGAGCAACGGGCGGTGCAGGCTCTTGTACCAATCCCGGGCGGCGGGGTTGGTGAAGTCCACGATGGCCGCGTCGCGCCCCTGGAAGCGCGCCACTCCACCGTCGGAGGCGCGCAGGAAGTATCCACGGGCGGCCGCAGGCGGGTAGCGGGGACTCTCCATGGGGAAGTAGGGATTCTCCCACAGGGACAGGCGCACGCCCCGCCGGCGCAACCAGCGGATGAACTCTCTCGGGCGAGGAAAGGCCTGCGCGTCCCAGCGTAGGTCGCAGCTGTCGTAATCCCGCCTGCGGCGGCCTGCCAGCCACAGGGGATCCAGGTGCACCACGTCCACGGGGAACCGCCGTCGGCGGGCTTGGCGGATCACCTGCTCCACCTCCCGCCTGGATCGGTACATGCACCGGGACATCCAGACCCCAAACGACCACCGGGGAGGAATCGCCGGGCGGCCCACCAGCTCCGTGTAGCGGCGCAGGATCTCGGCCAGGGAGGGGCCGTAGATGATGAAGACGTCCAGGACAGGCTCCTCCACATACACCCACCCCGAAACCGCCGAGTACGCGCCCAGGTCCACCACGGTCCGCGCTGCGGTATGGACGAACAGGCCGTAGCCGGCCGTGCTCATCACAAAAGGCACCGGCTTGTAGACCAAGTCGGTGGAGTTTGTCCCGTGAGGGTCAGTGCACCACAGCACTGTCCGCAGCCCGCGTCGAGGGATCGGTCCGTAGCGCTCGCCCAGACCGAAGAACTGAGACGATGCACCCAGGGCAAAGGTCAGGTAGGCGTGGCGCGCGCCGGTAGGTCGGTGGAAGGCCAGCCCCGAAGGGTGCGTAATGAAGCCGTTGAAGTCTCTGTCGGCGAACTCCTCAAACACCGGCCGTCCGCCCGAATCCAGCACCCGCAGCCGCCATGGCGCGCGTTGCAGTTCCACCACCAGGACCTCCGATTGCACCCGGATCCACTCCCGGCCTATTCGGGCCCGCACCTGGAATCGGTGGGGCCGATCCATCAGGATCGGCGAGGGCCGCTCCACCACGGGGTACCGGATGCGGACAACTTCCGGTCTGACGAAGGCGATGCGGGCGGAGATCTCGTCTACCGGCAGCCGTACCAGCAGGTCGGCACCATCGGGTCGGGCGGTAGCGGTCACCACCTGCTTTAGAGGCAGAAACTGCCGGTAGGGGTCATCGAAGAGCGGCCCAGGGTCCAGGGAGTGCCGGCGCCCACTCAACTCTGGTCCTCCGGGGGACGTCGTAGCCCGACAGTCATCAGATCAGTCCTTTCAGCGCCTCCCGCTCGCGTTCCACCGCCGCCTCCCATCGCTCCCGCTGGCGCCTCCGTTCGCCGGCGCTCCAGCCCAGCTCGGTGGCCATCAGCTCGCTGACCCGCTCCACCGCACCCTCCCCGGCGTCGTCGGCCAGCACGCTCAGGCGGGTGCGCAGGAACATCACGTCGGCCAGCGACACGGCCTGCTCCCGCTGGCAGGCGTAGACCACCTCCGCGGCCACGACCGGCAGGCCGTCCACCAGCGGGTGCAGCAGGGTCGGGTCCGCGGTGCCCAGGGCCAGGACCTCCATCGATGCGCCGCCGTAGGAGCGCAGCAGGTGGCCTTGCTGCTCCGGCGCCAGCCCGCTGCTCGCCAGAGCCTGCTCGGCCTCGGCGAGCCCTTCTGTCCCGAAAAGGGGGAGGGTGGCGGTGCGGCAGGGACGCTCTTCCCCGTCGCGGCGCGCCAGCAGGTCCACTGTGTCCTGCGCCATCTGCCGGTACGTCGTAAGTTTCCCGCCGATGATGCTCACCAGCCCGCGGGGAGACTCCACCACGGCATGCCGGCGGGAGAGGTCGGCGACCCGCCCGCCGCCCCCTTCCACCAGCGGACGCAGCCCCGCGCAGGCGCCGACCACGTCTGCGCTCTCCACCCGCCGCAGGTACCGCCGGACGTGGCGCAGCAGGTAGTCGGCCTCCTGGCGCGAGGCCGCCGGCACGTCCAGCGGGCCCGTGTAGGGATCGTCGGTGGTCCCCAGCAGAGCGCGCTCCGCCCAGGGCACCACAAAGGCGACCCGCCCGTCTTCGGTCTCCGGCAGGATGAGGGCCACCTGGGAGCCGAGAACCTCCCGGCGCAGCACCAGGTGCACGCCCTTGCTGGGCCGGAGGCGGAAGGAGGGCCGGCTGTCCAGGGCGGCCACCTCCTCCGCCCACACGCCGGTGGCGTTGACCACGTGGCGGGCGCGGACCACCACGCTGCGCCCGTTGAGCCGATCCTCCACCACCGCACCTGCCACGCGGCCCTGGTCGTGCAGCAGTGACGCCGCACAGGCGTAGTTCACCGTCACCGCACCGAACCGTCGCGCCGTGGCCAGGACGGCGTGGGTCAGCCGCACGTCGTCGGCCGCGGCGTCGTACAGGAGGAAGGCGGTCTGCAGGCGCTCGGTCCGCAGGGCCGGTACCAGCGCGACCGCCTCTTCGGCGGTCAGCCGGCGGTGGCGCAGCCGGTCCGCCCGGGCCAGCCGGTCGTAGCCCCACAGGACGAGACCGACGGCAGGCGGTGTCCACCCGCGCAGTGGCGGGGGGAGGAGCAGGCCCAGCGGCCGGGCCATGCGATTATACAGGGGCAGCAGGAAGGGCTGCGGCCGCACCAGGTACGGCGCCAGCCGCAGCAGGCGCGCCCGCTCGCGCAGGGCCTCCGCCACCAGCCCCAGCTCGGCGCGGGCCAGGTAGCGCAGGCCGCCGTGGACCAGCTTGGTGGAACGGCTGCTGGTGCCGCCGGCGAAGTCGGCCTGCTCCACCAGGCTCACGCGGTACCCGCGGGTGGCCGCGTCCAGGGCCACCCCCGCGCCGGTGATGCCTCCTCCGATCACCAGCACGTCCACCCCCGCAGCAAGCCTGGCCAGCTGATCGTCGCGAGCAGAGAGTGCCATCGCCGACGCCCACTCCGATGGCGTCGCCGGCCGGGCGGGCGAAAGAGAAGTCCTGCCGGCTGAGATGCCTACCAGCCGGCAGGACTTTCTCCGCAGCTCCGTCCTGCCACGCCCGGGGCTACACGCTGCGGAATTCTTTCTGCCCTCCACGCGGCCTCTCCTGCCCTGCCGGGCCACAGGAGGGTCTCGCCCCGGCCGAGAAGTGAGCTGTGCTGTGATTTCCCCTCAGGATCCGTGGAGCTCCCTTCGTGCCCACCCGGTCATCGCGGCGGTCCGCAGTGACGCCGTCGTGCCCGCGGTCGTGGCCGCGCCGGTATCGGCGGCCTTCCTCCTCACCGGAAGCGTCGTCTCCCTCCCCGGCCTGGTGGGGCGTCTGGCCCAGGCGGGCAAGCAGGTGCTGGTCCACCTGGACCTCACGGAAGGCCTGTCGGCGGACCGCGCGGCCGTCCAGTTCGTCCGTTCCATCCCCGGGGTCGCCGGTCTCATCACCACCCGTGGCCACCTCATCCAGGCGGCGCGACATGAAGGCCTGCTGGCGGTGCTGCGGGTGTTCATGCTGGATTCGGCCTCTCTGGAGACGGCCGCGAAGATGGTGCGCTCCTGCGCTCCGGATGCGGTGGAGATCCTGCCCGGGCTGATCTACCCGTCGCTTGCCGCCGACATCCGGGGCTGGAACATCCCGGTGATCGCCGGAGGGTTCATCCGCACGCGGGAGGAAGCCCGAGCAGTCCTGCGTGCGGGAGCATTGGCCATCTCCACCAGCACCCGCAGCCTCTGGGCCTTGGACCCGGCTGCGGAGGCGCCCCGGGGCTAGCCCCAGGGCTATTACACGCTGAAGGGGACGCACGCCTGCACCTGTGGTTTGTCAAGGGGCTGACGGAGACGGAGAAATGAGCGCCGCCCGGCGCGCGCCGCAGGTCATCGCCCACCGGGGCGCGTCCGCGGATGCGCCGGAGAACACCGAGGCGGCATTTCGCCGGGCGCTGGCCACCGGCGTGGACGGCGTGGAGCTGGACGTGCACCTCTCCAGCGACGGGGTGCCGGTGGTCATCCACGACCACCTCCTGGAGCGGACCACGGACGGCCGCGGTCCGGTGAGTGCGCTCCCCTTGCCGGCGCTTCGGCGCCTGGATGCGGGGCGGTGGTTCGCCGGGGCATTTGCCGGCGAGCGCATCCCGACGCTGGCCGAGGCGCTGGTGCTGCTGCGCCCGGTGCGCGTGATCGCAGAGATCAAGCGCTCGCCGCTGCCCGCTCCGGGGATTGCCCGCCGCGTGGCCGAGGTGATCCGCCAGTCCGGGCACCCCGCGGTCACGGTCTCCTCCTTCGACCACCCGCTTCTGCTGGAGGTGCGGGACCACCTGCCGCAGGTACGCACCGCGGTGCTCTACGTGGCCCGGCCTGTGGACCCGCTGCGGCTGGCCCGAGACGCCGCTGCCAGCGTGCTCCACCCGCACTGGTCCATGCTGTCGCAGGACGTGGTGGAGGCGGCGCACGCGGCCGGGCTGGAGGTGGAGACCTGGGTCGTCGACGAGCCGGAGGAGATGGCCCGCGTGGTGGCCATGGGCGTCGACGGGGTGATGACCAACCACCCACAGCGGCTGCGTGCGGTGCTGGCCGGGCTGGGTTTCCCCCTGCCGTCTCCCGCGGGAAGCTGAAGAGCTGCGGCCCATGCGTGCGTAGAATTTGATACCAGTCGGGCGAGCAGTGCCTTCCTGGGAGCCGATGAGGTTGGAGACCTGGCGCGTCGCCATAGGGCGGGCGCTGGTGCTGGGCCG
>FWPU01005074.1_pt1 | contig 29382 bp, 27 predicted proteins | sample 2228361 | NCBI WGS metagenome assembly FWPU01 (sample SAMEA103939777, study PRJEB20133) | metagenome | reverse complement strand
CCACCTAGCCGAGGCCTGAACCAAAGCCATGCGACTCTGGGGCGGCCGCTTCAGCGGCCAGACCGACCCCCGCACCGCCGACTTCACCCGCTCCGTCGACGTCGACCGCGAGCTCGCCCTCGACGACCTCGCGGGTTCCATCGCTCACGTCCGCGGCCTCGGGCGGGCGGGCCTCCTGAGCGAGGTCGAGGTGGGCGAGCTCGTCGCCGGCCTCGAGGGGCTCCGGGATGAGGTCGAGGCCGGGACCTTCGCCTGGGACCCGAGCCTCGAAGACGTCCACCTCAACCTCGAGGCGGCCCTCGCCGAGCGGATCGGCCCCCTTGCCGGCAAGCTCCACACCGGCCGCTCCCGGAACGACCAGGTCGCCACGGACCTCCGGCTCTGGACCCGCCGGGCGATCGACCGCCTCGATGGGGCGATCCTCGCCATGGAGCGCGCCCTCGTCGGGCTCGCCGAGCGCGAGGGGGACGCCGTCCTGCCCGGAACGACCCACATCCAGCCCGCCCAGCCCGTCCTCTTCGCCCACCACCTCCTCGCCTACGTCGAGATGCTCGAGCGGGACCGGGGTCGCCTCGCCGACGCCCGGCGGCGCCTGAACGTGAGCCCCTTGGGCTCTGGCGCCCTCGCCGGGGCAGGCTACCCCCTCGACCGCGAGGCGACGGCCCGCGAGCTCGGCTTCGACGGGGTGACCGCGAACTCCCTCGACGCCGTCTCCGACCGAGACTTCGTCGTCGAGGTCCTCGCCGCCGTCGCCCTGGCGATGGTCCATCTCTCCCGGCTGGCGGAGGAGATCACCTGGTGGTCGAACCCGCGCTTCGGCTTCGTCAGGGTCGCCGACGCCTTCTCGACGGGAAGCTCGATGATGCCGAACAAGCGCAACCCCGACCCGGCGGAGCTCGTCCGGGGCCGTGCGGCGACGGTGACCGGTGACCTGGTCGGGATCCTCGCCCTCCTCAAGGGTCTCCCCCTCGCCTATCAGCGCGACCTCCAGGAGGACAAGGCGCCGCTCTTCGGGGCCGTCCGGACCCTCGAGGCGTCCCTCGGGGTCATGGCCGGACTCGTCGAGACCCTGACCGTCGATCGGGCCCGGATGCGCGAGGCCGCCGAAGAGGGCTACACGACCGCGACCGCCGTCGCCGATGCCCTCGTCCGCCGCGGGGTCCCCTTTCGGGTCGCCCACCACATCGTCGGCTCCCTCGTCGCCCAGGCTGAGGAGGCGGGGATCGGCCTCGCCGAGGTACCGGACGCGATGATCGGGATGGCGCTCGGGGCGGCCGGGGATCCGGTCGCGGCGGCCCTCGCGAGGGAGGCCGGGATCGGCGAGGCGCTTCGGGCGGCGGCGTCGATCGAGGGAGCCCTCGCCTCCTGCGACGTCGTCGGCGGGACGGCCCCGGAGCGGGTTCGGGCGGCCCTTGCGGCGGCCCGGGAGCGCCTTGAGGCCACCGGGGGGAGCGCGTCCTAGTCCTGCGGGCCAGGGAGCGATGCCAGCACGCTCCCTGACGGCCTCTCATCGGCGGGCGTGAAGGACGCCGTCCCCACCCCCGCTGCCGCGCGCGGCCCCCGGGCGCCTCCGCCCTACGCCGTCCCTGCTCCGGCTGCCGCCCCGTCGGTCACGGCGACCGGGAGCGTCTCGAGGAGCGGATCCGTCCACGTCCAGGCCGCGCCGTGGTGCGCCCCGACGGCCCCGTGACGGGCCGCCTCGACTCGGAGAGGCAGGCCGAAGATCTCGATGAAGCCGACGGCGCTCCGGTGGTCGAAGGCGTCACCCTCGTCGTAGGTTGCCAGGTTCTTGTCGTAGAGCGAGAGCGGCGAGCGCCGGCCGGTGACGATCGCCTGCCCATGATCGAGGCGGACCCGGACCTCCCCCGAGACGACCCGCTGGGAGGACATGACGTAGCCACGGAGGTCGCGGTGGAGGGCGCTGAACCAGAGGCCGTCGTAGGTCAGCCGGGCGAGCTCGTCGGCGACGAGGCGGTTGAAGCGGAGCGTGTCCTTCGTGAGCGTCAGCGACTCGAGGGCCCGGTGGGCGGCGTGGAGGATCGTCGCCGCCGGGGCCTCGTAGATCTCCCGGCTCTTGATCCCGACGAGGCGATCCTCGACGTGGTCGATTCGCCCGACACCGTGGGCACCACCGAGGGCGTTCAGCCGGTCGACGAGCTCGACGGGCCCGAGCTCCTCGCCGTCGAGGCTGACGGGGATCCCGCCCCCGAAGCCGATGACGACCTCGACCGGCTCGGGGGCCGCCGAGGGCGGGACGGTCCAGGCGAAGGCGTCCTCGGGCGGCGGGAGCCAGGGGTCCTCGAGGATCCCGGCCTCGCAGGAGCGACCCCAGATGTTCACGTCGATCGAGTAGGGCGACTCCTTCGTCACCGGGACCTCGATCCCCCGGGCAGCGGCGTAGTCGATCGACTGTTCCCGGGTCAGACCCATCCCGACCCGCATCGGGGCGATGACGGCGAGGCCCGGGTCGAGGGCGTGGACGGCGACGTCGAAGCGGACCTGGTCGTTCCCCTTGCCGGTGCAGCCATGGGCGACGGCGTCGGCCCCTTCGCGCTGGGCGACCTCGACGAGGAGCTGGGCGATGAGGGGTCGAGCGAGCGCCGTCGCCAGCGGATAGGTGCCCTGGTAGAGGGCGTTCGCCTGGAGGTGGGGCCAGACGAAGCTCTTGACGAACCGTTCGCGGGCGTCGACGACGTAGGCGCGCGAGGCGCCGGCCCGGATCGCTCGCCGCTCGACGCCCTCCTTCAGCGACCCACCACCGACGTCGACGGTGAGGGTGACGACCTCGACGCCATACTGCTCCTTGAGCCAGGCGACGGCGACCGAGGTATCGAGCCCGCCCGAGTAGGCGAGGACGACCTTCTTCATCGAACAGCCTCCGTGGTCACGGTCGGCGACGAGGCGGCCCCGGCCTGGAGCTCCCGGAAGCGGCGGAGCCAGCGTTCGAGCCGGTCCTCGTCGGCGAAGAGGACGAGGGTCGTATTGTCGCCGGCCAGGGTCCCCTCCTGTTCCTGGAAGGAGGAGTCGTCGATGGCTTGGGCGACGATGCTCGCCGTCCCCGGAGCCCCGATGAGGAGGAGGATGAGACCGCTCCGGCGGACGACGAGGGGGATGTCGGCGAGGATGCGGCGAAGTCGCTCGTCGGCGGCCGAGGTTCCCGAAGGGGTTCCCGGAGCCGTCCCAGCCCCGGCTCCCGGGGTGATCCCTGGCCCAGCGGTCGGGGCGAGGTCCTCGGGGGCGACGTAGACGTGGCGATCGCCGCGGGCGACCTTGACGAGGCCGAGCTCGGCGATGTCCCGGCTGACCGTCGCCTGGGTCACCTCGAAGCCGCGCTCGGCGAGGGCCTCGGCGAGCTCGGTCTGGCTGGCGATGGGTCGGCGGGCGACGATCTCTCGAATCGCCTCCTGACGGGCGCGCTTCGCCTCCTTGGCATCGAGCATCCCGGCCGCCCCGGCGCGGGTGAGGGTCGGAGACTGGGACGTCCTCACGCCGAGACCTCCGGTCGCGTCCGGCTAGCCGTCGAGGGGGCGGTCGAGGGGGCCGGCGAGGGAAGCCTCGCCGCCGCTGCCAGGCTCGCGCCGACCGCCGTCCGCCGAGCGGAGATCCGGGTTCCGAAGGTCGGGTCGTCGAGGGCCCGGCGGAGGGCGCCGTCGACGGACGAGTCGGCGATGATCGCCTCGGCGCCCTCCCAGACGAGGGCCGAGAGGGCGGCTCGCACCTTTGGCACCATCCCGCCCGAGATGACGCCGGCGGCGATGAGGGCCTCGGCCTCCTCGGCAGTCAGGGTCGGGATCTTGCGGCCCTCGGCGTCGCGGACCCCGTCGACGTCGGTCATGAGGACGAGCTGGCGCGCGCCGAGCCCGGCGGCGATCCCGGCCGCGGCGTCGTCGGCGTTGACGTTGCAGACGATCCCCTCCTCGTCCCGGGCGAGGGGCGCGACGACCGGGACCTGGCCGGCGACGAGGAGGCTATCGAGGAGGTCGCGCCGGAGGCCGACGACGTGGGCGACGAAGCCGACGTCGGGGACGCGCTCGGCGATGAGGAGGCCGCCGTCGACGCCTGAGAGGCCGACGGCGTCGACCCCGAGGCTCCGGAGGGTGGCGACGAGCTCGGAGTTGACGATCCCCCGGAGGACGGCCGCGGCGACCTCGATCGCCGCCTGGTCGGTGACCCGGAGGCCGCCCTCGAAGCGGGTCGCCACACCGAGGCGGTCGAGCCACTCGGTCATCCGCCGCCCACCGCCGTGGACGACGACGATCGGCCGGGCCCGGGAGACGGTGGCGACCTCGGCGAGGACGTGCTGCTGCTCGGCGAGGGTCGTCCCGCCGAGCTTGAGGACGACGATCTCGCTCATGTCGTGTACTCCGAGTTCTCGATGACGTACTCCTCGCTCAGGTCGCAGCCGAAGGCCTCGCCCCTCCCCGGGCCGAGACCGAGGTCGAGGCGGATGAGGCACTCGGGGGCTGCCATCGCGGCCCGGGCGGCGTCGCGGTCGAAGGGGAGAGGGCCGCCGTGGGCACCGTCGAAGACGAGATGGCCGGCGATGGCGATCCGCAGGCGGTCGGGGTCGACCGTCGCCGGGCGACCGGTCCGGTGCTCGGCCTCGGCCGGGGCGAGCCCGGCGGCCTCGAGGACGACGGCCTCGGGGAGGAGGGCGTTGCCAGCGGCGGCGGCGATCCGACCCCAGTTCGGGTCCCGGCCGTGGACGGCGGCCTTGACGAGGCTCGAGGCGACGACCGAGCGGGCGACCGCTCGGGCCTCGACGTCGTCGCTGGCGCCGCTGACCTGGCAGGTGATGAGGGTCGTCGCCCCCTCGCCGTCGGCGGCCTGCTGGCGGGCGAGGTCGCGGGCAACGGCCTCGATCGCTCGAGCGAGGGCGGCCGCCTCGTCGGTCCCGGGCCGGACCTCGGTCGTTCCGGCGGCTCCCGAGGCGAGGAGGAAGACGGTGTCGTTCGTGCTCGTGTCGCCGTCGATGGTCAGCTGGTTCCAGGTCCGGGCGACGATCGGCCGGAGGAGGCGGGCGAGATCGGCCGGGGCGACGGTCGCGTCGGTCAGGAGGACGGCGAGCATCGTCGCCATCCGGGGGTGGATCATTCCCACCCCCTTCGCGATCCCCGTCACTCGGACCGGGCGAGCGGTGAGGCCGTCGGGATCGGGGAGGGTCACGCTCGTCGTCGCCCACTTCGGGCGGCTGTCGGTCGTCATGAGGGCCCGGGCCGCGGCGGCGAGACCCTCGCCGTCGGGCCGAAGGGTCGGCACGAGCTCGCTGAGGCCGCGGGCGATGCGGTCGAGGGGGAGCCGAGTGCCGATCACCCCGGTCGAGAGGGTGAGGACCTTGTCGGTCTCCGAGCCGAGGTGCTCGGCGAGCCAGCGAGCAATCTCCTCCTGATCGGCGAGGCCGGCCGCACCGGTGGCGGCGTTCGCGCAGCCGCTCGTCGAGACGATGCCGGTCGCCCAGCCGAAGCGGCCGTTCCCCTCGGGGGCGGTCGCGGCGAGGTGGCGCCGGGAGACGAGGACGGGTGCTGCCGCGAAGCGGTTCGGGGTGAAGACGGCGGCGGCGGCGGCCGGGGCGCGGCGATTCGAGGCTGGGGCGGCGGGGTCTTCGCCGGTATCGTTCGGCGCCGCGCTCGACTGGAGGGCCGTCGCGATGACGGCGAGGTCGGGTCGTCCGGAGGCCTTGATCCCGGCGCTCATCCCGCCGGCGACGAAGCCGGCCGGGATCGCCGGTTGTGGCTCGACCGCCGGCAGGTCGACCGGGAGCGGGGCGAGGCCGCCGGCGAGGGGTTCGGTCGAGAGGGTCATCGTCGCGTCTCGGACGGGTCAGGGAGCGAGGGGGAGCTGCTCGAGCCCGGTCGTCTCGGGCAGACCATGGACGAGGTTGAAGGCTTGGATCGCCTGACCGGCGGCTCCTTTGACCAGGTTGTCGACGACGCCGATGGCGAGGATCCGACCGGTCCGCCGATCGGCGTGGACGAAGACCCGGGCCTGGTTGCTGCCGAGGACCTGCTTCGTCGTCGGTGGGGTGCTCGTCACCGCAACGAAGGGTTCACCGGCATAGGCCTCGGCGTAGAGGGCGTCGAGCTCGGCCTGGTCGATGGGTCGGGTCGGGCGGACGTGGCAGGCGGCGAGGATGCCGCGCGTCATGGGCACGACGTGGGGGAGGAAGTCGACGGGCTCGAGCTCGCCGGCCGGCCCGCCCTCGGCCCGGGCGAGGACCGCCAGCTCCTGCTCGATCTCGGCGACGTGGCGGTGGCCGCCGACCCCGTAGGCTCGGACGTTCTCGTTCACCTCGCCGTAGAGGAGCTCAGCCTTCAGGCTCCGGCCGGCTCCCGAAACGCCGCTCTTCGCGTCGACGACGAGGTCGCCGATGAGCCGGGCCCGGGCGAGGGGGGCGAGGGCGAGGAGGGTCGCCGTCGGGTAGCAGCCTGGCGCCCCGACGATGGCCGTCTCGGCCGAGCCGAGGGCGAGGAGCTCGGCTCGGTGGAGCTCGGGGAGCCCGTAGACGGCCTGGGCGAGGAGGTCCGGCCGGGGGTGCTCGAAGCCATACCAGCGGGGGTAGTCGGCCGGATCGTGGAGCCGGAAGTCGGGACCGAGGTCGATGACCGTCGCCCCGCGCTCGAGGATCTCGGGGACGTAGCCGGCGGCGACGCCGTGGGGGAGGGCGAGGAAGACGGCGTCGGCCTCGGGGAGCTCGTCATCGACGCGGAGGCCGGTCGTGTCGAGGTGGGCGTGGATGCGCTCGATCGGCTCGTCCTTCCGGTCGCGGCCGCCGAGGCCGACGATCTGGACCGTCGGATGGCGGGCGAGGAGCCGGATGAGCTCGGCGCCGACGTATCCGGTCGCCCCGACGATGGCGACCCGGATCGGCTCGCGCGGGGTGGTGGTCGGTTCGGACGAGGCGGCGGGGTGGGGAAGGTCCTGCCGGCGGTCCGCCTCGATCCGCTCGGTCACCTCCAGACGCGCGCTCACGGGCGCGCGGCCGATCGGCGATGGGGCCGGCCGCTCACGGGCGACCGCCGGGAGGTGGGCGAGGAGATCGAGGGGACCACCGTCATGGCTGCATGACTATACACCAGCGGCGCATAATCATGCAAGCAGCGCGTGGACGGCGATGCTGTCCGGTTGGCGACTCCGCCGTCCCTTGGGCTGCCCCAGGCGCGCCGACCGCTCGGGGAAAATCTCGACCAATTTGGTCGGGATAGTGTACGATCTGCGCCACAGCGTCCCACCATGAGAACGAGGAGAGGAGTCCCACCGATGCCGAGCGCCGTCCCGCGCGATGCAGCCGCCCATCTCCCGCCCGCCCGGATGATCGACCCCCGCGGCCACCGCTTCGGGGCCGCCGTCTCGGGCACGATCCTCGTCGCCTCGGCGGCCCTCGGCCAGCCCCTCGGCGTCCTCTTCGTCCTCGTCACCATCGGGGTCAGCGCCGCCTTCGGCATGCGCTGGTCGATCTACGGCGTCATCTGGCGCCGCATCGCCCGAATCCTCCGGCTCCCGGCCGTCGAGGCCGAGCACGAGTACCCGCCCCGCTTCGCCCAGACCCTCGGCTCGATCGCCCTCCTCCTGGGACTCGTCGCCTTCGCTTTCGGAGCGAGCGCCATCGGCTGGATCCTTGTCCTCGGCGTCGCCGCCCTCCAGGGCCTCCTCGCCCTGACCGGCTACTGCCTCGGCTGCCGCCTCTACTTCCTCCGCTGGTGGTTGCCCGCCTTCTTCACCCGGCTCTGGTCACGGGGGAGCGGCGCCCGCACCGCCGGATCGAGGACGGCCCTTCGCTATCGCTGAGCGCGCGAGCCGAGCTCCTGCCCCCCTCGCCGAGTCGAAGCGGCCTGGGACTGCCGACGAGCCCCGGGGCGGCCCCGAGCGAGCCACTCCTCGCCCGATGCGGGACGAGGGCGTGGCACGGACCCCGGGCGGGACGGACGTGCCCCCTCGCTCAGCGCCGTCAGGGCGGCGCTGTCTACCCGGCGGGCGACTCCACCCGACCCGTCTCCGCCCCAGTGAGGAACTGCTCTCGGTAGAGGCGGGCGTAGAGGCCGCCGGCGGCGAGGAGCTCCTGGTGGGTGCCCCGCTCGACGATCCGCCCTCGGTCGAAGACGAGGATCTGGTCGGCCCGGAGGATCGTCGAGAGGCGGTGGGCGATGGCGATCGTCGTCCGGCCCTCCATGAGCCGCTCGAGGGCGGCTTGGATGAGCCGCTCGGACACGGTGTCGAGGGCGGAGGTCGCCTCGTCGAGGATGAGGATCCGGGGATCCTTCAGGAGGACTCGGGCGATCGCCAGGCGCTGCTTCTCGCCGCCCGAGAGCTTGTAGCCCCGCTCGCCGACGAGGGTCTCGTAGCCCTCGGGGAGCTCGAGGATCCGGTCGTGGATCGCCGCCGCCCGGGCCGCCGCCTCGAGCTCGGCCTGGCTCGCCTCGGGCTTCGCGTAGCGGAGGTTGTCGGCGATGCTGGCGTGGAAGAGGTAGGTCTCCTGGGTGACGACGCCAACGATCCGGCCAAGGGAGGCGAGCCGGATGCGCCGGACGTCGATGCCGTCGATCTCGACCGCCCCGGCGGTCACGTCGTAGAGGCGGGGGATGAGGTAGGTCGTCGTCGTCTTCCCGGCGCCCGAGGGCCCGACGAGGGCGACGAGCTGGCCCGGCTCGACGGCGAAGTCGATCCCCTCGAGGGCGAAGGGTCGAGGCGCGCCCTCCTCGCCGATGGGTCCGCTCAGGGCCTCGAAGGCGGGCTCGGGCCGACCGTCGCCGCCGTCACGACCGTCCTCCCGGCCAGCGTCCCGTGCAGCGGGGCCAGCCAGGTCGGGTTCGCCTCCTTCGGCAGATGAGCCCGCACCGCCCGGCCCGGCCGCATCGGCGGCTCCTCGCGGGGTCGGGTATCGGAAGGAGACGTTGCGGAACCGAACCCGTCCCGCGACCCGGGCCGGGTCGAGCTCGACGGCGTCGGGCGCGTCGACGATCTCGGGCTCCATCTCGAGGTACTCGAAGATCCGGTCGAAGAGGGCGAGGGCGCCGGCGATCTCGACCTGGACGTTCAGGAGCTGGCCCAGGGGGAAGAAGAGCCGGCTCTGGAGGGTCGTGAAGGCGACGATGTCGCCGATCGTCGGGGCCGTCGGGTCGCCCCCGATGGCGAGCCAGCCGGCGAGCCAGTAGACGAAGGCGGGGGTGATCGAGAAGATCGTCCCGACGATCATGAAGAACCAGCGGCCGACCATGGCCTGTCGGATCTGGAGGCCGGCCAGGCGGGCGTTCAGGGCTCGGAACCGATCGTTCGCCGCTGCTTCCTGGCCAAAGGTCTTCGTCAGCAGGACCCCCGAGACCGAGAGCGTCTCCTCGGTGACGGCGCTGATCTCGGCGAGGGAACGCTGCGTCTCGGCGCTCACCGCCCGGCGGACCCGCCCGACGCGGAGGGTGAGGTACATGAAGAAGGGGAGGAGGCCGAGGGAGAGGAGCGTCAGCCGCCAGTCGATGACGACCATGGCGACGATCGTGCTGATGGCGACGGCGAGGTTGGAGGCGACGGAGCTCGCCGTGTCGGTGACGACGCCCTGGACCCCACCGACGTCGTTCGCCAGTCGGCTCTGGATCTCGCCCGTCTTCGTCTCGGTGAAGAACCGGAGGGGCATCCGCTGGAGGTGGGCGTAGAGGGCGGTCCGGAGGTCGCGCATGACGCTCTGGCCGACGACGTTGTTCAGGTAGCTCTGGCCGACCCCGATGAGCCCCGAGACGATCGGCACGACGATCATGAGCCCGACGTAGAGGTTGAGCCTGCCGAGGTCGAGGCTCGGAATCGCGTCGTCGATGAGGAGCTTCAGGAGGAACGGGTTGACGAGCCCGAGGCCGCTGGTGGCGAGGATGGCGAGGACGCTGACGGCGATGGGTAGCCGGTAGGGTCGGAAGAAGGCGAGGATCCGCCGGACCGTCCGCCGACGTCGTTCGGGGGGCAGGGCTTGGTCGGGCGGCTCGGTGAGGAAGAGCCGGCCGAGGCCGCCCCGCCCGCCGGTCGTCGCCCGCGAGGCCAGCCCGCCGCCGAACCCGGCGCCGGTGCGGCCGCCTCCGAAGCTCACCGTCACCACGGCGGGGCGACGGCCTCGACGACGCTCGGATCGGGCATCGAGCCGTCGGTGGCGAGGGGGATGAGGAGGACGTGGTCGGCGCCGGCATCGGCCATCGCCCGCAGCCGCTCGCGGACCGCCGCCGACGTCCCCCAGGCGACGAGGGCGTCGAGGAGCCGCGGCGACCCGCCGCTGGCGAGGTCGGCCTCGTCGAAGCCGGACTCAAGGAGGTTCGTCCGGTAGGCAGGGAGGGTCAGGTAGCGGGCGACGTAGCCCCGTGCCGCCTCGCGGGCGAGCGTCGGCTCGGGGGTGACGACGGCCGGCTGGGTGACGACGAGGAATGGCCGCCTTCGGCCCGCCTCCTGGGCAGCGGCGTCGAGGATTGCCCGAGCCCGGGCGACGTAGTCGACGGGGACGAGGTAAGGGAAGGCGCCGTCGGCGGCCGTCGCGGCGAGCTCGAGCATCCGGCGGCGGAGGGCGGCGACGACGAGGGGCGGTTCGCCGACCGGGCGGGCCGCTCGATAGTGGGCGGCGGCGGCTCGGTAGGCGTCGAGGTAGGCCCGCATCTCGACGAGGGGCGGCCGGTACTCGTGGCCGCGGATCTCGCGGATGGGGCCGGGGTGCCCGACCCCGATCCCCATGACGAACCGCCCCCCAGTCGCCTCGGCGACGGTCAGGGCCCCAGCGTGGGCAGCGAGGGGATCGCGGGCGTAGGTCTGGGCGATCCCGACGCCGAGCCAGAGGTCGCGCCGGGCGGCCGCCAGCCGACCGAGGAGGGCGAAGGGCTCCCTCGTCCCGGCCCCCTCGTTGATCCAGAAGGCGTCGAAGCCCGCCGCCTCGACCGTCGCGACGAGCTCGAGGATCGGGTCCAGGGCGAGACGGTCGAGGTTGGCCCAGACGCCCGTCGGCCCGGGCCGAGGCGGCAGCGACTCGGTTCGAAGTGGGCGATTGGTCTCGCTCGTCACGTTCCACCTCCGCGGTCCGTGGGACGCAACTCGGAAGTTTCGGAGCTCGTCCGGTCCCCTCCATCGCCCGGTGTGCGGCGGGCGAGGACGACGAGGGTCGAGCGACGGCCCGGCAAGGGGGCCGCCAGCCGGTCGCCGATCCGGCCGAGGAGCCGGGTCAGCGGATGCCGCCCCCAGGCCGTCGCCAGGTGACTGACGGAGTCGAGGGCCTCGAGGCTGAAGCCGGCAGCGACGAGGCTCTCGCGGATGGCACCGGGCGTGTTGCAGGCGCCGACGAGGGGATGGGCGTCGGCGGCCCGGGCCTTGACGAGGCGCTGGAGACGTCGGCGGATCGGGCCCGGCAGGGCAAAGTATGCCGCCACGAAGGGGTGGCGGCGGTTGACGGTGACGATGACGAGCCGTCCGCCCGGGACGAGGCAGCGGCCCAGGTTTCGGAGGGCGGCCGCGGGGTCCGGGAAGTGCTCGACGGTGAAGACCGAGGCGGCGAGGTCGATGCTGGCCTCGGCCAGGGGCGGTGGACCCGCGCAGAGGTCGGCGAGGACGAAGGTGTCGACGTCGAGGCCCGAGCCCGACGGAGGGTGGACGTCGAGGCCGACGAGCCGCCCGATCCGGCCTCGCACCGAGCGGAAGGCCGTCCGCTCACCGCAGCCGGCATCGAGGGCGACGATCGGTCGGCCAGCGGCGAGGGCTTCCGCCGCCGTCAGGGCTTCCTCGATCCGGCGCCGAAGGAGGGCGCCGAGGGAGGGCTCGTCGGAGCGGATCCGGACGTCGCGGGTGGCGTCCGTCGCGTCCCCGCCCGAGCCCCGGACTGCGCCCCCGCCGGAGCCGCTCACGACGGGCTCGCCGAGGTCGCCGTCCTCACCAGGCGGTCGCCGTGGCAGCCTCGACGATCCCGAGGGATTCGAGCCAGCGCTCGGCATCGATGGCCGCCTTGCAGCCGTCCCCGGCGGCCGTCACGGCCTGACGGTAGCGGTGGTCGTGGACGTCGCCGGCGACGAAGACCCCCTCGATCCGGGTCCGCGTCTCGTCATGGACGACGAGGTAACCCTTCTCGTCGACCTCGAGCCAGTCGCGGAAGACGTCGGTGTTCGGGCGATGGCCGATGGCGACGAAGAGCCCGTCCATCGGCACCTCGCGGACCTCGCCCGTCCGGGTGTCCCGGAGCCGGAGACCCTCGACCTTCGTCTCGCCGAGGATGTCCTCGACGACGGTGTTCGGGTGGATCTCGATCTTCGGGTTCGCCCGCGCCCGGTCGACCATGATCTTGCTCGCCCGAAACTGGTCCCGCCGGTGGAGGAGGTGGACCTTCGAGGCGAACTTCGTCAGGAAGGTCGCTTCCTCGAAGGCGGAGTCGCCGCCGCCGACGACGGCGACCTCACGACCCTTGAAGAAGAAGCCGTCGCAGGTCGCGCAGGCCGAGACGCCCCGTCCCCGGAGCCGTTCCTCGGCCGGGAGGCCGAGCCAGATCGCCGAGGCGCCGGTGGCGACGATGACCGCCTGGGCTCGGTACTCGACCCCGGCTGCCCAGAGCCGGAAGGGACGCTCGCCGAAGTCGACCCGCTCGACGTCGACGTCGACGATCCGGGCCCCGAAGCGCTCGGCCTGGGCCCGGAAGCGGGCCATGAGCTCGGGCCCATCGATCCCTTCGGGGAAGCCAGGGTAGTTCTCGACCTCGCTCGTGATCATGAGCTGGCCGCCCGGGGTCGTGCCGGCCAGGACGATCGGCTGGAGGTTCGCCCGGGCGGCGTAGATGGCGGCGGTCAGTCCGGCGGGACCGGAGCCGACGATGACGACGAGGCTCTCCTGCGGTCCTTCGCCGCCGCGAGGCGTCGGGGGGCGCTCCGGTAGCGGTTCGGAGACGAGGGCGATCGGGCCGTCGCCGGTCCCGGCAGCAGTCGGCGCATCGGTGGTCGAGAAGTCGATGGTGAGGCCCCCGAAGGGGGCGGTAACGGGCTCGTCGCCCGTGGGTCGGTCGGTCATCGTCGTGGCTCGCTCTCCGCTGCGGTGGGGCGCAGCCGAGTCTATCAGGGCAGATACTCCCATGGAGTATACACGCCCGCCGACACGTCGAAACCGAGGCCGAGGTGGCCCCTCCTCGGTCCGAGGCTACGGCGAGGCCAGGTAGCTCCGGAGGGCGGCCGCGACCCCGTCCCCGACGACCGCTGGCCCGCCAACGACGACGATCCGCTCGGGCTTGAGCCGGGCGAGCTCACTCGCCGTCGGGGCGGGGATCGCATCGCGGCTGACGAGGAGGACCGGGCCAGCTCGGAAGCCAGCCGCCGCGGCGGCAGCGAGGGCATCGGGGAAGTTCGCCCCCGTCGCGACGTAGGCGACCGAGACCCCCGGGCCGAAGGTCGCCGCGCTCAGCGCTGCCGCCGTCCCGTAGCGGTCGGCGCCGGCGAGGCGGGACAGCCCTGGCGGGGCGATGTCGACGACGACCGTCGTCTCGGCGGTGAGGGAGTGGTAGCTCCCTCGGACCCGAACCTCGTAGCGGCCGGTCGGAGTGTGGCGGGGGATGCTGAGGCGGAGGGTCGCCCGGGTCGCCTCGAAGCCAAAGGCCCGACTCGGGCTGACCGTCGCCGAGAAGCCCGTCGGGATGGCGACGACGGCGAGGGTGACGGGTTCGAAGAAGGTCGTCGAGCGGGCGATGGTGATCGGGATCTCAACCGTGCCGCCGGCTTCCGTCAAGGTGAGGGGCTCCGCCGCCGAGGCGACCTCGGATCGGAGCGAGAAGGTCCCGAGCGGCCCGATCCGGGAGACGTCGAGGAGCGGATCGGGGACGCCGTCGGGGTCGGTCGAGGTCGCCCAGCGGAAGGAGCCGAGGTAGCGGAGGGCCTCCCGAACTTCGGCCGGGCTCGCCTCGGGTCGAGTCGCCTTGTAAAGGGCGGCGGCGCCGGTGACGTGGGGTGCCGCCATCGACGTTCCGGACATGTAGCCGCGGCGGCCACCGGGGAGGCTGCTCCAGATGCACTTCCCGGGGGCGATGAGGTCGACGTCGGGTCCGTAGTTCGAGAAGTCGGCGAAGGTGTCGTCGACGTCGTAGCCGCCCCAGGACCAGCAGAGAGAGCCGCCCTTGCCACCGGGGAGGCCGTCGGTGTCGGCGAGGGCGGAGACGGTGATGACCTCGTCGTAGGCGGCCGGGACCCGGGCCGCCGCGTTCGCGGCGTCGTTCGCCGCGGCGGCGACGACGGTGATCCCCCCGGCGACGAGGCGGCAGATCGCCTGGTGGAGGAGGTCGTTGTTCGTGAGGCCGCAGTTGCCGTCGTCGCGACCAGCCTTGGCGACGCTCATGTTCACGACCTCGAAGAGGGGCCGCGAGGGGTCGACGGGGTCGCGCTGGGCGGCGATCCAGTCGAGGCCGCAGAGGTACCAGGAGAGGAGCCCCGAGCCGTCGGCGCCGAGGATCCGAACCGCCCAGAGTCGGGCCCCCGGGGCGACCCCGACGATCCCGCTCGAGCGGTCGATCGCCGCGGCCGTGCCGGCGACGTGGGTCCCGTGGCCGTGCTCGTCCTGCCAGGCCGTCGGGTCGGCCGAGCTGCAGTTCACCCCGCCGACGACGTTGAGGTCGGGATGAGTCGGATCGAGGCCCGTGTCGACGATGGCGATGTCGGCGTCGACCCGGACGTCGTCGAGGCCGTTGATGGCGGCCGCCGCCGAGGCTGGCGCCTGGACGCGCCGGATCCCGGTCGGGACGAAGCCGGTGATCTCGATCCGCTCGTCGGGGACGATGGCAGCGACGCTCGGGTCGGCGGCGAGACGGGCTCGTTGGCCCGGGGTCAGGCGGGCCGAAAAGCCCCGGATCGCCCGTCCGAAGATGCGCTCGGCGCGGAGGCCGGCCCGCTCGGCGAGGCGACGGGCGGCTCGGCTCGGGTCGCCCCCGGCGAGATCGGCGCCGCGGAGGACGACGATGTAGCGATCGGCCGGGCCCGGGTTCGTGGCCGGTCCCTCGCTCGGGGTCGGGGCGGCGGCGGACCCCTCGCTCGGGGATGGGCTGGGGGCGGTGGGCATCCCGCTCGGCGGGCTTGCGGCCGGAGCCTCGCTCGGCGACGCTTCGCCTGGGTCGGGCGCCCCGTCCCCCGTGGCTGCCGAGGGCGCTGGCGCCTCGACCCCGGGCTCCGGGTCGGCGGCCGCGGCCGGCGCCGGGAGGGTCGTCGCAACGAGGACGGCGGCGAAGACGACGGCGAGGAGCGCCACCGGTGGGCGCTCGGTTCTCGTTCCCTGCCCGAGGCTGGCCATGTCGAGACGAAGGGTCGCCGACCGTCTCTGGGCCGACCATGGGGCGATCGTTCGACACCGCCTCGGTCGATCGTCCCGGGAGGAGCCACCGGGGCTCCCCAGGCAGGTGTTGGGCGGGCGTCAGCAACCCCCCTCGAGCGGCCCGACGCCTGGCGACGCTCCGCCGTGCCTCAGCCCTGCCAGCGGTCGAAGGCCGGGTGGTCCGCCCCGACGGCGACGAAGCGGCCTCGGGCCGTGGCCGTGATCGCCCCACCGGCCATGACCGTCGCCTCGACCGTCGCCGACCGCTCGCTCGCCTCGACGACCCGGGCCTCGAGCCCGAGCGGTGCCCCGCTCGGGGTCGGGCGGAGGAAGCGGATGGCGAGCTCGGCCGTCACGCAGCCGGGCGGCGCATCGAGCCCGCCTCGGCCCATGAAGTAGTGGACGGCGGCCCAGTTGGCGTGGCAGTCGAGGAGGGTCCCGAGGATCCCGCCGTTCACGAAGCCGCTGAAGGCCTCGTGAACGGGGGCCGGCTGCCACTCGGCGACGAGGGTCGCACCGTCGGCCGCGACGTGGCTGCGGAGATGGAGGCCGCCCTCGTTCGCCGGGCCACAGCCGAAGCAGCGGCTTCGTGGGGCGAGCCGCTCCTGGAGGCTGAGGGGGAGGCCCTCGCCGGCCGGCTCCGTCGTCACCCGGCGTTCCCTCAGAGGCTCCGGAGCTGGGGGAGGACGGCCCGCCCGAGGAGCTCGAGCTTCTCCGTCCGCCAGACCTCGGGGAGCGAGACGATGACGTGCTGGACGCCGACGTCGGCAAGCTCACCGAAGCGATCGACGATCTGGCTCGGGCTCTCGCGGCCGCTCCCGTCGGGGAGGGCAGGGTCGATACGCTGGAGGGTCGTCCGCTCGATCTCCTCGTAGGGTCGGCCGACGGCCTCGCAGTGGGCCCGGAGGACCTCGAACTTGTGGCGGATCGCCTCGGGGCCGCCAAAGACGTTCGTCGCGTCGGCGTAGCGGGCGACGAGGCGAAGGGTCCGCCGCTCGCCGCCACCGCCGATGAGGATCCGGGGATGGGGGCGCTGGAGGGACTGGGGCGAGTTCAGGAGCCGGGTCGCCCGGACCCGCCGACCCTCGAAGGCTGCCTCGCTGCCCCGCTCGCCGCGCCACATCTCGAGGGCGATCCGGAGGGTGTCCTCGAGGAGCTCGAAGCGCTCGGCGAGGGGCGGGAAGCCGAATCCGAGGCCGAGGGACTCGTCCTCGTTCCAGGCCGCCCCGATGCCGAACCAGGCGCGGCCGCCGGAGAGGACGTCGAGGGTCGTCGTCGCCTTCACCCACAGCCCGGGGGCGCGGTAGTGGATCCCTCCGACGAGGAGCCCGAGGCTCGCCCGCGAGGTGTGGGCAGCCATCCAGCCGAGGGTGGTCAGGCCCTCGAGCATCGGCTCCTCGGTCGCTCCGACGCTCCGGATCTGGAAGAAGTGGTCCATGACCCAGAGGGAGTCGAGGCCGACCTCGTCGGCGGTCCGGACGATCCGGGCGAGGGTGGGACCGATCGCCTCGGCCCCACCGGGCCAGGTGAAGGATGGGATCTGGAGGCCGAGCTTCACGCTCGAGGAGGGTAGCAGGAGGGAGGGGGCGCCGAGCGAGGGTCAGCCGACGAGTGGGCCGAGCGAGTCGCCGCCGAACTCTACCGGAAGAGGTCGGCCTCGGGTGGCATGAGGAGCTCGCGGATCGAGCCTTCGCCTCGGGGCGGGTGGGCGCCGCGGACGAGGGCGACGGGCCGGCCCGCCGTCTTGCCGAAGACGAGCTCGGCCGCCGAGGCGATCTCGTCGGCGACGGCGCGGACCGTCGTCCGCATGATCCGCCCGTCGTGGTCGGGCTGACCTCGGAGGTCGTCGAGGGGGCGGAGGCCGGAGACGCCGATGGCGACGTCGACGATCCCCCACCGCCAGGGCCGACCGAAGCTGTCGGAGATGACGACCGGGACGTCGACCCCGAACCGCGCCCGGAGGCCAGCCCGGATCCGGGCAGCCGAGGCGTCGGGGTCCCGAGGGAGGAGGGTGACGACGGCGCCGCTCCTCGGCCCGACGTTCGAGGCGTCGACGCCACCGTTCGCGCAGATGAAGCCGTGGTGGGTCTCGACGATCAGGACCCCCCGGGCCTGGCGGACGATCCGGACGGCTTCCCGGAGGACGACCTCCACCTGGCGCGGGTCGCGATCCCAGGCGGCCGCCCACTCGACGGCTTCGGGTCGGGGCTCGACGGTCGAGAGGTCGACGATCGCCCCCTCGGCCTTCGAGACGACCTTCTGGGTCACGACGAGGACGTCGTCCTCGGTCAGGGGGAGGGCGTCGGAGGTCGCTTCCAGGGCGTCGCCGATGAGAGCGACCAGGTCGGCGCCGGGGACGACCTCGGGAATCCCCTCGAGGGCGATGACCGTCAGGCGACCGGCTCCGGGGGTCGGCGGACGGACGGGAGCCGGTGTCGAGCCGGGCGACTCCCCAGCTGCCGGCGGAGGCTCGGCAGCCGGCTGGCCGGAGGCTGGCGCGCCCTCAGCGGCCATGGATCGAGCCGAGCAGGATCGGCTCGGCGAGGATGAGGTCCTCGGGGGTGTCGAGGTCCATCGTCAGCGGGCCATCGAGTTCGCGATAGGGGACGCCGGCCGCCTCGGCGAGGGCAGCGTGGGCGAGCCGGCTGTCGCCGCCGAAGGCGAAGTCGATGACCTCTGGAGGCCGGAGGAAGAGGGCGTTCGTGCCCCGTCCGTGGCGGTCGGCAACGAGGAGGACGAGGGGCCCCTCGCTTCGTCGGGTCTCGGCGAGGAGGCCGTCGATGACGTCGGGCGCGATCCGCGGCAGGTCCGTCGGCAGGACGAGGAGCTCCGTCGCCCCGAGGCGGACGGCCTCGGCCCGAGCCTCGGTGAGGGCTGCGTTCAGGCCCCTCGTCTTCTGGCGGAGGGTTCGCGCCCCGACAGCGGCCGCGCGGTCGAGGGCAACCGGGTCCGGGCTGACGACGAGGACGCCCTCGACCTTCTCAGCCTCGACGGCCGCCCGGACCGTCCGCTCGAGGAGGGCGACGGCGAGGTCGTGGCGCTCCTCGGGGTCGAGGACCTCGCCGAGGCGGGACTTCGCGCCTTCGAGGGCCCGGGCGGGGACGACGACCCAGCACGAGCGCTCCCCCGGGCCCGCCGGCCGGACGTGCCCGGTCATCGGCTCGACCCCTCCCTCGCCAGACCTCGCCCGAAGTCGAGGACCGCTCTGCCGAGCCGAGCCCGGGCGGCGTCGTCGGTCATGATCGTGTCGGTGGCGAGGACGCGGAGCCCGAGGGCCTCGATGGCCGGTCCGAGGGCCGCGTCGGCGGTGTCGACGACGAACCCGCTCAGGAGGTCGCGATAGATCGCGGCGACCCCAGCGGCGCTCACCTCGTGGCCGAGGGAGGCGAGCATCCGGTCGGCCGGACCCTTCAGCGCCCGGCCGGCGACGATCGGGCTGACGCCGACGAGGGGGACGCCGGCCCCCCGTCGCTCGAGGAGCCGATCTCGGAGCCCCGGGAGGGCGAGGATCGGTCCAAGGGAGACGATCGGGTTCGAGGGGGCGAAGACGATGAGCTCCGCCGCCTCGAGGGCGGCTTCGACCTCGGGGCTCGGTCGCGCTCCCTCGACCCCAATGAAGGCGACGCCTCGGACGGTCGGCTCCTGCCGGAAGCGGACGAAGTACTCCTGGAACTCGAGTCGGCCCCGGTCGGTCTCGACGAGGGTACGGACCGGCGCGTCGCTCATCGGCAGGATCCGCGGCCCAAGGCCGAACCGACGCTGGAGGTCGAGAGCGACCTCGGTCGGGCGGCCACCGGCCCGGAGCTGTTCGGTCCGGATGAGATGGGTGGCGATGTCGCGGTCGCCGAGACGGAACCAGGTCGCCTCGCCGAGCCGCTCGAGCTGCTCCATGACCGTCCACGACTCGTCGCGGAGCCCCCAGCCACGCTCGCGGTCGTCGAGACCGGCGAGGGTGTAGAGGACGGTGTCGTGGTCGGGCCAGATGACGAGGCCGTGGCGCTCGAGGTCGTCGCCGGTGTTGACGACGACGGTCAGGTCGGCTCCGAGGTGGGCCGCCAGGCCGTGGGCGAGCTTCGCCCCGCCGACGCCGCCGGCGAGCTCGACGACCTTCATCGTCGTGCCTCGGCCGGGTCGGCGTCCTCCCAGCCCTTCGTCGCCGGCCCCGAGGTCGATCCCTCGGCCGGCCCCATCGGTTCGCCCTCCCCGTCACCCTCGGGGACGAGCTCGAAGATCTCCCCCCACTGGACTCGACGGGCCCATCGACCGAGCCTCGATAGGAGGGCCGCCTCTCCCGCCGCGCGCTCCTGAGCGGTAAGGAGACGTGCCCGGAAGGTCCCTCCAGCATGCCGGGTTTCGAAGGTGCAGATCGGGTCTGCCCGCAGGTTGGCCGCCCACGAGCGCCCAGGACCCCCGGCCCCGATGACGTAACGCCCCCGGTCGAGGCTGGCAAAGCCGACGTAGGCGACCCGCGGCCGATGCGTCCGCCGACCCCTCGTGGTGAGTCGACCGACCCGACCGACCCGGAAGAGAAGGCGTCCTCCGATGAGGTTCCAGAGCCGTGCCAGCTGGGAGCGCTTCATCGGCTGTTCGTCATTCCGAGAGGTGGTCGTGGACGCCGAGGATCCGGATCCGAAAGGAGATCCGTTCCTGGCGCAGGAACCGGTCGCGGATCAGGGTTTCGGCCTCCTCCGGATCGTCGGCCAGGTAGCGACGGGCGAGACCGGCGATGTCGGCCTGGGCGACGCTCTGATCGGTGATGACCTCGACGACCCGTCCGCTCAGCCCGAGCCAACGGTAGGGGTCGTCGCGGTCGACGACGGCGATGGAGACTCGCGGGTCGCGGCGTAGGTTCGCCGGCCAGCGGCGGCCCCGGGCGCTGTTGACGACGATCGTGTCCGGCGGGTCGTAGCGAAACCAGGCCACGGCCTGGCGAGGCGCACCGTCGGGGTCGAGGGTGGCGATGGTGGCCGGGTGGGCCTCCGCCAGGAAGCCGGCCATCGTCGGGGTGAGGCGGGTCGTCGGTCGGTCGAGGAGGTCAGGCGAGTCGCTCGTCATGGGCCCGATGGTATGCCACGGCTGGCCCCGCGGGCCGTGGGAGGGACACCTCCTGGTCCGTGGCGGGGCCGGTCGAGGGTGTCCGCCGGACGGTGCCGAGGGGAGGGCGGTCCGCCCCGGGGCGCCTCCTCGAGACGGTCGCCCGAGCCTACTCGGTGGATCGCCCGACCGCCCGGGAGAGTCCTCCCTCGAGGGTCTCGAGGCCGCTCCGGAAGCCGCCTTCGAGGCTCTCCCCGAGCTCGATCGGGTGGATCCGGCGCGGCCGCGCGGGGCTCGGCTTCGGCCTCCCCAGGAGGTAGCCCTGGCCGAAGGCGACGCCGAGGCGGCGGAGGACGGCGAGGTCGCGGCGGGGCTCGGCTTCGGCCTCCCCAGGAGGTAGCCCTGGCCGAAGGCGACGCCGAGGCGGCGGAGGACGGCGAGGTCGCGGCGGGTCTCGATCCCTTCGGCGACGAGCCGGGCGCCGATCCGTCGCGCGAAGGAAACGAAGGCCTCGACGAGGGCCTGCTTCGCGTCGTCGGTGCTGATGCCGTGGATGATCTCTCGGTCGATCTTGATCTGGGAGGGCCGGAGGGCGGCGATGAGGGCGAAGCTCGCATAGCCGGCCCCGGCGTCGTCGACGGCGAAGCCGAAGCCGGCCCGCCGGAGGGCGCGGACCCGACGCCGGAGGGGGACGACATCGGGAACGGCTTGCTGCTCGGTCACCTCGAAGGTGAGCTGGCTCGGGGCGAGTCCGGCCGCGCGGATCCGGGTGGTGAGGCGGCGGGCGTCGAAGCGCTCGTCCTGGAGGGCAGCGGGGGTGAGGTTGACGGCGAAGCGGAGGGGTAGCTCTCCGGCCGGGGTGGTCGGCAAGGCCGCCTCGATCCGGCCGAGGACGGCCTCGAGGACGAAGTCGTCCAGCTCCGCCGACCGGCTCGTGTCGATCGCTGCCTGGACGACCGCCGCGATGGAGGCCTGGACGGTCGGCATGTGGGGCCGGAAGAGGCATTCGTACTCCAGGACCCTCCCGTTCGCCAGCTCGACGATCGGCTGGAAGACGACGTTGTGACCATTCCGGAGGACGAAGAAGTGATCGAGGAGCTTCGTCTGGAGGACCTCCGTCGAGCGGGCCATCCCGATCCGCTCGGCGAGTCCGGAGAGCTGGACGGCGGTGGCGAAGGCGGCGATATACCGCTCCGCCTCGGGCCGAGCGGGGTCGACGGGGGCGATACCGTAGTCCGGGTCGTGGGCGAGGCGGGCGACCTCAGCGGCGGCGACGTCGGTGAGCTCGTCGGCGCCGGCGACGAGGCAGGATCCCGCTTCCAGCTCGATGAGGCGCCCTCCTGTCACCCGTCGCGCGAGCTGGGCGACGAAGCGGGCGTCCCGCGACCAGAGGAGGCGCTCGTTTGGGTTCTGGCGGTGGTGTCCGAAGAGGCGCACGGGTCCTCCGGGGCGTGGTCGGACGACGAGATCGAAGCCGACGCGCGAGACGATGATCCGCCCCGGCCGCTCGATCGGCCAGGGCTCGGCGGTCGGGGTCCCGGGCGGGACCTTCGTACCGTGCCGGGGCAGCGCCGCTCCTCGGCCAGGACCTTCCGAGGAGCCCGGAGGCGACGAGACCGGCCTCCTTGAGCGGAAGGCCGCCGGTCAGCCGAGGCGCTCGCCCACGGGCACCTCGATGTCGAGGGCGTTCGCCGGCGGAGCGAGGGGGCAGCTCCATCGGGGGTCGAAGGCGCAGGAGGGCTGATAGGCGAAGTTGAAGTCGAGGACGAGGCGGCCGTCCCGCGGATCAGCGCCAAGGTCGGCGCCCTTTGCCGTGTCGAGGAGGTAGCGGCCGGCGGGATACGTCGTCCGGCCGTTCGTCGCGTCTCGGAAGGGGAGGAAGAGGCCGCCGCTGTAGCCCTCGAGCCAGTAACAGGTCAGGGTCCGGTCGCCGCCCGGGAAGGGCACCCGGAGCGTCCCGAGGATCGAGAAGCGGGCCGGCTCACCGTGGCTGGCCGGGAGGAGGGCGATCCCACCTCCCGCCTTGGGGGTGGGCAGCTCGGAGTGCCCTCGATGATCGGGCTCGACGCGCTTGGCCCCCTCGGCTGGGCCCGCGGGCTCGAGGAGCGCCGTCAAGCGGTAGGCGGGATCGTAGGGATAGTGGCGGGCCCGGAAGGCTGCCCGGGCCTCTGGAGGGAGCGGCGATTGGGGGTGCTCCCGGTAGAGGGCCTCGCGGACAGAGCGCCAGAGCTCCCAGGCTGCCACCGGGTCGACGATGGCGAGGCGGCGGACGTCGGCGTAGAGGTCCGCCATCCGCCGCCGCCAGTCGGCCAGGTCGAGGAGCGCTCTCAGGTCCCCCTCTTCGGGGGAGGTCTCGTCCACGGTGACCGGCACGGTACGCCGGCCGGAGGGGTAGCGCAAGCCCCCTGGCGACGACGGTTCGTGCCATCGCCCGGACCTACAATCGGCCGAGAACGCCCCCCGGCCGCAGGTCGCCTCCAGCCTCCTCGGCGAGAGCGAAGGGAGCGCTGTCTCGGCGGCTCCATCGGCCGGTGGGCACCGCCCGGCGTCGACGCGCCGACCATCCGCAACGAACCAGGGCGAAGGAGCGAACCCGTGGCAGCAGATCGGGCCGAGGTCGGGGTCTTCGGCGGCTCCGGCTTCTACAGCCTCCTCGAAGAGGTCCGCGAGATCAAGGTCGACACTCCCTACGGTCCCCCCTCGGACAGCATCTTCCTCGCCGAGGTCGCCGGCCGGCGGGTCGCCTTCCTCCCTCGCCACGGCCGCCGGCACACGATCCCGCCCCACAAGATCAACTACCGGGCGAACGTCTGGGCCTTCCGCTCCCTCGGAGTCAAGGCCGTCATCAGCCCCTGTGCGGCGGGCTCCCTCCAGCGGCACGTCAAGCCGGGCGACTTCGTCCTCTGCGACCAGTTCGTCGATCGGACCCGAAACCGGCCCCACACCTTCTTCGACGGGCCGATCGTCACCCACGTCTCGGCCGCCGAGATTTACGACCCGACCCTCCGCCGCCTCGCGGCCGAGGTGATCCGCGAGCACGGGATCCCCCTCCACGAGCGGGGCACGGTCGTCGTCATCGAGGGGCCGCGCTTCTCGACGAAAGCCGAGTCGAAGTGGTTCAGCGACGCTGGTTGGGAGGTCATCAACATGACCCAGTACCCCGAGGCCTACCTCTGTCGGGAGCTGGGGATGGCCGTAGTAAACATCAGCCTCATCACCGACTACGACGCGGGGGTCATCGAGGGGACCGAGGCCGTCGACGCCGAGACGGTCCTCGAGGTCTTCCGCCGCAACGCGGCCCGGATCCAGCGGGTCGTCCTCGACCTCATCGCCCGTCTCCCGGAGGATCTCGATTCCCTCGGTGCTCGGGCCGCCCTTGGCCCGACCCGAGGCGATGGCCACGCCGCGAGCCCGGAGGACATCCGGCTCTTCGAGACCGGTCTCTGAGGCGCTTCGAGAGGGCGGTCGGCGAGTTGCGGTTCGAGCGGTGCCGACGTCGAGCGCGCCCGGTCGGGTCGAGCCGCGGGTCGTCGTCCTGCCTCCGGAGCGGATCCCCATCGGCGTCGCCCTCGGCTCGATCGGGGTCTCCTTCGCCTGGTGGCGCGAGTCCGCCCGCCGGCTCGAGGCGGCGGGCTATGCCAGCGTCTGGTGCTGGGACCACTTCGTCAGCCGTGGTCGTCGCGCCGACCCGGTCCTCGAGGCCTGGACGACACTCAGCGCCGTCGGGGCCGTGACCGAGAGGGTCCGGGTCGGCACCTTCGTCGCCAACGTCATGAACCGCCACCCGGCGGTCCTGGCCCGGATGGCGGCGACGCTCCAGGAGGTGACCGGGGGGCGCCTCGTCCTCGGCCTCGGGATCGGCGGCCACCCCGAGGAACACGAGGCCTACGGGATCCCGTTTCCGCCGCCGGCGGAGCGGGCGGCTCGCCTGGCCGAGGCCGTCGGCGTCCTCCGGGCCCTCTGGAGCGGAGGGCCCGTCGACCGGCCGAGTCCCTATTACCCGCTTCGAGAGGCCTTCGCTCAGCCGACCCCGGACCCGCCTCCACCGATCGTCATCGGCGCCGAGACGCCGACCGGGGTCCGCCTCGCCGCGACCATCGGCGACGGCTGGACGGCGCCCGCCGAACGATTCCCTCGGCTCGAGTCCACCTTCCAGGCCGCCCTCGCCGCCGCTGGCCGCCGCCCGTCGGAGGTCGTCGTCCTCGTCGCCTTCGGGGGTGGACGGGCCGGTGTTTCGGCCTTGGCCGAGAGCCCCTGGCTCCGCGATCCGGCCGGGGAGCTCGCCCGGTGGCGAGCCCGGGGTGTCGACGGGGTGATCGTGACGGCTCGGACGACGGCTGACGTCGATGGCCTCGTCGAGGCGGCCGATCGCTACCGGCGGACCACTCGAGGGTAGGATCGGCGCCACCGGAGCGACGGCGAGGCTTGTGGCACCATTGACGGCGATGACTGCCGGAGCTGCTCTGCCCGAGGACTTTTCGACGCCGGCCGTCGATCCGACCCGCGCCGTGGGTCCCGCCACGGCCGCACCGCCGGCGGCCGTTCCGACCCACGGCTGCGTCCGCTGCGGCCGTTCGGTTCCCGTCAGTGTCGCCCTCTGCGAGGCCTGCAATCCCCTCGGCCTCGCCCAGCCGGCGGCGAGCCAGGCCCACGGGACGATCTTCCTCGCCGTCGGCATCGCCGTCGTCGGCCTCGCCCTCCTCGGTCGGCTTGCCCTGGCCGGGGTCGGGCCCTTCACGGGCTCGGTCGTCGCCGTGGCGCCAGCCGCCGACGGGCTCGCCGTCACCCTGGCGGTAACGAACGAGGGGAGTCGGGCAGGAGCGACGACGTGCCGGATCTACGACCCAGCCCTGCCCGGGATCGGGCCCGAATCAGCCCAGGTCCTGAGCCCCCGGATCGAACCCGGCAGAACGGTGACCTTCACGAAGACGGTCACCGAGCTCGGCTCCGTGCCCCGGCCCCTCGCTGCGGAGTGCCGATCGCGGTGAGTGAGCACCCGGAAGGAGGGTCGAGGGAGGACCCGGCCACCGCGGCCAGTGGCGGCCCAAGGTCGGCCCAGGGCAGCGAGTCGACCGAGGACGGCGGTTCTGAAGCTGGGTCGCGGCTCGAGCCGAGCTCAGCCGATCCGACCCTGACCGTTGTCGCCGCCGGGGGTCGCGCCGCCGTCGGTCCAGCCGCCCTCGGGGGCGACCCCTTCGTCGTCGAGGCCAGCTTCGCCCGGGAGGTCGCCGTTCGGGCCGGGGAGCTCCTCATGGACCGCTACGAGCGAGTCGAACGGGTCGACTACAAGAGCGCCCGGGACATCGTCACCGAGGTCGACCACCTCTCGGAGGCGCTCATCGTCGAGGCGATCCGGACTGCCTTCCCGGCCGACGGGATCCTGGCCGAGGAGTCGGGCAGCCGCGATCGGGCCGACGGCAGCCCGGCGAGCGCGACGACGGGCCGGACCTGGGTCGTCGACCCCCTCGACGGGACCGTGAACTATGCGAACGGGATCCCCTTCTTCTGCGTCTCCCTCGCCCTCGTCGTCGACGGTGCGCCGGCGGTCGGGGTCGTCCACGACCCGTGTCGAGGGGAGACCTTCGAGGCGACCTGCCTCGGCCCGGCCCTCCTGAACGGGCGGCCGATCCGGGCCAGCACGAAGGACCGCCTCAGCGACTTCGTCGTCGCTCTCGCCCTCGGCGGGCGGGGCGTCGCCGGTCGGCTGCGGTCGATCCGTCGGGCGATCCGGATCCCTCGGGCCATGGGCTCGGCCGCCCTCTCCCTCGCCTACGTCGGGAACGGCCGCTTCGACGCCTTCGTCCAATCATCGGGGCTGTCGGTCTGGGACGTCGCGGCGGCCGGCCTCGTCGCCGAGCGGGGCGGGGCTCGCCTGACGACGCCCGAAGGGGGACCCTGGTTCGAGCTCGGCGCGGCACCGAAGTCCTTCGGCCTCGTGGCCGCCCCACCCGGGCACCACGACGCCATCCTCGAGCTCGTCCGCGGCCCGCGGGATCAGCCGGGAGGGGCTGCCATGACCGGAGCAGGAGACGAACGGGCGGGCCGAAGGCGCGGCCCAGGACGGAAGGAGACGCGATGACCCAGCTCCTCCCAGCGGCCGTCGAGGCCGTCATGGCTGAGCTCGAGTCGATCGACCGAGCCGACCGCCTCGACGGGACCCCGACACGGCGACGGCTCCGGGCGATCACCCCCGAGGTCGGCCGCTTCCTCCTCACCCTCGCCCTCGCCGTCGGCGCTCGGACCATCGTCGAGGTCGGAACGAGCGGTGGCTACTCGACCCTCTGGCTGGCCGTCGCCGCACGGCAGCGGGGTGGCCGGGTCATCAGCTTCGAGATCGATCCAGCGAAGGTCGAGATCGCCCGTCGATCGATCGAGGCGGCCGATCTCGGCGACGTCGTCGAGGTCCGCCTCGGCGACGGCGGGGCCGGGCTCCGCGAGTTCGACGCCAGCGCCGACCTCGTCTTCCTCGACGCCGAAAAGGAGGATTACGAGCGCTTCCTCGAGCCCGCCGTGTCGGCCCTCCGGCGGGGCGGCCTCCTTGTCGCCGACAACCTCATCTCCCATGCTGAGGCCCTGGCTGGCTTTCGGGAGGCGGCCCTCGGCCACTCCGCCCTGACCGGCCTCGTCGTGCCGATCGGCCGCGGGGAGCTCCTGGCCGTAAAGCTCTAGCCCGGCGGAGCCTCCTCCCCAGCTTCCCCGTCGCTTCGGCCCGCCGACGAGGGCCGCGGCGCCTCGTCCTGCCAGCGGTGGGGCCGGGCGGCGAGGGCCGTGAGCCCGAAGCGCTCGCAGAAGGCGAGCCAGCGGTCTCGGGGAGCACCCCGCCACTCGAGGTCGGCGGCGGTGACACTGAACGGGGCGTCGGTCCGGAGGCGGGCGAGGACCCGGTAGGTCTCCAGTTCGGAACGATGGGTGGCGAGGGCTCCGGCGAGGCGCTCGGCTCCCCGGAGACCGGGCACGTCCCAGTCGTCTGCCCGGGGCGGGATCGCCTCGATCGAGCCGTAGCGGGTGAGGACGGCCGCCGCCGACTTCGCCCCCCAGCCCGGCAGGCCGGGGTAGCCGTCAGAGGCGTCCCCGACGAGGGCGAGCCAGTCGACGATCGATGTCGGTGGCACGCCCCACTTCGCGACGACCCCGGCGGCGTCGTAGGTGACCCGCCGCCGGCGATCCCGGAGGACGACCCGTTCGCCCTCGACGAGCTGGGCGAGGTCCTTGTCGGGGCTGCAGATGACGACTCGCTCGACGGCGGGATCGGCCGCGAGCTGGCGGGCGGCCGAGGCGATGGCGTCGTCGGCCTCGAGCTCGACCATCGGCCAGAGGGTGAGCCCGAGGGCCTCGATGGCCGCCTCGGCGATCGGGAATTGGGCGAGGAGCTCGGTCGGGACTCCGGCGCTCGACTTGTAGCCCGGGTAGAGGTCGTTCCGGAAGGACTCGATGACCCGATCGACGGCGCAGCCGACGTGGCTCGCGCCCTCCTCGCGGAGGAGGGCGAGGAGCTGCTCGACGAGGCCAACGACCCCGGTGAGGACGAGGCCGCCGCGGCCGCGGACCGGCGGCCGCGGCGCGTAGTGGGCTCGAAAGAGCTCGTAGGTGGCGTCGACGAGGTGGACCTCCACGGGACCCCTCTCGACCGCTCAGGCTCGCTCGGCGAGCGCCCGGAGTCGGGCGAGATCGGCGGCAAAGACGCGGCGGAGGAGGGGCCGAGCCAGGAGCCACCAGACGCGGGGCAGGAAGGGGGCCCAGAGGACTTCGTCCCAAATGATGAGGGAAGCGCCTCCGTCGAGCGCCTCGACCCTCAGGAGCCCAGAACCTCGGAAGCGACCGCGATGCTCGATGGCGAAGCGGGTCGGTGGCTCGAAGGCGGTCACCTCGATCGGATCGCTGACGGTGATCCCGGCGATCCGGACGGTGCCGACGGCTCGAGTCCCGATACCGACCGGTCCCGGGGTCTCGACCCGGACGGCTCGGAGGTCGGTCATCCACGCAGGCTGCTCCTCGAGGTCGGCGAGGAGGGGCCAGATCCGCTCCGGCGGGGCTTCGACGACGACGCTCGTCCGGAGGGGCGGCAGGGATCGCCAGGACGGCAGTCGCCGGAGGACGAGCTCGAGGAGGGCGAGGGACGCCGCCGCCGCGAAGGCGATCCGGACCAGCCGGCCGAGCACGCGGCTACTCGTCCTCGGCCCGAACGACCTCCCCTCCGGCGGCCCGGATCTCGGCGAGGGCTCGTTCCCCGTCGCCCGGCTGGAGGTCGACGGCGGCGATGGCGTCGGCGAGGATCGTCGTCCGGAAGCCGAGCCGGAGGGCGTCGAGGGCGGTCGCCCTGACGCAGTAGTCGGTCGCCAGGCCGCAGACGACGACGTGCTCGATGCCCCAGCCGCGGAGGAGCCCCTCGAGCTCCGTCGGGACGGTCTCTCCGCTCACGGGATCCCGCATCGTGAAGCCCGAGTAGCCGTCCTCGCCGTTCGCCCCCTTCCGAACGACGGGCCCGTCGACGACGAGGGCGGGATGGAAGTCGGCGCCCCAGGTGCCCTGGATGCAGTGGTCGGGCCAGATCCCGCCGTCTTTGGCGAAGTGGGGGGTGTGCTCAGGGTGCCAGTCCTGGGTGTAGACGACGCGGGCGCCGGCGGCGCGCGCGGCCGCGACCTGGCGGTTGACGACGGGGATGATCGCCTCGCCACCCTTGACCGAGAGGCTCCCGGCGGGGTCGGCGAAGTCGTTCTGGACGTCGACGATGACGAGGGCGGTGACAGGGTCGTAGCTCACCATGGCAAGCTCCAACGGTAGCGCAGTCGCGGCCCGCGGGCCAGGGACCTCCGGCCCACGCTCGATCGGGTGCGGCTGCTGCGGAGCCTTCGAGCCGGTTCCGGACCGATCGAGCCGCTTGCTCGCGCGGGAGGGTCTTCGGCATCGGCCTCGCTTGCCCGACCCGGCTCCGTCTCTGCCGCTCCGGCCACCTCGGGCAGCGGCCCCGGCCAACCCGCCCACCCCGGCCACCTCTGCCATCACCCCCAGCCCGGTCAACCCTGCCATCTTCTCGTGAGCTGAGCACGGAACGGACCTCGAGGGGAGGGAGGGCCA
>FWPU01001170.1_pt1 | contig 29390 bp, 22 predicted proteins | sample 2228361 | NCBI WGS metagenome assembly FWPU01 (sample SAMEA103939777, study PRJEB20133) | metagenome | reverse complement strand
TGAGCCGCGCCGCCGAAGGCGGCGTCGGCTCCAGCCGCGGGTTGGGCGGCAGAAATCTTGGGGAAAAAGTCAATCACCTTCGCCCAGAAACATACTGATATGCTTCAACGAACAGTGGCTTCAGCTCTGAAACATCAGGCGAGTCCGGCTTGAGAGGCCGGAACACCGCCTCATGAAAGCTGCTGTCGTACCTTTGAAACACCCACAGTTGGCCCTTGAAATCTCTGGCTGTCTCTTCAGGCAGTTTGAGCTTTAAGTTCCACGCATATGTCCCACCCCAAGCCACGCTGAAAACTACCCGATTCCCGATCTTGAAGCCGGTATAGTATTTATTCAGATTGTGCGGTAACTCCCATCCTTGCTCAGCAATCAGATTAGCCACTGCCTCTACTGCATTTCGGAATTGCGCTGTCGCTTCCTTCCCATGCTCAGATTCGTAGAAATCCCAATCCCACTCCTCCATCACCTTGGTTACACCTACCTTGCGTGGGAGATTGGACTCCAGAACCTCAACTACTATGAACTCTTCCTCTTCAAAACAGTAACGTCTTATCTGCACTAAATCAACAGGGTAACCTATCTTACCTGCCATGCGAGGCACGGCGCTCTTGAAAGAGGGAGCAATCAAGATGATGCGAATATCCAAGTTCTCCCAATCAAGCTCAATACCCTCAGGTTTTTTCTTGCTCTCCAACCAAATCGCCTTTATGGAGTCCGGGTTCGTTTCGGCCCAAATCGCGTATTCGAGTGCTTGAGGTAGAATATCTTCACCGGCCTCCCCATTCTTGATCTCTACGATGCATACGCGTGAATCCTGATCTACCCCCAACATATCAGGAATTCCCTGTTTGGAGCCAGTGCGAATCTGGCGGTGGAGGATGTAGACGTCACCCCCCAGAATTTCCTGATTGTCGAGTATGTACCGCTCTAGTTCAGATTCAGACGCAAACGGCTTCTCGACCAGACTGCGTGTCTGATCATGCGACTTCCAATATAGATTCAGCATGTTGACACTCCCAAGCTCCTACATCTGGTTGCAGACCATGGTTACGGACTGCCGCCCAACTATTTACTTCAGCCGCCAGAAAAGGTGGTGATAGGCGGCTGATAGAGGGATTGTAATACCCGGGCATTTCTGAGGTCAAGAAAATATTTTATAAAAGAAAAACATTTGGTTACTGGCGGTTCAGGGGGGATAAAGTGAACTGTGATAGGCGGCCGGGCAGGCGGCCTATCACCTTGCTGGGATAGGCCGCGAAAAAAGAGGGGTTTTTTAGAAGGACATCAGAAAGAATCTGCCGCACTTTAACACCCCTTCCACCTCTGTTTAGGACGTGTGTGTACATCATGGTTGTTGAGACATCTCTATGCCCGAGAAGTTCCTGGACCGTTCGGATATCATAACCGTCCTCTAGGAGGGGTTGCAAAGCTGTGGCGGAAGGTATGGCGGGGGTGATGCGCTTGGGAATCTTGGAACGAGCGGTAGCACGCCTTATAGCTTTCTGGATAAGTGTTTCATTGAGATGATGCCTGAAAATAAGGCCAGTGGTTCGATCAACGTATGTTCGGGTAGCCGGAAACACCCATTGCCAGACCCATTCCCTGCTTGCTTCCGGAGATTTCCTGTGAAAAGCACCGGGTAGTTTCACATGGATCTCTCTGCTGTTAAGGTCTGCTTCGAAACGCTGCTTGACTCTTGTTATGTGCTCCATGAGCCTTGTCTCGGCTACAGCAGGGAGGATGGTTATTCGATCTTTGTTCCCCTTGCCCTGCCGCACGAGTATCTGACGGTAGCCAAAATCCACATCCTTGATGCGCAACCGAAGACACTCCAGCAACCGGAGCCCGGCACCGTACAAAAGCATAACGCAGAGCCATTCGACATCATGCAGGTATTCCATAATGTTTCTCACCTCAGCACGGGTGAGCACGACCGGCAGCCTTTTGGGCTTATTTGCACGCACTACTGAATCCAACCAGGCAACATCAAGCCGGAGGACCTCTCTGTAGAGAAAGAGCAAGGCATTGAATGCTTGGTTCTGGGTGGACTCGGCCACGTGCTTCTTTACGGCAAGATGGGACAGGAATGCCTCGATTTCATCCTTGCCCATCTCTGCCGGATGGCGGATTCCGTGAAACCGGATATAGCGCAGGATCCAGCCCACGTATGCTTCTTCGGTTCTTGGACTGTAGTGGCGCATGCGAATTTCGTTTCTCACTTGGTCCAGAAGCTTTGGTTTTGCCTGAGGTGAAGAAGGCAGTTTTACAATATTCGACATGGCTACATCTCCTGTGACAATTGTTGAAACGATTCTCCCACTATGCATGGAGGCAATATTCGTTCCTTGTATGCCTGAGGCCGCTTAGGCAGAGGCCGATCCGTAAGAATCGATTATTGTTTCAAAAAGGTAGTAGGGCAGGTGAATACGGGGTTTTACATGTGCAACAGATTGGGCCAGCTAGAATATGTGTAATAGCTTACACAGGTGGATACATGTGATGAGGATGAAGAAAGGGACAAGGTGCTGATAGAGCTCTACTTTGTTCGCCCCTGCTTGTGCAATGAGTCGCCACTCACGATGTGGCATGCGGTTCACTGTACCAACAACAACGTCAATATTCCATTCGAGCTATTGATGGAGACGTTCTAACGGAAAAGTAAACTCGCCAGACCACACTGAACCCTTCGATCCCCTCCCTCTGCTTGCACTTCCTGCTACCTCGTTTCTTGGCCACAGAAGATATTGTTTGTTCTCGTTGCCTTTACCCCTGGTTGACGACTCCGATATAATGTCTGGCAACCTCTATGCTACGGCGAGGGAGACAATCCAGGTCCACCAAGGAATGTACAGTCGATGGAAACACTTGGGAGCGCTGGCACACAGGGATTGGGGAACGTACCTCGTGATATCTATCCCTTGATGTACAGGATCAGACTCATTCCTGATCTTTCATCGTTTACGTTCAGTGGAGTGGTTGATACCGATGTGGAGGTGAGATCCCCAACGAACTGTGTCATATTGCACTGTGTAGATCTTTCCATACATACCATCGAATGGATCGACAACGGTAACGTGCTCAATCCTGTGAGCACAGCCCTGGATGCAACGGCGCAGACCCTTGCCGTCACCTTCGACCAGCCTGTTCCTGTTGGCCGGGCGCGATTGGTCATTCATTTTTCCGGACACCTTACGGATACGATGTGCGGCTTTTATAGGAGCGTCTATGAGGTAAACGGAAAGAAGCGCTTCATGGCCTTGACCCAGTTCGAGCCTACAGCGGCGCGACGTGCCTTTCCCTGTTGGGATGAACCAAGCATCAAGGCACCCTTTGAGCTTACCGTAGAGGTACCACCTGATCGAAGGGCAATCTCCAACATGCCTGTGATGGATGCAGCATTTAACGAGCAGGGCAGGAAGGTAGTGCGGTTTGCCAGGACTCCGCCTATGTCCACGTATCTGCTCGCATGCGTGGTAGGAGAATTCGATTGTATTGAGGCACGTACGTCGAGTGGCGTGCTGGTGAGGGTGTTTACGCCAGTGGGAAAAAAGGAGCAAGGAGTGTTCGCCCTTGAGGTCGCCACCCGCGTGTTGTCGTTCTATGAGCAGTATTTTGGTATTACCTACCCACTGCCGAAGATCGACCTTATCACTGTCCCTGATTTCGCAGCAGGTGCCATGGAGAACTGGGGAGCAGTGACCTACCGCGAGACCGCCTTACTGGTCGATCTAAGGGATTCTTCCACAGCTACCAGGCAGCGTGTTGCTCAGGTCGTTGCACACGAACTTGCCCACCAATGGTTCGGGAATCTCGTCACTATGGAGTGCTGGACCCATCTTTGGCTCAACGAAGGCTTTGCCTCGTACATGCAGTACGTGGCCATGGACCACCTTTTTCCTGAATGGGACATGTGGACACAGTTTCTCGTTCAGGACTTTTACAGGGCCTTGAAGCTGGATGGCCTTGTTCAGTCTCATCCTATCGAAGTCGAGGTGAAAGACCCAGTAGCAGTAAACGAGCTATTCGATGCGATAAGTTACAGCAAAGGTGCGTCCCTGATCAGGATGCTTGCTTCGTTTCTCGGCGAACAGGTGTTTCGTGAAGGCCTCAGGCGTTACCTTTCCCGGCACGAGTACAGCACTGCAACGACCCAGGATCTGTGGAATGCACTGGAAGAGGTATCAGGCAAGCCCATAGGGCAGTACATGGAGTCTTGGACTAGGCAATCTGGGTATCCTGTGGTGTGTGTAGTAGAAAAAAGGCATGATGACTCCTCCAACGCGTTTGATCTTGTGCAGGCGCCGTTTCACCTGAGCCAGACCACTGAGATCAACCGAGATAGAACCAAGATCAGGCCCTGGTGGGTCCCGGTTCGGCTCGCTACGGCAGGTACTCAGGAGCCTTTTTATGTGGATCTTCTGGGTCGTTCGATGCACCTGAGCATCGACAGGAACGAAGAGGCCTGGGTAAAGGCCAACGCTGGTCAAGTAGGGTATTACCGAGTGAACTATTCGTTGCCGCTTCTTAAGAAACTTATTCCGTTGATAGGTTCAAAAAGGCTTTCGACACCGGACAGGATAGGTATCGAGAACGACGCCTTTGCGCTCGCACGTGCAGGTCTCATGCCTACTTCTTATGTCCTTGAGCTTGTCCTCGCGTATAAGCATGAGACCGAGTTTCCTGTGTGGGTCGATCTCTGTGCAAACCTCGAAGAATTGAGGGTGCTTATCAAGGGGCTGGCAACGACAACTACTGAGGCGTTCGATGCCTACCTTTGCGATCTGTACCGACCTACGGCCTCGCTGGTCGGATGGGAGGTAGAGGTTGGCGAGTCCCATTTGAGAAGCCTGCTCAGGACGTTGATCATCGGTGCATTAGGACGTGCTGGCGATCAGTCGACCATAGAGCGAGCACGCGAGCGCTTCAAGGGTGCTGCCGACAAGCGTGAATATATCCACCCTGACATTCGTTTTCCGGTGTATACGCTATCGGTTGAACATGGAGGTCGCGAGACACACGAGGCAATAATGCACATGTTTCTCGAAGCAGATCGTGACGAGGAAAAGGTTCGTTGCCTCCGTGCGCTTGGACATGCAAGAGATCCTGAGTTGCTGGCTCGTACCCTGGAGTTTGCACTGTCTCCTCATGTACGTTCGCAGGATGCGATATGTGCTATCATCGAGGTTGCCCACAATCCGCAGGGCCGGGATATGGCATGGCAGTTTTTGAAACATAACTGGGAGGAGCTCTGTCAGAGATATGCAACAAGTGGGTTTCTCCTGTCTCGGCTCATCGCAGGTGTTACTGAATATGGTGCATCAGAAGAGATGGCACGAGACGTCGAAGTGTTTTTCGACCGACACCCTGTCCGAGCTGCTGCAAAGACGATCGCGCAGTCATTGGAGCGCATCCGTTCAAATGCCGCGTGGTTGGCACGTGATGGAAATGCAGTGACCCAATGGGTCGATGCCTACCAGGCATCTCTTCTCCAAGGGTCATGAGAGCAGCAGACCGGTCTCCTAAGGGCCATTCGAGGTGCGTGGATGATTTCTACAGTCGATGGTGAGTCAATAGGATAGTGGTTGCGTAGAGGCGTACAGAGCGAGGGAGTGTGCAGCATGTTCGATGTGAATGAGGTGATCGAAAAACTCAAGGCAAAGGCGCGGGAAATAGAATACGAGCTCAAGATCGAGCTCCCCAAGGTGATACGAGAGGCGGTCGCTCAGGGTGACTTGTCTGAGAATGCAGAATACGAGTCGGCAAAACAACGTCAATCGGTGCTCATGGGGCGGCTGAGCCAGCTCAATGCCAGGATCGACGAGCTTGCCAGGATCAATTTGAGCAGTGTACCGAGGGATTGCGTAGGGTTTGGTTCAACTGTGTTTGTGACTGACCTGGAGTCAGGAGAAAAGAGGCAGTATGTGTTGGTGCCGCCTGAAGCCCTGGATGATAACCCCACTTATATCTCCGTCATGTCTCCTGTGGCCAGAGCACTCCTCGGTGCTCACCCTGGGGATGAAGTGCTTATCGAGATCCCCAAAGGAGAATTCGAGGTCAGGATCGATAAAATTATCACCCTATTTGGCGATGTGCTCGAGTGATCTCTTGCCTGGTGCACGTACCATTACACACAACCGTTACAACATGTAAGCGCCGGTACTGCTGAGCCTTGCAGTCCGGAGTGGGCCATAGCACCTAATAGCCTCACTAGTGCACCCTCAAAGTCGCTGGATCAGATAGAGGTACGTAGGCAGTCGGGCATGCATCTTGAGCTTTCGGAAGTCGTTGATGATCGCTCTACGGTTGTGGAGGGGAAGGAGAAGCCCGTTCATTAAAGGGGACAGGTAAATTGCACCTTTTTCCCAGAAGCGATTGAGTCTGCCGGTCACGAGGTGCGCAATGCCCTGAACGTGGGCTGATGGCAGTTCCGGGCCGAGTACGAAATTTGCCGAGATCTCTATGTTCGTATATCGCTCATTGACGTCAAGGAGTTTTTCAAATGCCTGCTCGACCTCGTGCGCATCCAGGGGTTTTCCAAGCAGTCGCAAGGTTGCCGTATCCGGGGATTCGAGGCCTATGTTTATGTGTGTATGGAATGGGAGGTGCTCGAGCGTACTGAATAGGGTCTCTGGAGCATGCAACAGAGAGTGGACGCTGCCAAACAGAAATAGCAAGGGTCTTCCCTTCATCAAAGATCGTTCTAGTGCAAGGCCCTTGAAGGCCTCATAGCCCGCGAATGCAAGGAGGTCGGCCCCTGCTGCCAGGGCATCGTGCTGTCCGATAAAGATGGCCTTGTAGTTCTTGAGATCGTCCCCGTACAAGAGGCGAAGTTGTTCGACCTGCCGCACGATCTCGCGGTGCGAAAGGATATGGAAGTCGGCCACTTCCTTTACGCTGCAAAACGAACATCGATACAGGCAACCCCTCGATACAATCAGGGGAATGACATCGTAGTCCACATGGCGGGCCTCAGGCGGCAGTACTGGTATCGGTCCATTGCAGATAGCATGGAGCTGTTGGGCCTTTCTCGTGAGTGCTGCAATGTCGTGTGTAGCGACTTTCTTAAGGAATGCCCGTGCCGGTGCGGGAACTGTACAATCACTCATATCAGCGATCGACTCATGGAGGGTGGTATACACCTTTTGTGCCTGGGAGACGGCCTGTTTTTCCACAGATCCTACCGAGAAAATGGAATTGGTCGGATAGGGAGGGCAGGGTAGATAGTACTCTCCATAGAGATCGAAGAGTTCACGGTACTCACCTGACCAATAGTACGTCCAATCGTTGCCTGATGTCCTTTTTACCCACTCTGCAGGATGCGGCCACAGAGGCACACTACCCTGGACGTATTTGAGCTCTCCATTGAGGTTGAATTGAAAGGTAAAGCCATGATAGGCGATCTCTGAAAAGGATCCGTACCTGAATGGATAGCTCACCTTGGAGTAGCGGTACATGCCTTGTACAGTGAACGTAACCTCGATATCTCCGATGCGAACGCGGTTCATTGGTCTCTTTACACGCCAGGGCCCATTCCTACTCCGTGCTGGGTTGTGGTAAGGGCATGGAGCTTGCCACAGTAAGGAGGGGACGTAAGCGTAGACGTGTACGGTTTAGAGCGAAAGGGTTCTCTTCCCTGTCCACTTTTCCAGTCTGCCTAGCGTGTGTACGATGAACGCACGTGGGGAAAAAGGGAAACGAAGAAATCGCCAGGTAATGAATTCCAGGATGAGCCCTGCTGTCTCGCGGGTATCCATGTAGGCAAAATCGATGGTCAAAGGCAGTGCCGAAAGCCTGCCCCGTACCCACACTGCGTATCCTGACATCTCGAGTTTCTGTGAAGCAGTTTCGACATCTTGTACCAAGAAGCCTATATGGTGCACTACGATTCTTCCTTGAGGATCGAGTGCGTTGCGGTAAAAGTCAGATCCTTGTCCAGGTTCGAGCAACTCCAGTTGCACATCCTGATAGTAGGCCAAGCCGATCTTTCCTTCAAACGATCTGAATACCCCTCGTTCCTTCCAGAATACCGGCGCACCTTTTGCGATGAAGAACGGTCCTATGCCTCGTGCCTCGAGCTCTTGTGCACTCTGTTCGACCGAAGGGACGACAAGGCCGAGCTGCTGTATCTGGGGGAGACCGAACCTCTCTCTCATGTCGGTGCACAGTTCTTGAACACTCCTGAGAAAACAGCCACTGTTCCAAAGGTCATCGAAAAGCATCTTTGCGGTCCTCAGTGATCTCTACACCCATGGTCAAAATGGCAAACAGTGACAAGCACTTGATGACGCATCAAGTGTGCCGCATGCGATAGAAGCGGTATACGGTGGTCACCGTGGCCTTCCCTTGTTCATGTGTTGTTCGAGCATGTTTCGTATATGTTCAGGAACAGGGGCTGAAGATTGGTCTATCTCGTTATCGTCAGGAGTAGGCATACTCGAATCAAGGACACCCATTGCCTCGAGAGCGCCCGACGCCTTTGTGTATCCTTTTGGGACTTCGAACAAGGCAGGGTCCTGAGGTCCTGGTCTTAGATTCCTTAATTCCATAGTGATACCATTTTCATCCTCGGTCCTGAGCGGGATGTCCACACGATCTGACAACCATACTGTAGATCGAGTAGTGACCCGTTGTCCCTGGACCTCCACCGTTGTTTCGATACGTTTTTTGGTGCATAGGTGTCCGTTTATGGTCTCCTTGCCTAACACCTCCTCTTTCACGCTGACATTCCTACCTTGTCCTATTGGTGCCTTTATGTATCTTTGTAGATCCTGTTCAGTCAAAGGTGCCTCCAAGTAGTTCTTTTTGTCAGGGAAGAGCGTCCAGGTGAGTTTTTTGTCCTGCCGTACGATAATGGTCATCCCTTGAGGACTTCCAGGTAGGCGCTGATCAATCCTTAGTTTGTCACCAGCTACATACAAGGAGGTTTTCATTTGTTCCTTGCCCTGACTGATGAGCACTTGCTCGGCAGCGTACTCTTTGTATTTATTACCACTGTGGGCCTTAGCACAACAGATCAGTAACGCGAAACACGCGGACAGTACAAACACCGAGGTAATCCATCGGTTCATCTCACGACTCCTTTTTCCGTCTCGCCTTCTTCATGATTCAACGGGTGTGTGGTGGCGGAGAGAGAGGGATTCGAACCCCCGGTTCCCGCAAGGGGAACACCTGATTTCGAGTCAGGCGCCTTAAACCTAGCTCGGCCATCTCTCCACAGGTGTCTCTGTTTACTTGTAGTCCTCTTTCAGCCCTTACACCATACAACCACATCTTCGTTCATGGATTATATGCTACTGTGGTCCCCAAAGGCAAAGAACATACAATCGCCCAAAGAGGCGTTTACTTTCGACCGACTTTTTTTCTCTAGTGCAGCTCAAAGTCCACTGGGGGCGACCCACTGGAAAGGATCGGCTGAAACGCCATCTTGCCTACTACAAGAGAACCGCCTTGCCTCAGCACGTACCACCTCGATCACTGTGTAGGGTTGTAGGGCAGTGATTACGGCGTTTGCCTTGGAAGAAAGTTTTTAAGAGGTCTGCACACTCCTTTGCCTTGATACCTTCAACGACGTTGACCTCATGGTTCAATCGAGCGTCATCGAGTATTGTGTAGAGGGATCGTACTGCGCCTGAGGCAGGGTCTCGTGCACCAAATACGAGCAGGTCGATGCGGGCCAGCACACAAGCACCGGCACACATGGCGCACGGCTCGATTGTGACAAAAAGGTGCGCACCGCACAGCCGATAATTGCCCACTGTGTGTGCTGCATGGCGGAGGGCCTCTATTTCAGCGTGTGCAGTAGGATCGTTGGCCTGAATCGAACGATTATGCCCCCTCCCCACGATAGTTCCTTCAAGGACTACTACCGCACCGATAGGCACCTCACCACTATCCTTAGCCTTTCGTGCTTCTACAAGGGCTTCTTCCATATAGGAAGCAAAGAGCTCCTCATCTATTGCAACTGCTCCCTTTGCAGGCTGCTTCACCTCGAACCTCGCTAGTATACATTGGTAATGGTTCTTCCACTACTAAAGGAGGCCTTGCTCACCACGTTATACAATTGCAACTAGAGTAAAGGTCCAGTCTCCCTTGCTTGATTTATGGGTGTAATTTGGTTAGAAAAGAACGATCAGCATATCGATAGCACTTGCTGGTGACGCTCTCAACAGCGAGTGAGCACAGAGCTGAGATACAGCAGGTAGCCCGTCATGGATATAGGATACATAGTTCTCATAGCACTTGTCACGGTGTATGTGGTCGCTGGCGGTATGCTTGTCCTCAGGGCGCAACGTTTCAACCGCAACAGAGAAGACTTCTTGACACGCCAACGTGCACGTCTCACGGCGAGACCTACTCGCAGACCTGCTACTGGCACGCATCAAAATAAGAAATAGCAAGCAATAGCACCCTACGGCTTATGTGGTTCCGCTCATTGGAAGGTCACGACCGGATGGGTCTTGTTTATAAGAGATCCACTCTCAGACAAGGAAATAATCGATGCATATGAAGTACCTGTTCTTGCTTCTCTGTGTGCTCATGATGCTGCCCCAGCACGTGGTGCGGGCAGATGCAGCAGTCTCTCTAGATACATTTGTCTCACGCCAGACGAGACTTATGGTCTTTTCGCCGCATCCGGATGATGAGACATTGGCCGCTGCTGGGCTTATCCAGCGAGTGCAACGCCTAGGGGGAAGGGTAAAGGTCGTTTTTATGACAAATGGCGACGGATTTCCTGATGGCGTGCAGATGGAGGACCACATTTCTACACCGACGCCAAATGATTACGTCGGTTACGGAAATGAGCGTCGGCTTGAGGCCGAGGAGGCGCTCAAGATCCTTGGGATCGATGAAGAGGATATACTCTTCTTGGGATTTCCGGATGGAGGATTGTACAGCCTCCTGACAAAGTTTCGACAAGATCCTCAGGTATACACCTCGCCGTATACCAAGGAGACTCGCCCTCCTCTGGAGGATATGATTGTGCCGCATACTGACTACAACGGTTCTGATCTGAGGCAGGCGATCGAAAGGATCCTCACTGAATGCAAGCCGAACCTTATTGCACTACCTCATCCAGCAGACCAGCATCCTGACCATGGCGCAACCTTCCATTTTGTGAAAGAGGCATTGAGCGAGGTCAAGAAAAAGAACAAGAACTACGCCCCACGCGTGGTTATGTTTCTCATCCACTTTGGGCAGTGGCCGGTCGGTCAGGGATCCGGAACCGGTTCACGATTGAACCCTCCAGAAGGGTTTCCTGATAAGGACTCTAGATGGGTGAGCTTACCCCTGAAGGAGCAAGAGGCAAAGAATAAGCTTACAGCTATTCTTTCCTACCATACACAGATGCTCGTGATGGGTCGGTTTCTCTTGAGCTTTGCACGGGCAAACGAGCTTTTCTTGTTAGCACCTTAAATAGCCTGGACAAGAAAGGGGGCAAGACCATGCTGCTGGGTGAGATAACTGCAGCTTGCCTCAGCGGGACTGAGAAAAGTGCGTCGTTTGGGGTCTTAGGATATGCAGCCACGAACGCTCGCAAGAGATACAGTCGCGTGCTCAGGTCGGGTGTTTTAGATGAATCAGACCAGGCGATCAATCTCACGTGTAGGCAGTCAAAGCAGCCCCGGCGAGGGAAAGGAGCAAACCAGCTGCCAGGGCCTTAAGCGCAAACCGCCTGCGAGCTTGTTCACTTGCCCTCCATGTAAGGAGCAGTCGATGCAGTAGCCCTTGGGACATCTCCCCACCTGTCATCATTGTGGCAGAAAGATACATGCGGCCAAGATCCTCTGGTCTGAGGCGAAGCACCAACATGCCACACAGCAGAGCGATAAACCCGACAAACATAAAGAAAGTTCCAAGCCAGTGGACAAGGACACTCATAGCAGGTATTCCTTTCGCAAGGGTTCTACAGAGACAAGGCCCACTTGTCGTAGCAAATGCTCAGGGCCCTTGCGTGCTGCCTTCTTCTTATAAAGGTACTGTCTGCAGGGCCTGCCCGGTTCCGACATGGCTGAGCCATCGACGAGAAAGGCCCATGGTTTGTCGACTAACTGGTCCTTGTTCGTGACGGCACAGTGGGTACAGTAAATAGGGAAAGAAGTTCGCCCAAACGTGATATCAGATGCCTCGACAATGTGGCACAGCAGGTCGTCGCCATAGCGAAAAAAACCATATGGTTCCATCTCACCACGCCAGAGTCTTCCTCCACTTCCGCACGGCTCCAGTGTGAATACAAAGCGGTCCTGTTCTTCGGTGACGGTGAAACACGCCTGATGGTAGTACCAGTTTCGGGCGAGTTCTTTTACCAGCGTCTTTTCATCGATTGCTGCATACAACGCATAGGCAGATTCGAACAGCTGCCCATAGGTCTCCTTGACAAGTTCGCTTAAGTAGCGCAGCCCTAGTTCCTTGTACACTAATGAAAGCATGCTTGTTACCAGGATGCAGAGGAAGTCGTGCAACGGCCGCCATTCGCGGTGTTGGTCCTTAAGAAGCCCCCCAATGCTGAGGCATCCCCGATCGAGTAGCCGGAGTGCTCGGGCAGATCGGGTGAGGATGATACGGTCGATTTCGTCTCCTTCGTACAACCGTTTCCCCTGCTGGGTGCGCTTGAAAAAGCTCATCCTGCAACATCCCATACGAGATTGGTCTGGAAGGATGCTCCAGAACGTGTAGCCTAGACCTTCATGCAATGCCCTCTGTACATGCTCGCAAAGCCTGCAGAACAAGGGTGTGCCGTCATCCGTGCGCTGGTAGCGCGAAGGATCATGTTCGTACCAGGATTCCAGTGCAAGCCTCCCTCCTGAGCCGCACGGGCAGGCATAGAAGCGGATCTCGTCATGCGTCTCTCCCAGCAGCTCGATACGTCCTAATTGAAGTACCCATAGCGATACGAGAGCAGAGATACTTCTTTTTTCATCGCCGTGTTCGGCCCATGAGATATACGGCCTCATGATGAACCGTGCTACAGTTGAAAGGAGGTGTTCGAGAAAGGCATTGCCACGATCGTTTCTTATCTTGGCCAGAATCCGGGCGATCCAGTGAAGATACCCCCAGTAAAGCTCCATATGGCCTGCTGACATTCTGCCGAGAAGGAATCGGACCTGCTCTAGGTTTCCAGCTTCGAGGGCTCCCTCTGCCTGGCTACTTAAAGGACGGGTCACGCGTTCGAGTTCTTCTGGTGCGAACAGCATGTGCTCAGATCCTCTTGTGTGCGGGTCTTTGTTTCTGGGCTACGCTGGCCGTGCATGTCGTATCGGACAAGTAGCCTAGAGTGATCACAACGGCTGCTACCATTATGGTCTTTGACCTTGTAACAGTACCGGTGTGAGCGAAGGAAGCTCTACGTGAGATGCCCGTTTGGAACACGAGGGCCAGCACATGGTGAATTCCCGATAAAAATTGGTAACGGCGAGGCCGAGGTTGAGCTTCATGTCGTTGCGAAGTTCTTGTACTCCTAATGAGGTAGCTGAAACAAAGGCCTCGAGCATCACGTGAGGGAGCGATTTGTTGATTCGTTGCATCTTCAGTACTGGCGCCGATGTCAGTACAGGTGTGGTCCCACGGTAGGTGTAGGCCTTTGCCTCGAGCTTGAACCCATCGGCGCACCGTTGGTCAAGCCGAGGAACGAGGTAGAAAGCAGCGTGAGTCGTCGTCCTCGTAGGAATCTGTGTCACAAGGTGAAGCTGGAAGGCCTCGGAAAGAGGAAAGTCGGTGTCATAGGCTAGAAAAGTAGGATCCACGTAGGTATGTGCGATTGCTGCGATATAGAGGCCTTCAGGTCTCCAGGCAAGATGTACATCTCCAAAGGGTACGTATGGCTCCTTGGTTTTGAGACCAGTGAGTCTGGTAGCTTCTTTATCCCAGTCCGTAAGTGTCTGATCGTCGAGGTCGATTGCTTTGACTGACTGTGTGATGGGCACACACTGCTCGCCAGGCAAGAATACATACTTTTTTCTGCCGCAGGAGACATGGTTAGGTGTATCGGGAAACGGTCGGGCCCTGCTGTGCAGGACCTCGAGCAGTGGGTTCATTTCTTCAAAGACCTTGGTCACTTCCTCATACGGTCGGTTGGCAGTATCCACAAGGCCGAAGTTATAGTCTTCTCCGTCCTCGCGGCCACCGAGAGGCTCGTCGCAATATTGAAACCAATGAACGCCTACTATATTGGGAAATCGGGCGAAGTTTTTTAAGGCCTGAGCAACGCCCTGTGCTCGTTCTTTTTGTGTGGCCACTGTCATAAGGTGGCCTGGCTTGGCATGGCGTTTCCCCTGGGTCAGGTTCATGTTTCCGCTTCTATTTTCCATGGCTGCGAAAAAATACTCTGTGACGAGCACAGGCTTGTTCGTGAGGATGTGCAGTCCCTCGAAATAGTAAGGTGCTATCCAACCATCAGGTGTATCTACATTGTAGTTCGTGGATAGGACATCGACAAAGTCTCCAACAGCGCGGACCGCGTCCTGATGATAGTAGAGAGGGAGCCGATCGCCGAGTATGAGGGCATGGGGGTGGGCTGCACGTAGCGCTCTGTGCATGAGGCTATAGTACCTATGGGCACAAAGATAGAGGAACCGGTCGACAAGCCGGATTCCTCTTCCCAGTGGTCTCAATCTAAGTACTGCGCCGGATTTCTTGAGATCCTCAAAGCTGCATGTGTTCGCATCTGGCACCCAGTCAGCCAAGAGGCGGTCCCACGTGCCTTCGTATTCATCGTAGAGCAGTTGCCACAGGAGCCGTTTGGTGTGGTTTTCCCACCCTTTACTCAAAAACCAGACAAACAGCGGAGAGTTCCACCACCCGACCTCATTGTCCGTAAAATAGCCGATCAACAGTGGATCATCTAGATACGGACGGGTTAGTGTTCGAGCCCATGCGTCGACTGTCGTGTCCATTGCAGGGTCAAAAGGGTCGAACCAGTGCACCCCAGCGCGTCGACCGAGGTCGAGCTCTACTGTGAGGGCCAAGCCTATCTTTGGTGAAGGATCCGACCAACCACCTCGCGTATTGAAACCCCAGGCAGCAAGCTGTGTCCCTACTGCCTGATGCCACTCCTCCAGCACTGGAAAAAAGTTCTTCCAGTAGTAGGCCTTCATTTCTAAGCTGGCAGGTGTTTCTATACCTCCGTCCACAAAGTTCACCCCTTTTGAATAGAAACGTGTGCCTTGCGGTGTGACGAGCCAATGGACACCGTCTTTGCAGACAGTCTGCCAGCCAGATCTTCTTTCCTCTCGCTGTTGTATAGGCAGTCCGCAGGCTGATGCGAGGATAAAGAGTGAGAGCACCCATCCGGCACAGCTACGGTTGGTAATTCTGTGGTCCATACAGCTTACTATCCTGTGGTAGTGATGTATGAGGGTATGTCACGGTCTAACGCCACAATATAGGATAAGCTAGGTCCAGAAAGCGAGCAGCACGCATGCTGTTTATGTGCCTCGAGGAAGACGATACCACGCACGTGACTTACCCTGTCGAGAGAAGGAGCTTGCCCTTTGTTTCTATGAGGGACGCTGCCAGCACGTCATGACCCTGGCTGTACATGTGCCCAGCAGGATGTGTTCCAACGGCATCTGGCTTACATGCATCGAGGTGCTGGAATGCGATTGTAGGAAATAGGAGCAAGATTGTTTTCGCATGGCGGCGGTGCTCAAGGGACATCAGGTACGCAGTCATGTCTCAGATGCTTTCAACCTTCAGGAGGAGATAGAGCCCGAACGAGGCAAACAGTATATTTACGGCCCAGGCAGCCACTAACGGTGGCAGGACGCCCGAATGACCGAGTGAGATACACAGGGCAAACAGTACATAGTACACGAATCCGATGGCCATACTTACCGCCACACCCAAGGCCATGCCGCCACTTCGAGAGGTCTTCAACGAAAAAGGGATGGCGACAAAGATAGTGATTACATTGAGGAAGGGCAGGGCGACCTTTTGATGGAGATCAACGACGTAAGGTGTGGCATCGTAGCCGTCTTCCTGGACCTTCTTGATGTACTGTCTCAGACGACGAAATGGCATGCCCTCTGTCTTTGATTCGAGTTCCTGAAAATCCTCTGGCACCTCTTCAATGGGCAGCACCTTGCGGCTATAGTAGGTTTTCTTGAGGCTTCCTTCGGCAGGAAACTCGGTCTCTACTACGTCGTGAAACACCCATTGGGTGCCGTCCCATAGGGCCCTGGAGGCGTCAATACGCTGCCAGAGCGTAAATGGTTCTTTTATCCTCAATATCATTATTCCCTGCAGTTCCTTACGCACAGGGTTGAAGGTGGCAATGTTGAATATGCCTTCCTGGCCCTTTATCCAAAACCTGTTCCGGACCATGCGGGTACTCGGTGTTTGTCCTCGTATGACGACCTTGCGGAGATAGTCAGAGTACTGCAGCGTTGGAGGGACCACGTATTCGTTCAGACAGAATGCCACAAGCGCTATACCTACTGATACGCCTAGCAACGGCCATACGATCCGATAGATACTCACCCCGCTCGTTCTCATGGCAATGATCTCGTTGTATCGGGACAGCATGCCCAACGCGAGCAGGGTCGCAAGCAGCATACATGCAGGTACGATTTGAAAGAGAATGAAGGGGATCCTGTAGAGGAGGTATGCTGCAATGGTGCCAGCCGAAGCACCATGTTTCAGGAAGATATCGATCCAGTCGAACAACTCGATCGTAAGATAGAGTGAAGTCCCTCCTGCCATGCATAACAGGAAGAACAAGAGAAACTGCGTGAGTATATAGCGTGTGATGATCCTCACCGAGTCCTATCCCCAGATTCACGTATGCGAGTGTCGGTTGTTCTTGTGAGGCGTTCTCTTATTACTTCAAAAAGGAGCGACGTTGTTTCTTCGTACCATTCAATTATCTTTACAGGACGTTCTCGAGCCTTCTGGACGAGCAGGTATATGCCGATGCCAGTTAGAAGAAGATTTGGAAGCCACGGGGCGAGCCATACGGGCAGGTGGCCAACCCTGGTCATACTCCAGCCTGTCTTCATAAGGACAAAGTATACCAATACCACAGCGATGCTCACTGTAAATCCTGTGTACCGGACTGATCTGTGAGACCCTAGCGAGAGTGGAATTCCGAGCGTGCAGAAGACAAAACTGGCGAATGGAAGTGCAAGCCGTGTATGGAAGTCGATCCAGTCGCTCGTAACGCCTTGCCCGCTAGCAGCCTTTTCGCGGATGTGTTGTCGAAGTTCTCCGAGGGTGAGTTCTTCGTTCCTTCGGGTTCTGGTATCCTGAGGAAACAGATGCTGATCGAGCTTAAGGTGAACAGTATAAGTCGTGAAATAAAGGACCTGATATGCGTCTTTTTTCGAGAGCCTCCGATGGATACACCCGTCGCGTAAGACTGCTGTGATCGTTTCCGAGTCTTCGTCGGTATGAAATGCGCCCTCCTTTGCAAAATAGAGTACAGGGTCTTCTGAAAGATTCAGGTCGGCAATAAAGATCCCCTCTAGTTTGTTGTTCCCCGGCACCCCTTTCTCTACATAGACCACAATGCCTGGGAACTCATCGAAAAAGACACGTTCTTTCAGTCCTACGAGGGCGTGTGAAGTAGCTATCCCATGAAGCGTGGTGTTGAACATACGTAAAGAGTAAGGAGCAATCCACAGGCTCAGGCACATTGCCAAGCCACAAACGACGAAAGCGGCACCGTAGACAGGAGGAAGGAACCTATAGAGGCTGACCCCGGCGACCTTCCAGGCGGTATATTCGTTGTCAGCACTGATGCGGTTGAAGGAAAGCATCACTGCCAAGAGGAACGCAATGGGTAGTGTCAAAAGAAGAAAATTAGGGACAAGGCAGCCCAGGAGCTTCAGTACATCGACAAGGGGGACACCTTTGGTGACGATCATCTCAACGATTCGCATGACTTTGTCCATAAACAAAATCAGCGTACAGATGAGAAGACCAAGGAAAAACGGTGGTATGAGTTCCTTGAGCAGATACCGATCAAGGGTCTTGCACATGCCTGACAAGTTTCTGTCTTCTAAAGTGATGTAAGCCCGATTCTTGCACAACTTCCTGTATTTTCATAGTGGAGCGTCTGGATCAGAGAGAAAATGGAGCCGATACTGGTCTAGTCATACTACTACTACAACAACAACAACAACAGAGGTGTACGTCGGCCTAAAGGTGGTGCGCTCACGCCCGAATGCTGTCTCCGTTGCGGCCTCAAAGCGCCTGCAAAGAGCGGCACAGGATAGTGAACATGGGTCTTTGTTTTCTCAGGTAGCCCATCAGGGTGAGTGCGCACATAATGGCTGATGGGGAACGTAACGTTTGTGTGTGCTTCAGGGAACAGGTTTGCCACTTTTCAGCAGATTGCGAAACAAAGAAAATATTGATATGGTAGCATAAACTTTGACCATACGTGAGCGGACGGAGAGATGACCGAGAGGCCGAAGGTGCTCGCCTGCTAAGCGAGTGTACACTCAAAAGGTGTATCGAGGGTTCGAATCCCTCTCTCTCCGCCAAAGAACTTGACTGCTGCCTGGCACTGGGACGAGAGACGAGCTCGCATAGATCGGTGTGGCACATCAGCAAGAACCCTCCGTGGCGCGAACCGCCATGCTACATACCTGTAGCTCAACCATCTGTTCACGAATTACTGTTTTCCTACACAGATGATCCCTATATGGAGGAAAGGTCAGATGAGCTTTGAACAACTCATTTGCAAGGCCGCAGACGTAATAAAAGGTACAAAGAAACTAGTGGCGTTTTCCGGTGCTGGTATGTCTGCTGAGAGCGGGATCCCTACCTTTCGTGATCCGGGTGGCTTGTGGGATCGGTTCGATCCGGAAGAGATAGGGACTGGACCAGGCTTGTTGAACGCCTTGATGCGTATCCCTGATAAGATCCGGGCCTTGATCAATGAGACACTCACTACCTTTGCCGCTGCAAAACCTAACCCTGGACACCATGCTCTGTTTACTCTTGAGACCATGGGGATCCTTAGGTCTGTCATTACGCAAAACGTTGACAATCTGCATGGAGAGGCAGGAAATACACGTGTGATCGAGGTTCATGGAAACCTTTACCGGTATCGATGCCTCAGCTGCGGCCGAAAGAACACGTTCCCTAGAACAGAAATTTTTGCGCACGTACGGAAGGCTTTGGACAGTATCACCCATTTCAATCTGACCTCAGTTATGAGCCTTTTGCCACAGTGCTCATGTGGAGGCAGGATGAGACCTGATGTGGTCATGTTCGGTGAGGCTGTTCAATCATTACCCGAGGCCTTCAAGGAGGCCGAAAGTTGCGAGGTCATGTTGGTACTGGGCACATCCGGCGTGGTATTCCCAGCAGCAGCCTTACCCGAGAGGGCCAAGAGTGCAGGCGCAACGGTAATCGAGATCAATCCAGGTCTCAGTAGTTATAGATCCATTTCAGACCTGCATATTCAGAGCAAGACAGGCGAGGCCTTACCACTTATCGTACAAAGGATTCAACACGCGTAAAGATTCCTACTGGCAGGTGTGCTCGAGGTGTGAGTGCTTTCAGTGATACGGGACTTGAGCTTATAGCTAGCTGGATGATTAATGCCTGACAGAGGGGGCACGTGCATGAGACCAAACACATCGGCGGGGGGCTGCACATGGGGCACTACTGGTACCTTAGTGGCGCTCGGAATAGTAGGGGCAGTCTTTTTGGGGATTGGGTTTTTCGGGTGTGGTGAGGACCATGGTGGGTCGAAAGGTACCCCCTTCGATACATTCGTACCACCTGATGCGCCAGGGCCCTACGCAGTGGGCAATACATCCTATCTTATGGTTGATCTGTCTCGCTGGGATCGCTCTACCAAGAGCTACCGCCAGCTCCTTGTCGAGGTTTGGTATCCTGTAGACGAGCTAGTACCTGGAACTGAGCAGGCAAAGGTCCTCGATTTTGTGCATGAGCCCTGGACCAAGCTTGTTGTTTCGGTATTCTCGTTGATCTTGTCGCCTGATGAGGTTGGAAACCTTTTCTCGACAAGTGGATCATATAAGGATGCGGCTATTGCGCAAGGGGGAGGCCCTTTTCCACTCATTGTGTTTTCACACGGCAATGGCGGAGTACGTTTCCAGAATTATACTCTCGCCTGTCATCTGGCAAGCCACGGATTCATCTTTGCAGCCCCTGATCACACGGAAAATGCTGCTTTTACCACCTTGCCTGACCAGCTTGTGATTTACAACCCGTTGCTCATGGCAAAAGACGTTGTGGATAGGCCCCAAGACCTACAGATCGTCATTGACATCCTTTCGAGAATGAATGAGGTTGACTCCGGCGACCAACTTGCCGGGTCTATAGACACCGAACACATTGCAGTCGCAGGGCATTCGCTCGGCGGTCTTGCTGTAATGACGCTGGTACAGTCTGATCCGAGGATTGCAGCAGGTCTCAATTTGGCAGGGCCGTGGATCTCGATCGCCTTGCTGAACATGCACGTACCCATGATGTACATGATAGGACTCGAGGACAAGAGTGTGGGGGTACCGTACAACCCCTTACTCATTGACGTCTACGAGAAGTCACCTGTGCCCAAGTTTCTCCTGGAGTTCAAAGATGGCGGGCACTTTACCTTCAGTGATGCCTGTATCTTAGCTCCAAGTCTTTTTGGTACAGGGGATGGATGCGGACAGGGGACCCGTTACGAGGACGGCTCCTCTTTTGTATATATCGACCATGAACAGGCGCAGAAGATCCAGCGCGGCTATGTTACTGCATTCTTTAAGGTCTTTCTTAGTGGCGATGCCCGGTATCGACCATTTCTTGCCCAGAATCACTTTCCAGAATCGATCAATTACCGGAATGAATTTTAGGGGACCTGGTTTGTGACAATTTTGGTACAAGGCATTCCAATAGGTAACGTACCGTGTAGATGGGAGGTGTTGCTGGATACTGACCACTAACCCGGCCTGTCGACTAATAGGTTTTTCCTAGGTTGGCGGAAGAAAAACAAAGTGCCACATAAGCTCGGCCCATATGGCATATGAATTGCTTTACCTTGAGAGCGGACGGCGTTCCCTCATGTCGGTACGTATGACAATCCACACAACGAGCACAACAATAGGAACCCCAGGGGTCGAGGAACAAACACGATGGTAACAATAGCAGACACGATCATGGACACAGAGGCTCGTTCAGATGGGCCCAATGGACCTTACAAGATACCAGACCCGAGCGAAACCCATCTTGAACTGCTCGAGGCATTCCTCAAAGAGCGTAAGAGATCTCAGGAACTTACAGTGTTCCTGGAGAATGCTGAGAGATTCAAGGACACTGTCCGACCTCACATTTATGAGAAGGTAAGAAACGAGTATGTAGAACGGAAGCAAGAGGCAGACAGGCATCTGAAAGAGTACAAAGCAGCTTTGACAAAGGACTACCGGGAGTACTCTATGGAAATGGAGGAACGTAAGGCAGATCTTGACGAGGATATGGACAGGCTGCAGGAGCTCGAGTTTCGATGCCGGGTGGGTGAGTACACAGAAGATGAGATCCTAGAGGAATGTAGGGTGCTCAAGAAAAGGATCGACGAGCACAGGTCAAGAGTATCGTGGCTCGAGCAGACCCTTGCCCGTTTCAGCGAGGCAGGTATAGATCATGCAGTGAACGATGATGAGGATAGCGGAGTAGAACCCCTAGGAGCGGATACAGAAGCTACTGATCGAGCATGTAGGCCAAGCGAGCACATAGCCTGCCAGGAGGGAGTGACAGCGTTCGTGATTGTCGAAGACCTCGGCCCTGGAGAAGACGATATCCCTGTTGTGGTGTGCCGTGAAGATGTGGTGCGCGAGGACGAGGATGCTGCTTCTGTGCCACCTCAAGATCCTCAGCATGTCGTTTCCAGCCCATCGTATGTCAATGGTTATATTACGGTACTCGATGGAAGTCGAAAAGGTGAACGGTTCCCCCTTATCTCGTCAAATATCACAGTTGGAAGCTCTCCTGGCATGGATATCAGGCTCGAGGATCCAGGTGTGGCCAATTTCCATGCACGGGTGATTTACAAAGATCATCGGTACCTGCTTGAAAATCTTGACAGCGTAGGAAGATGTTACGTAAATGCGGTACGCGTGAACCTGAGCGAACTCAAGGACGGGGACATCATTCGTCTCGGCGATGTCAAGCTTCGGACTGACTTCGTAACGACTCGTTCATGAACGCCGTGATGCAATCCCTCGTGAGACCTTTGTCAGGGGATGTGCATACATTGCACATGTACAGGTACACATACGGGCCATAGTGATACCGCTGTTTCCTTGTCCTCATTGCAGGAAGTACTTCTCTATCGCGCCTGAGGTAATGAGCGCTCGGAAGGATCTCGTACTTGCATGTCCTTCCTGTAGCAAGCGATTTGTGTTCCGTCCTTACAGCGCTCGGCCTCGGGTCTCTCAAGTGGGAACAGGTAAGGCCGAACCCCTCCCGGAGGGCATCCACTCCCAGCCCAAAGGAGAGGACAAGATCTCTCCGGGTCAAACAGTGAGCGATCTAAGCGTTCGAGTCGGAAAAGAACCTGCCACTGCTGGAAGGGCGAGGACGAGGCCAACCAGAACGGTAGCCCTTCAGGTTCCTCTGCCCAAAGCAAGACGTAGTCACTATGTGTTCTCCCCTGCCTTTCTTCTTGCTGTTGCTGGAGCAGTCCTTGTGGGTATGATTGCGGCATATATTATTGTTGGACGACAGCACGGACCAATTCGTATGGTAGCCCCTTCTGGATCTCCAGAGGTAACCTCTCTGGATGATGGTTCCTTATCAGAAGAAGAATCGTCCCTGCCGGAAAAGGAGCTAGAGGAAGCAGCACAAAGCGAGACCTTAGAGGATCACGACCTTGTGATTCCAATATTTTCTATGGAAGTGGGCGATCCCTGTACCCGTATTGTTTCCCTTGAGGCACAGACCCTTGCCAGAGGGCCTCACACTGATCGATGTGAGCAGTTCACATCATGGCTTGCGTACCTCATCGACGATTCAGTACGGGCAGCGTCCTGCCCGTTGGACAGTGTACTCGTTAGGGCCTTGCAAGAAGTCAGTGGACCACGGACGTGTGGCAGGGCGTGCACATTTCTTGGGTGCTATTATCTCGAGAAGGGCTTGAGAGAGAAGGCGTTGAGCATGCTCGAGCAGGCCAGGACTGTGGCCCCTAATGATCCTTGGGTATATGTATTGGAGGCCAGGTGGGCCCAGGTAACAGAGGAAAACCCTCAGAACGGTATCGAGTATTTAAAGAAAGGTATTGCCGTATCCCCAGAACTTCTCCATGCCCACTACCTCCTGGCCTTGGCCTATATAGAGGCAGGTGCCTACCAGGAGGCCCAAGATGAATTTGTATGGTTAGCACCTAGGGTTGGAGAGAGGGAAAGAGCAGATACGATAGCAGCTCTGCTTCGCCAAGTCGTAAGCACAGCTCCTTTGAGCGTACCGCGAGTTCGGAGTCTCCTTGAGCTAGCCAACGTACTCGAGCAGCTACACGTGCTTCGAGTTGCTGAAGCAGTGGTTCGTCAGGCACTCATCGAGATGGACACAACGATTCCGTCGCAGGAGAGAAAACTCGCCTTTTTTGAACTTGGAAAAATCTGTGAACAGCGAGGCAAGGATCGTCAGGCCTATGCAGCATATCAGAATGCCTTGAGGATTGATCCTGATTTTATGGAAGCGCGTGTCTGCATCAAGCGTTTGGGATCAGTCGTGGGCCAGGAGGGCACGCCAAACGATGCCACCCGTAGTACCGAACCCATTGGTCGCACATCCACTTCACAGTGATCTTTCTTAGGATGCTACGCCTTGAGCATGTCTCGGCCCTGACTGGTGAGATACATATCTGCCAGCGGGTCCCCACACCTGTGTTATGCAATCATCCAATCGTTCTTCCAAGACTATACCGTATAGATCAGATAAAGGACCAGAGCGATGCCTATGGAGAGCACTACAGTGGTAAGCAGGATATCCAGGAGGATCGAGGGCCTATAAGAGTTTTCGTCGATCTCTCGTTCGACCCTCCGATACCGTATAAAGGCCAGAAGGCCAAGACCTGCCCCAAGTGCAACGAGTATTATCCCGAGCAACGAGGAGTACTGTTTTGGGGGTGGGCCAACGTCAGTGCCCAAGAATACGGCAAGCTGCCTGAGAAAGAGCGTAAATTTCTCCACGACGAAGCCAAAAGCCATGATGGCAATGCTTGTTCTGATCCATGAGAGAAAGGTCCTTTCATTGGCCATGTGGACGCGGCGATACGCTGGCTGTGGTGATGGCCGATCAGGTGGTTTCATGCGTGAGGCCACGGCAGTTGTACTCCTATGCGTACGGGATGTTCTGTAAATGTCTACCTTTCGTGCTGACCATGTCTGCAGGTTTGATACCTCATTTGGCCTGGCCGGTCCATTGGTATCTTTGATGGTCGCATGGTGTTAGCCAACAACCTTTTCCCTGAGTACCTGACCTATGTCGAGCCGAAACACATACCGTAAACCTGGAAGCCCTGCCAGGGGAACGAGAATGAGCGTCCAGAGATTTACTCCTAAGATGCGTGTCCACGAGATGATGACAGGAATGGAGAAGTAAATCCTTGCCTGCCGGTAGCTGATGAAATATGCAAGCACCATAGCTATGGGGATACTCAATGCTATAGCGATAAGGGCTTCTGCAATAAGTTCAGTAAGTACGATACGGGAGAGCATTGCAGGTGTGTAGCCAAGGGCCCTGAGTGTTGCAAACTCCATCTCGCGCTCACCGATGTTCAAGAGCACGCCTGCGAGCAAAAAGAACAAGGCAATGACTATTGTCACTCCGACTGCTGCGTAGTAGATACGTTTCAATGCATTCATATATTCATCCATAGCTGCATCGAGGTCGCTCAGAGCAAACACCTCTTTGACCTCTTGGTATCCATACAGTCTTTCTTTGACCTCCTGGAGTGGCCGGCAGATCGTTGCCATGATGCCGTTTACCTTTCCTTGGCTCTTGAATAGCTCCTGTGCAGTCCCAAACGGGATATATGCCTGGCCTACTGTCATGTCGTTCATGAGACCTACGATGGTGAAAGACTCTTTGTGGTCTGAGACCTTGACGTATACGGTGGTTCCTACTCTGAGGTGGAACCGCTTCTTGTCGATCCAGTTGTTGTTGAGGATGATCGCCCGTTCGTGGTCTGAGATGAACATCCTGCCGTCTACGAGATCGAGCTTTCTCATCCACCCGCTAGAAGGAAAGCCAAGAAGCCGATAATCAAAGTCAGTTCCATCGATTGTCACTTGGCCAAATCCAAGGATTCCTGGAACAAAATGTCGGATACCGCTTTCTGCGGCAATCTTTTGAACATCGAGGGCTTCTAGGGGATATCGGAAATTGACCATGATGTCCCACTGCTCTCTCTCTATGCCCTTGTTCTTGTAGACGTGGAGGGAAGAAAGCACGATCGAGAGCGATCCAGCCAATCCGATGGCCAAAGCAACCGAAAGCACCGTGGTTGCAGTGACGCCTGGCCGTCGGAAGAGGTTACGGACACCTGACAGGAAGCAACTTCCATGGCGTGTGAAGAGGGCGGCTTTCCTAAGGATAGCTTCAATGACATGCGGAATACCTCGAAACAATCGGGGTCGGCTTTCACGAAGGATCTGGCAGGGAACCAGTCTGGCTATACCCATAAGAGGTAGTGCACATGCCACCAGGACCACAGCTGTTGCAAGCAGCCAGCCTTCCACAAGGTACCGAGGCACGACCACTGGTATGATTTTGGGAAGCCCAAGCGCGCCACCGTATGCCCTTGCAAACAGATAATTGACGCAAAGGGAAACGAGCGCTCCGATGGGTGCACCGGCCACAGACAGAAGCAAAGCGATTACTACATAGGAAAGAGAGATTTCCCTACTACTGTACCCGAGAGAACGGAGGACGCCGATCTGCTTGCGTTGAGTAATGACGAGACGGTCTGCAGTAATCAATGTGACTACAAAAATGATAACCCCGAACACAATGACCAGTGATGGTATGAAAGAGGAAAACCCCTTCATTGTTTCCTCGAGCATTCTATATGCGAACTCCTCATGACGTCGTATAAAGGCCTCGATGCCAAGAGGCCCCAAGGTGTCAATGATCTGCTGCTCAATACGGTCAGTAGCTCCTTGTGGTTCGAATACGAACGAGAACTCGTTGTAGAGTGGATATCCGAAGTACGATTCGATAAGCGCCATAGGGGCGTAGATGATGCCAAGTGAGCCCCTCATGGGGAGAAACACAGTTGTATCCACAGTGGCGATAAGGTACTGAGGGCTTACCCCTGATCCAACGATGGTGACCTCAGTGGGATGTGTATACGGATTAAGGGTAAGCGTATCCCCAACCGCGTAGCCATAGATTTCACCTAGCGATTTCTCGATGACCACACCGCGAGGGTTTTTGGATGTCAGATGCGTACCAGTAACGATCTCAAGCTCGTTTATCCCTCGATCGTGATCGTCCATGTATACAATAAGGCAACTCAACAGGTGGCCGTTCGTGAGTTCCAGGGAACCAGGTGCTACGAGGCGCCTGACGTGCCGGGCAACACCGGGGATATCATCCAATACAGGCACCTCCTGGGGATCGGCTGGTGTGGTTATCACACGGAGGTCTGCAAGGTGGAGTTCCTCGTACATTGTATCTCGAGTATGGAAAAGGCTATCCCGACTCATCAAGAGTCCGGCATACGTACCCACGCCAAGTGCAACCATGACAACCACAGTGGCTGAGCGGAGCCTTGTACGTGCGATGTCGCGAATGGCCTTCAGGAATAGCGTTGTCATGGGTGGTGATCCGGCATGAGGCACTTAGCGTCCTACTGCGTACACGAGAAGAATACCTACGATCATAACATGAGGACCGTGGATGGCAACAAGGATGCATAGCAGCCGCTTGTGCGCTCAGTGAGGCTTGCGCAGCGGTTTCCTTCTGCTAACAGATCTTCAACAGAAGGATACACTACAGGACGTGGCGGACCGCATAGCTGTGGTGGAAGAATGAACGAGGTGAACTCAGTTCTTCACAATGTGAACAATTTGATGAAACAGAGCCCTTGTACACGCTCGCTTTTGCTCCAGGATGTGATTGTAGTAGAAAGGATCTCTGTGGTCATACGGCTGCGACGTTATACAGGTTGGGTTGGGATCGACCTGACACGTGCTGCATTACGTTCTATCTGTTTTTAGCAGGGATGTCTTTTGTTGGTCTTCAGGCTTCGAAGCAATGTTACCCATTCTTTGACTATCGTTTTGTCCAGTTTGCCCTCCTCGGCTTCCTTGCGAAGGATCAACAACGCTTGTTCTTGAGGAATCGCTTTCCGGTACGGTCTGTCGGTCACAAGCGCGTCATAAATATCGATGACTGCCATGAGGCGGGCTGCGATGGAAATCTGTTCCCCTGACAAACCGTCAGGGTAACCAGTACCGTCGAGTTTCTCGTGGTGATGTCTAATGACGTCGAGGGCAGGGCCCAGTACCTTGCTCAGAGGTGTACATATGCTATGGCCCACTGATGGGTGGGCCTTTATGATTTCCCACTCATTCGGGCTCAAAGGTCCCTGCTTATTGAGCACGTCCTGTGGCACGGTGACCTTGCCGACATCATGCAAAATGCCCCCATACCGCAAAGCCTCGAGCTCTTTTCCGTGAAAACCTATGACTGTCCACAGTGTCAATGCCAATTGGGACACACGTGCAATATGCCCTTGTGTGTACACATCTTTAGCTTCGACGGCACGAGCGAGGGAAAAAAGGACATTCTCAATGCCTATTAGACTATCGTTAAGCGCTTTGACCCGTATGAGCGACTTTGACCTCGCCAGCAGCTCTGTTTCATTAGGTGGTTTAGTAATAAAATCATCTGCACCTGCTTCTATAGCCCTTATCTTTGCCTCTTGCTCATCTAGGCCTGTCAACATGACCACAGGCACGAGGCGTGTCCGATCACTTTGCTTGAGCCGCCGACAGACCTCGTAGCCATCCATACCTGGCATCACAATGTCGAGCAAGATGAGATCCACCTCGACTTTGCTGATCAGTGAAAGGGCATCCTTACCGTTGCTCACCGTGAGAACATCGCAGCCGAGCGGGTAGAGCATCGCAGCTACTACTTCACGGTTTATCCACTCGTCGTCTATCAGCAGTATCCTTGGTCTCCTTTGACCTGGTAGGGTCCTCGCCTGGTATCGACAAATGAGGTTCTTGCCCGCTGTCTTGGCCTGCATCAAGGCCTGCTCTGCTCTGTCAATAATCTGCTCTTTGTTTGTCGCGTCCTTAGGATAGGATACAAGCCCACCGCTTATCGTAAGATTTCCGTTGAATGCAGTAGCTACGGCAAGTCGTAGTGCCTCAGCGGTGCTTAAAACACGCGCATCCTCTGCACCTACCACGGTAACGGCGAATACGTCGCCTGCGTATCTTGCTGCCACGTACCCATGGCCAAAGTTGCTAGCTACCAGCCGTCCAATTTCACACAGGGCCTCGTCTCCCTTTAGATGACCGTACATCATGTTGTACATCGTAAGAGAGTCGACACCGATCAATAACAGTGTACAGGTCGTTCCCTCGCGAGCACATCGGTGTATCTGTTGCTCCAACGCACAATGGAAGTAGCCGTGGGTAAAGAGGCCCGTGATACTGTCGGTGATGGAAGGATTGGTAACCCTCTGGAGGGCAAAGGCGGCTTGGATAGACGTCATATCGCCTCGATAGTATTTAAAAAGGGGTTCGTCGTATTTGGTTTTCCTCGCTGATGCGCCAATAGCCCTGGTGTCTTTGATCTAGGTCATCGGAACGTCCTTGGCATAACTTTAGTCGAGACTCAAAAAGACGCTTATTAAGAGTTTGGCATTGTGCCGATACTAGGGTAGTGGCTTGCTGCGGCCACGTTCTCAGAGTGTGTCAATTGGTGCCGAAGGCTGTGCATATCGCTACGTGGACACAAAGGGAGGAAAGGAAGTGACCAACGTTCGTGACATGTCTCTGGCACATAAGCTTGTAGGGATCATGATGATCACAAGTACTGTGGTTCTCCTGGTCTCCACAATGGCCTTTATCGTACTCGGGGTCGTCGTGTTCAGAAAGAGTATGATCGGAGATCTGTCGACGTTGGCACAGGTGGTGGGTCTCAACTGCTCCGGAGCCCTTACTTCCAACGATCAGAAGTCAGCTGAGCAAACGCTGAAATCTCTGGCTGCCAAGCAAAACATTGTCTTGGCAGCTATTTACACAACAAAGGGGGAACTACTCGCCTCTTATAGGCCATCCGGGCGCTCTGCTTGGCGCGAGAGTAGTGCTAGAGGTGCTGGGGAGCACGAGTTTTCCAGGATTGAGGATGCGTCCCATTATGCCAGAGTGCGTGGATATCCCTTTGTCGACCGATATCTTCACATCCTGCAGCCCATC
>FWPU01005072.1_pt1 | contig 29397 bp, 21 predicted proteins | sample 2228361 | NCBI WGS metagenome assembly FWPU01 (sample SAMEA103939777, study PRJEB20133) | metagenome | reverse complement strand
ACCTTGGGAACGATCCCTGGAGCAATGTTGGGAGCTAGAGTGGCTGTAAAAACTCCTTCTCAAATTTTAAGATACCTTTTTGGTGGCTTTCTTTTTCTCATTTCCTTTTATTTTGTTTATTTAGAAGGAGTTCTCTTATGGGGCTTGAAATAGATAAGTTCTTGCAAGAGCTTCAGGAAGAGCGAGTAAAGCCAGGGCTTTCTAGGATGAAACATCTTTTGGAGCACTTCCATCATCCGGAGAGGGAATTTGAGTCTCTGCAGATAGCAGGCACAAACGGCAAGGGTTCTGTGGTTGCTTTTATGGCAAGTGTTTTAAGAGAAAGTGGTTATAAAGTCGGTGTGTATACTTCTCCTCATCTTTTTAAAGTTAACGAAAGGATAGCTTTGGGGAAGGATTTTATTACAGATTCAAAATTGAAAAAATTTTTAAAAGAGATTTATCCTGTTTATTTGCGGATGAAGGAGGACGGTGATTCACCTACCTACTTTGAAGTGATGACACTTTTATCTCTGCTTTATTTTTCTCAAAGGAAAGTTGACCTTGCTCTGGTTGAGGTGGGAGTGGAGGGCAAATTCGACGCTACTAATTTCCGATCTCCTCTCCTTACAGTGATTACGAATGTGGAGAAAGACCATGCGGAATTTTTTGGACCCAGGTTTCAAAATGTAAAAGAAGAAACACTTTCCTTAATAAGGGAGAAAACTCCACTCGTGACTTCAGAGGAAAAGGAAGGAGTTTTATCGGAAATGAAGAGGAGATGCAGAGAAAAGAGAAGCTCTCTTTTCTCTCTTCACGATGTTAAAGTCAAAAGATTATGTTCTTCCCTGACTGAACAGATATTTTCCTATGAAGGTCTTTTGTGGAGCTTTCCCAAGGTCAAAATTTCTTTAGGAGGACTTTATCAAATAAAAAACGCAGCCCTTTCTTTACTTACTTTAGAAGTTCTAGTGGAGGAGAAAAAAATAAAGCTTAAGGAAGAAGACGTCCTAAGGGGAATGAGGAAGGCATTTTGGCCTGCTAGGTTTCACATTGTGAGTAAAAATCCTCTCGTAATTGTAGATGGAGCTCATAATCCTTCAGGAATGAGAAATCTTCTCCGTTCTTTAAGGCATTATTTCCCTCATCAGAAATTTATTTTTATCTGCGGCGTGCTGAGGGAAAAAGATTATCGGAAAATAGCTGAACTCCTTTCTCCTTTTTCTGATGAAGTTATATGCACCAACCCACCAAGCACCCGATGCCTTGAAGCAGTTGAACTGAAAAGAGCTTTTATGCGGTATAATAAGAATGTGATAACAAGGGAAAGTCCTATTGAGGCTATAAAAATAGCTTTGAAAAAAGGTAAGGGAAAAGATATGGTGATAGTAATCTTGGGCTCCCTTTATTTAGCGGCGGAAGCATTAAGGTATTTTAGGTGGGAGGTAGAGAAGTGCTGCGTGCGTTAATCATAGATGACGAGTCTTCTGCTCGTTCCGAGCTCAGATACCTGCTTAACAAAACAGGCGAAGTTGAAGTAGTTGGTGAGGCAGCGAGTGCTTCTGAAGGATGGGAAATTTTAAATAGTCTTGATTATGATGTTGTTTTTGTGGATATAAAGATGCCTGGTCTTACAGGTTTAGATTTAGTTAGTAAAATAAGGAATTTGAAGAATCCTCCCCAAGTAGTTTTCGTTACTGCTTACAATGAGCACGCTTTAGAAGCTTTTGAGGTTGAAGCGATAGATTATTTGGTGAAACCTTTTTCTGAAGAGAGATTGTACAAAACTCTGGCCCGCTTGGAAAAGAAGATAGAAGGTGAGAAAAAAGGATTGCCAAAGTTCGAACGCATAGTGGTGGAGAAAGAGGGCAAAAAACTTCCTATAGCTCCAGAGGATGTTTACTTTTTCGAAGCTCGAGATGATTATGCTATGCTCTACACATATGAGCAGAAGTTCCTTCTTTCCTCAACTTTAAAAGAGCTCGAGAAAAAACTTTCTCATCATCATTTTCTGAGAGTGCATCGGAAGTATTTGGTTAATTTAGAAAAGATTGGAGAGATAATTCCTCTTTCGCGGAGTACTTACCTTCTTCGGATGAAGGACAAAGTAAAAAGTGAGATTTTTGTCAGCAGGAGAAAAGCAAAAGAATTAAGAGAGGTCTTAGGATTTTGAAATTTACAAATCCTTATAATTTACTAAAAAAAGTCTTAACTTCGTGGAGATTCCTCTTAATAGGTCTTGTCTTAACCTTTCCCATTTATTTTTTTGGTCGGACTTTAAAAGCAATAGAAAAATCGCTTTCTGGGATTTTGTTCTCATTTTTTATTGCCTTCATTTTCTCCTTCTTTTTGGATTATTTTTGGAGAAGGCTAGAAGAAGAGCCAGAGAAAATAAAGGCATTCCAATCTCATTTAATACTCAAAATAGCGAATCAAACACTTCCTTATCTGCGCGAAGGTTTAACCAGAAACTCAGCCACTAATGTGGCTAAGATTATTCTTAAGGAAAGCCGCTCTTTTGCTATCTCTGTAACTGACAAAGATTTTATTTTAGCTTTTGAGGGGGCTGGCTCTGAACATCATCAAGCTGGTGGAAAGATTTTGACTAAAGCTACAAGGGAAACTTTGAAGACAGGGAAGATAAAAATTCTACATTCGGCAGAAGAGATAGGATGCCCAGTAAAAAACTGTCCTCTTAAAGCTGCTATTCTAGTGCCTCTCAAGAAGAAAAACGAGGTTATAGGCTCTTTAAAGATTTACTTTCCTCGGAAGGAAGATATTACCGAAAGTGAAATCGCAGTTGCCGAAGGCTTAGCACACCTTTTAGAAACTCAACTTGAGCTTTCAGAAATATCTAGATTGGAAACACTTACCTGTGAAGCGGAACTAAAAACTCTCCAGGCCCAAATAAATCCTCATTTTTTCTTTAATATTTTAAATACGGCTGTTTCCTTTTGTCGGACAAATCCTATGCAAGCCAGGGATGTTTTAATCACTTTTTCAAGCTTTTTCCGTCGTGCTCTTGAAATCGGGGATAAAAGTTTGGTTCCGCTCGATTCTGAACTCAAATTTGTTCAGACATACCTTGAGCTTGAAAAGAAGCGCTTTAGCGAAAGAATAAATTTTAGTTTTTTGATACCTTCAAAAGCAAAGTCTTGGCTTATTCCTCCCTTTTCAATTCAGCCTATAGTGGAGAATTCTGTTCAACATGGGATGGTGGAGGAAAGGCCTCTCTTTATTGAAATTAGTGCACATGAAGATGAGAAAAATCGCTACATTTTGATTGTTGATAATGGGAGGGGGATTAAGAAGTCCATACAGAGAAGAGTTCTTGAAAAGGGCTTTGGAAGTAATTTGGGGCTTGGCTTAGCCCTTATCAATGAGAGAATACAACTTCTTTTCGGCGATAAATTTGGATTAAAAATCCAAAGCGAAGAGGATGAAGGAACAAGAGTCTATCTTTTTTTACCGAAGGAAGAGGAGGTTAAAAGTGGAAAACCTCTTTCTGCAACTAAATAGTTTTTCGCATACCGCTAATTTTCGCCTTTAATTTCTAAATTTTAAACTTTTATCGATAACAATTTTTCACTATCTGTTAAGTTCTATTTTAGGAGTAAAAGAGTTAATGAATTTTTGGAGGTGACACCGGTGCCAGAAAAGGCAATTGAGTCTCTACTTGAAGAAAAAAGAGTGATTTATCCACCTGAAGGCCTTTGTAGGAAAGCTTATATAAAAAGTATGGATGAATATGGAGATATATATGAGAAGTCAAAACAAGATTTGGAAGGATTCTGGAGTGAAAAAGCAAAAGAACTCCTCGATTGGTATGTGAAGTGGGATAAAGTCTTGGAGTACAGTTTCAAAGAGAAAATTTATATAAAGTGGTTCATTAATGGAAAGTTAAATGCTTCTTATAACTGTTTGGACAGACATTTAAAAACCTGGAGAAAAAATAAAGCTGCTTTAATTTGGGAAGGAGATGACGGAAGCGTTAAAACCTACACTTACCAGCAGCTTTTTTATGCAGTAAATAAGTTCGCTCAGGTTTTGAAAAATTACGGTGTGAAAAAGGGTGATCGTGTAGCTATTTACCTTCCCATGGTTCCTGAACTTCCCATTGCCATGCTTGCCTGTGCTCGTATCGGGGCTATTCACTCAGTTGTATTTGGAGGGTTTTCTGCTCAATCTTTGAGAGAAAGGGTAAATGACTGTGGGGCGAAAATTTTAATCACAGCTGATGAGGGAATCCGAGGCGGTCGGTTTGTTCCTTTAAAGAGAAATGCGGACGAGGCAATTCAAGGGTGCCCGACTATTCAAAAGGTTATAGTGGTTAAAAGAGCGGGAAGAGAAGTGAGTATGAAGGTGGGGAGAGACTGTTGGTGGGATGAGGAGATGTCAAGAGTGAAAGAAGGTGCATATGTGGAGCCGGAAAAAATGGATGCTGAAGACTCTCTTTTTATTCTGTATACTTCTGGTTCTACCGGAAAGCCGAAAGGCGTGCTTCATACCACTGGCGGTTATATGGTTTACACTTCCCTCACATTTAAGTGGATCTTCGACTATCATGATGAAGATATCTTTTTCTGCACTGCTGATATTGGTTGGATTACAGGGCATAGCTATATTGTCTATGGTTCCTTGGCACAAGGGGCAACTTCTCTCATGTTTGAAGGGGTGCCAACATATCCAAAACCAGACCGTTTCTGGGAAATTGTCGATAAGCACGGTGTCACCATTTTTTACACTGCCCCCACGGCTATTCGAGCTTTGATGAAAGAAGGAGATAAATGGGTGGAAAAACACGACCTTTCCACATTGAGAATTTTAGGTACCGTTGGTGAGCCAATTAATCCTGAAGTTTGGATGTGGTATTACAAGAATGTAGGAAGGGAAAGATGCCCTATCGTGGATACCTGGTGGCAAACTGAAACAGGGGGCATCCTTATTACTCCTCTTCCCGGAGCAATACCTTTAAAGCCGGGTTCAGCGACTTTTCCATTTCCAGGAATTTTCCCGAAAGTCCTCCGTGAGGACGGGAGTGAGGCTAGTGTAAATGAGGGAGGTTATCTGGTTATCGAAAAACCCTGGCCAGGAATGATTAGGGGAGTGTGGGGAAATAAAGAGAATAATCGCGTGAGAGAGGTTTACTTCTCTCGCTTTCCAGGCTACTACTTTACGGGTGATGGAGCACGAGTTGATGAGGAGGGTTATTTCTGGCTCATGGGGAGAATTGATGATGTGCTCAACGTCTCAGGGCATCGGCTGGGAACTGCGGAGATTGAAAGCGCGCTTGTCTCTCACGAAGCTGTAGCAGAAGCGGCTGTAGTAGGATATCCTCATGAGGTGAAGGGGGAGGGTATATACGCTTACGTGGTTTTGAGAGATGGCTATAAAGAATCTTCTAATTTAGAAGAATCTTTAATTTCTCATGTGAGAAAGGTCATTGGTCCCATTGCGAAGCCAGATAAGATACATTTTGCTCCCAGCCTTCCCAAAACACGTAGCGGTAAGATTATGCGTCGAATTTTAAGGAAAATTGCTCAAGGGGATGTCGAGAATCTCGGTGATACAACCACATTAGCTGATCCATCCATTGTCGATGTATTGATTGAAGGGAGGAAATAGTTCCATTTTGGTTTTTTAGTATTCCCACTCGCAAGAAAAAAAATACCATTTAACTAGTTATTTGACCATTTGCCGTTTACATATTTGGCTTTCGCTTGTGAAAAATTATCCTTTTGTAAATCACTTCTAGGAGGAGATTTATATGAATAGTGATTTGCAAATTGCACAGGCTGCAAAGTTAAAGCCTATTGTGGAAATTGCTGCAGAGCTTGGTTTAACCGAAGACGACTTGGATCTCTACGGGAAGTATAAAGCTAAAGTTCATTTAGATGTGTTGGAAAAGTGTAAAGAAAAACCTAAGGGGAAATACATTGATGTGACTGCTATTACTCCTACACCTTTAGGTGAGGGAAAAACCACCACTACGGTAGGACTCACTCAAGCTTTAGGAAAGATTGGTAAAAAGGTAGTTTGTTGCATTCGTCAACCTTCTATGGGACCCACATTTGGGATAAAGGGAGGAGCAGCTGGTGGAGGATATTCCCAAGTTGTTCCTATGGAAGAATTTAACTTACATCTAACTGGCGACATCCATGCTGTGGGGGTTGCTCACAATCTTTTAGCAGCCGCAATTGATGCGCGTATCATGCATGAGGATAGACTTTCTGATGAAGAGCTTGAAGTAATAGGCTTAAAGCGTTTAAACATTGATCCTTACAGTATCCTCTGGAATCGGGTTGTGGATGTCAATGATAGAGCTTTGCGGAATGTGATAGTTGGTCTTGGTACTGAGCAAGATAGTCGTCCTCGACAAACTGGTTTTGACATCACGGTAGCTTCCGAAGTAATGGCAATTTTAGCCCTTACCACGGGTTTAAAAGATTTAAGGGAGAGAATAAGAAGAATAGTTTGGGGTTTGGATAAAAATGGGAATCTTTTGACGGCAGAGGATTTGGGTGTTGCCGGCGCAATGACTGTACTACTTAAAGATGCCATCATGCCCAATCTTATGCAGACTCTTGAGGGGCAACCGGCCTTTGTACATGCAGGACCATTCGCAAACATTGCTCATGGAAACTCCTCTATCTTAGCTGATCAGGTGGCGATAAAACTGGCTGATTATGTGGTCACCGAATCCGGATTTGGAGCAGACATTGGGATGGAAAAGTTTATGAATATAAAATGCCGATACTCTGGGTTAACTCCGAATTGCGTGGTTATCGTCGCCACTATCAGAGCGCTTAAGATGCACGGTGGCGGTCCAAAAGTTGTTCCTGGTAAACTACTAGACCCTGCTTATACTGAAGAGAATCTAGAACTTTTGGAGAAAGGCCTAGATAATTTAAAAGCTCATATCAACATTGCCAAAAAGTTTGGAGTTCCTGTGGTGGTAGCAGTGAACAGGTTCACCGCTGATACTGATAGAGAGGTTGAGCTTGTGAGGGAAGCAGCAATTGAAGCAGGGGCGGAAGGTGCATATCCTTGCGAGCACTGGGCAAAAGGTGGAGAGGGAGCTGTTGAGTTGGCTGAGGCAGTGGTTGAAGCTTGCGAAAAGCCTACAAACTTCCGCTTCCTTTATCCATTAGACTGGCCTTTAAAGAAAAAGATTGAAACCATTGCTACTGAAATTTACGGAGCTGATGGTGTTGACTACACATCTTTAGCTGAAAAGCAGCTGGCAAAATATGAAGAGTCAGGCTATGGAAACTTGCCTATTTGTATGGCTAAGACTCATCTATCTCTCTCTCATGACCCTGCTTGGAAAGGGGTTCCGAAAAACTACCGCCTTGCGGTGAGAGAGGCAAGAGCTTCTGTGGGTGCGGGCTTCATCTATCCTCTCTGTGGAGAAATGAGGACTATGCCAGGACTGCCTAGAAAGCCTGCCTTTATGCATATTGATCTCACAGAAGATGGGAAAGTAACAGGGCTCTTTTAAATATTTAGGAGGAAATTTGTTTAAAGTTGAGTTTCTACCTACTCACCGAACTTTTCGGGCAAAGAAAGATGAAACTATCTTCAGTGTAGCGAGGAGAGCAGGGGTCCATCTCAACTCCTCCTGCAATGGGGTGGGAACTTGTGGAAAGTGCAAAGTAAAGGTGGAGAAGGGTGAAGTTCAGTTTAAACCTCTCTCTTTCCAGCTTTCTCCTCAAGAGAGAAGGGAAGGATACGTGCTCGCTTGTCGCTCAAAAATACTAAGTGATGTGGTAGTTTTCGTTCCTTTCGAGACTCGTCTTATAGGAGAAAAGATCCTTGAGGAAAGAGGAGAAGAGTTAATAATAAAGCATATTGAAAGGAAGGAGATTTCTCCAAGAGTTAAAAAAGTTTATGTGGAAGTTGATCCTCCTTCTCTTGAAGACAATGTGAGCGATTGGCAAAGACTGGAAAGGGCTCTAAAGCAGAAACTAAAGACACACGTTTTTGCTAACTTTTCTATACTAAAGAGTCTACCTTTCATCTTACGAGAGAGCAGCTTTAAACTCACCGTCACTCTATTTGATAATGAGGTTATTCTTCTTGAACCAGGACAAAAAATTACAGGACCCTTTGCTGTAGCTGTGGATTTAGGTACAACCACTTTAGTGGTGGAAGTTATAGACCTTTCTAATGCAGAGGTTCTTGGTCACTCTTCTCGCTATAATCCTCAAATGGCATATGGTGAGGATGTTATCAGCAGGATAATATATGCGAAGGATGAGAAAAGTCTTAAAAAACTTCAAAGAGAAGTGGTGGGGGCAGTTGAAGATATGGTGAAGAAAGTTGCGAAAAGGAACCATGTAGCAAACGATGAGATTAATGTTTTTTACGTTGCGGGCAATACTGTAATGCTACATCTTTTTTACGGCCTTTCTCCTTCTCATATTAGAATGGAGCCTTACGTTCCTGTAACCAACTTTTCCCATTGGGTAAGAGGAGATGAAATTGGGTTCAAAGCTTTTTCTAATGCTTATATTTACGCTTTGCCTTGTGTCGCCAGCTACCTCGGAGCAGACATCGTTGGTGGTCTTTTAGCTGCTGGAATGGGAAAGAAGGGAAAATTGAGACTGTTTATGGACATAGGTACAAATGGAGAAATGGTTTTAGGAAACAGTGATTGGTTTATAAGTTGTTCATGTTCAGCGGGTCCCGCTTTTGAAGGGGGTGGAGTGAAACATGGAATGCGAGTAGCTGAAGGTGCAATTGAGGAAGTGAGAATTGATCCGAGGACATGTGAGCCTGAATTGGTCACCGTGGGAGATAAGCCTCCTGTGGGTATCTGCGGTTCAGGACTTATCGGTTTAATTGCTGAACTTTTCTATTGTGGACTTATTGATAGAAGAGGGAAGTTTCATCCCACGAAAAGGCGCCACCTGCGAGTTAAAGAGGGAGAAAGTGGCTTTGAGTATGTGGTTGTTCACGCCAGTGAAAGTGGAACTGGGGAAGAAATAGTCATTGCCGAAGCTGATATAGATAACCTGGTGAGAGCCAAGGCTGCTGTTTTTGCCGGCTTGCGAATTTTAGTGGAAGAATCCGGAGTTTCTTTCGATGAGATAGAAGAGTTCTACATAGCAGGTTCCTTTGGGCACTATATCGATGTGGAGAAAGCAGTAAGCATAGGTCTTCTACCTGATTTACCTCGAGAAAAATTCAAATTTTTAGGTAATACCTCTATCTTGGGGGCAAGACTCGTTTCTTTATATCGTGAAAATGAGGAGTTAACAAAAGAAATTGCTTCTAGAATTACATATCTGGAACTTGCCAGGAACAGTAAGTTCATGGATGAATACGTTTCGGCTCTTTTCCTTCCCCATACTCATTTAGAGCTTTTTCCTTCGATAAAGGAGAAGAGGGGAGACTTTGAGGAAAAGGTGAGGAAATAGATGGGGAAAACTGTAGCAGTTGCAGGAAAAGGTGGAAGTGGAAAGACAACTTTTTCAGCACTTTTAATAAGATACCTTTTGGAAAGAGGGGAAAGCCCAATTTTAGCGGTGGATGCAGACCCCAATTCAAATTTAAATGAAGCACTGGGGAGGGAGTACAAAACCACTCTGGGGGATATAGTGGAGAGAATGAAAAGGGAAAATTTCGAGGGTGGAATAAGTAAGGAGACTTGGCTTGAGATACAAGCTGAAGAAGCTATTTCTGAAGGAGAAGGTTTTGACCTTTTGGTTATGGGGAGACCTGAAGGGCCAGGATGCTACTGTGCGGTGAACAATCTTTTGCGTGCTTATCTCGATAGACTGGTAAAAAGCTATAAATATATGGTCCTCGACAATGAAGCCGGACTTGAACATTTAAATCGGAGAGTTTCTAGGGACATAGATGATTTCATAATCGTAGCTGAGCCTACAAAGAAGGGAACCCTTACGGCGAAAAGACTTATAGGATTAGCAAAAAGCCTGGAGCTCTCCATAAAAAAATTCTACTTGGTGATAAATAAAGTGGTGCGAGACTTTCTCTGGCAGGATGAGTTAAAAGGAGTAAAATACTTGGGCAACTTACCATACGATTCTTTGGTGGAGAAGTATGAAATAGAAGGAAAACCTATAATTTCTCTTCCTAAAGATTCTTTAGTTTTAAAGAGAAGCCAGGAGATACTGGCAAAAGTTTTCTAGGGAGGTATTTCAATATGGTAATTGATGGTAAGAAAATTGCTCAGGAGGTAAGGAACGAAGTTAAGGAGGAAGTTAAGGAGTTAAAGAAAAAGGGTATAACTCCGGGATTAGCAGTAGTTTTAGTAGGTGAGAATCCTGCTTCCTTAGTTTATGTTCGTCAGAAAGAAAAAGCGTGCGAGGAAGTGGGCATTGTCTCCTATAAGTACACCTTGCCGGAGGACACAACGGAGGAAAAACTTCTTTCAATAGTCGATGAGTTGAATAATGAAGAAAGGATTCATGGTATATTGGTGCAGCTTCCTTTGCCAGAGCATTTGGATGAGAAGAGAATAATCGAGAAAATTTCTCCCGAGAAAGATGTGGATGGATTCCATCCTTTAAATATGGGACGACTTCTTGTAGGAGAACCCTCTTTTGTTCCCTGTACTCCCGGCGGAGTAATTGAGCTGGTTGAAAGGTCAGGATTTGAAGTTAAGGGAAAAAAAGCGGTTATTGTAGGAAGGAGCAATATTGTTGGAAAGCCGGTAGCTATTCTTCTTTTAATGCGCCACGCTACCATAACGATGTGCCACACTCGAACGAGAGATTTGCCCAGTGAAACACGGCAAGCCGATATTTTAGTGGTGGCGGCTGGCCGCCCCAAAGTGGTCACTGAAGAAATGGTGAAAGAGGGAGCTATCGTTATTGATGTAGGAATTAATCGAGTTGAAGGCAAGTTAGTTGGCGATGTTGACTTCGAAATGGTGAGCAAAAAGGCAAAAGCTATTACTCCTGTCCCTGGTGGCGTTGGCCCAATGACGGTAGCTATGTTGATGAAAAATACTTTAAAGGCAGCTGAAAGCTTACTTTAGGGAGGTCAAATGATAGATAAGTTAAAATCAAGTTATTCTGGGAAAATTGCCGAAGTTGAGATAGGGAAGGGGAAAACAGTTGGTGGGGAAACAACTCTCCCCTTTTACGTCTGGGAAGGTGAGATGCCTCACTCGCCGCTCTTTGGCATTGAAATTTGGGATGAAAAGCCAGGTGACTGGTCCCAGGTGCTTGAGGAAATCTACTCAGATGTGTGGGAAGACTCTTTTTTATGGGGTAAGAAAGCTGTTGAATTAGGAGCGGAGTTTATTCAAATTACCTTAAAAAGCACTGAGCCAGCTGGCAGCAACGGCTCGCCTGATGAAGCAGCTGAAAAAGTTAAGGCACTCTCAGAGGCTGTGGAGGTGCCCTTGGTTGTTTACGGCAGTGGAGATAAGGAGAAAGACCCGGATGTCTTGAGGAAAGTAGTTGAGGTTTTAAAGGAGAAGGCATTGATTGGCCAGGCGTGTGAGGAAAATTACCGACTGGTAGTAGCACCTCTTGCGGCTACGCCACATAATGTCATTGCTTTTTCACCTGTCGACATTAATATAGCTAAGCAGTTGAATATCCTTATCACTCAAATGGATTTCGATGCTAAGAGAATCATCATGGATCCCACGACGGGAGCTTTAGGTTATGGCCTGGAGTACACATACTCCATTATGGAACGACTTCGCTTAGCAGCTCTTCTCCAAAACGACCAAATGACTCAGATGCCAATTATCTCTACCGTTGGCCAAGAGGCTTGGCGAGCCAAAGAAGCAAAGGTTAGCCAAGAAGAAGAGCCTCAGTGGGGCGATTTAGAGAAGCGGGGGATTATGTGGGAACTTGGCACAGCTATCCCCATGCTTTTAGCCGGAGCTGACTTAATCTCTTTGCGGCACCCTAAAAGCTTGGAAGTTTTAAAGAGAGTTCGGGATGGGCTTGGGAAAGGAGGCAGTGCGTGAAAAGAGAAAGTTTTTTGAATACTACGAATTGTAGTATAATAAAAAAGAGGCTGGTTCAGCTTGTTGATACAAACCTCGCATTTTTTCTAAGGGGCTTGGAGCTCCGCTAATGGGCTGAAGGGAAAACATAAAAAGGAGTGATTTTTTATGGATGAAGATTTGAAAAAAAGAAGTGCTGACAAAGCAGCTCAAAAAGTTTTGAAGAAAGCAAGCGAGGAAAACCTAGAAACAGTTTGGGAGCGGCGTGAAGCTATGCGCTCTTGTGCCATTGGAGAAGACGGCGTTTGCTGCCGCCTTTGCACTATGGGCTCTTGCCAAATAAACCCCAAGAAGCCATACGATAAAAAAGGTGTCTGTGGAGCGACGGCAGATACCATAGCTTCAAGGAACTTAGCTCGCATGGTGGCAGCGGGAACGTCTGCTCACTCCGACCACGGTCGAGGGCTGGCTTTGGCTCTCCTTCACGCGTCCAAAGGGGAGTTAAAGGACTACCAGGTGAGGGATGAAGAAAAGCTGAGAAAGGTGGCTCAGGATGTTGGTATAGAAATTGAGGGTAAATCAGTCGAAAAGCTAGCTGAAGAAGTAGCTTTGAAAGCGTTGGATGAGTTTGGCTATCAAGGGGAAGAAACCCTGGTCTTTTTGAAAAGGGCTCCTCAAAAAAGACAAGCTCTCTGGAACGAACTGGGGATAGCCCCCCGAGCTATTGACCGAGAAGTAGTTGAAATGTTACACCGCACAGCGATGGGCGTTGATCAAGAGTTTGAACATGTCGTCATGGCTTCCTTACGCACTTCTTTAGCCGATGGTTGGGGTGGTTCAATGTGGGCCACCGAAATTTCCGATATTCTTTTAGGGACTCCTTACCCTGTCAGGGGTGAGGTTAACCTTGGTGTTATCAAGGAAGATATGGTCAATATAGTTGTTCACGGTCATGAGCCCCTACTTTCCGATATGGTCGTTCGGGTGGCGAAAAGTCCTGAGATGAAAAAACTAGCTGAAGAGAAAGGCGCTAAGGGCGTCAATGTTATTGGCCTTTGTTGTACGGGCAACGAAGTTCTTCTGCGCCAAGGAGTTCCCTTAGCCGGCAACCACCTTCACCAAGAACTTACCTTAATCACTGGAGCCATTGAAGCGATGGTCGTCGATGTTCAGTGCATCATGGCTTCTCTGGCCGATGTAGCTCAGTGTTTTCATACCACTGTTTTCACTACTTCACCGAAAGCCAAGATGCCTGGAGCAGTTCACCTGGAGTTCAGCGAAGAAAAGGCTTCAGAGGTGGCTCAGGAGATTGTCAAGAAAGCCATTGGAAACTTTCCTAAGAGAAAGAATGTTTATATTCCAGATGAAAAACAAGACCTTGTAGCAGGCTTTTCTCATGAAGCTATCAACTATATGTTGGGAGGAAAGTATCGAGCTTCATACAGACCTTTAAATGACGCTATTATCTGGGGAAGGATAAAAGGGGTAGCTGGCGTAGTCGGCTGCAATAACCCTCGAATCAGGCAAGATGAATATCATTTAGAACTGGTTAAAGAACTTATCGCCAACAACGTTTTGGTAGTTGTCACAGGCTGCGCTGCCAAAGCTACTGCTAAGGAAGGTCTTTTAACTCCTGAAGCGGCTGAGAAAGCTGGAGCCGGCTTGAAAGAAGTTTGCGAAGCAGTGGGGATGCCGCCAGTTCTTCACGCCGGTTCCTGCGTCGACAACAGCCGAATCCTAGTGGCAGCTTGCGAGATGGTTCGGGAAGGCGGACTAGGTGAGGACATCAGCGATCTTCCCGTAGCAGGAGCCGCGCCTGAATGGATGAGTGAAAAAGCAGAGGCCATAGCTCACTATTTTGTAGCTTCAGGTGTGAATGTTTTTCTAGGCGTTGGTCATCCTGTGGGCGAAAACCTCAAGCTCCACCAGCTTTTGTACGGGCGATTAGAGGAACTAGTCGGTGCGCGCTTTTACTACATAGACAACCCCAAAGACATGGCTTCAAGAATGATTGACGTGATTGACAAGAAAAGGGAAGCTTTGGGAATTACCAAAAAACCCAGACGCGTTCTTTACGATATGGCCATGCGTCGGGAGCTACCAGTCGAGTAAGGAGGAGATATGTCAAAGTTCATTTTAAGCTCAGCTATTAAAGGTGCCCACCAGATTGTTAAAAAAGCGGAGGCACAGTTAGACCAGGCAATTCAGACGAAAGGCGAAGACTTTGAAATTAAACCACCTGATACAGCCTACTTCGTTCCCATCATCTACTCTATTTTAGGTTGTAGGGTGGAAAAACTGGCTGACTTTAAGCCAGTTTTGGAGGAAGCAAAGAAGTTACTGCCATCTCCGCCAACTGAGAAACTTTGGCTTCCTTACCTCGGCACGGCTCTTGATGCTGGCATGGCCACTCTTTTCGCTGAGGAGATAATTGAATTTACCAAACCAGCCATTGGGGTTTCTTGGACGGAAGGTGTTTGGCTGGGACCAGCGAACGATGTGATTTTGCGAGAGAGGGGAGTGGAATTTACCGATGGACGAGCTCCAGGTTTCGCCGTGGTGGTTGGAGCAGCACCTGACAATGAAACAGCCGTCAAGTTGGCTAGGGAGCTACAAGCTACCAACCTTTATATCTTCTTTTGCGGGCACACCAACGGCGTCTCTTTGGCTGAGCAACTGGCCGAAGAAGGTATTGAGCTGGGTTGGGAAACAAGGCTTGTTCCCTTTGGTAAAGACATTTACTCAGCTGTTTATGCTGTTGGTTTTGCGGCTCGAGCTGCTATGGCTTTTGGTGGCGTTGAAGCAGGAGACCACCGACGTATCTTGCTTTATGTGAAAAATCGCGTTTTTGCTTTTGTCTTGGCCTGTGGAGAAATTGATGAAGAAAAGTATGCGACAGCCGCTGGGGCCATTAACTGGGGTGCTCCTGTTATCACAGACCAGGACATCCCGCCTGTTTACCCGACCGGCGTTACCCTTTACGAACATGTCGTGCCAAAAATTTCTTATGAAGATATGGTCTCAAAAGCTTTGGAAACAAGAGGCCTTAAGGTCGAGGTAACGAAAGTTGACATACCGGTTCCTTATGGACCGGCCTTTGAAGGCGAGCGAGTTCGAAAAGAGAATCTCTTTTTAGAGATGGGTGGGACAAAGACACCCTCTTTTGAGCTTTTGGTCTCGGCCGAGCCTGATGAAGTTGAAGACGGCAAGATTGAGGTGTCTGGGCCAGATATTGGCTCTCTCCCTCCGGAAGGCGGTAGGCTTCCCTTTGGACTCTTTGTCAAAGTGGCAGGCGGGAAGATGAGGAAAGAGTTTGAATCCGTCCTCGAGAGACAAATCCACCGCTTCTTCAACCATGCTCAGGGAGTTATGCACATTGGTCAGCGTGATATCAATTGGGTGAGGATAAGCAAAGACGCAGCCAAGGCAGGTTTTGAACTGAAGCACTTAGGAGAGGTAGTCAGAGCTTCACTTCTCTCTGAATATGGAAGAGTGGTGGACAAAGTTGAGGTTCAAATTTATACCGACGAGTCGAAAGTTAGTGAACTGAGGGAGAAAGCTCGAGAAATCTTTCATGAGAGGGACGAACGCTTGAAAGCCTTGACTGACGATGCTGTTGACGTCTTTTATAGCTGTACCTTATGTCAAAGCTTTGCACCGGCTCATATTTGTGTAGTTTCTCCCGAAAGAATTGGTCTTTGCGGGGCTTACACTTGGCTTGACACCAGAGCTCACTTTGAAATTGAGCCAACTGGGCCTAACCAGCCCATAGAAAAAGGTAACTTAATCGATGCCGAAAAAGGCATTTGGGAAGGGATTAACAAGTTTGTCTTTGAGAACTCTCATGGAAAGATTGAGAGTGTCTCCCTTTACTCAATGATGCACGACCCCATGACTTGCTGTGGATGTTTTGAAGTAATCTTGGCGCTTCTTCCAGCTGCTAATGGTGTCATGGCTGTTCAGCGTGGATATAGTGGGATGACGCCAGTTGGTATGACCTTTTCCACTCTGGCCGGTATGGTGGGAGGAGGTCAGCAGACGCCTGGTTTTATGGGTGTGGGAAAAGCTTTCCTAGGCAGCAAAAAGTTCATCTCAGCTGACGGTGGGCTTTTGAGATTGGCTTGGATGCCCAAGGATTTAAAGGAGGAGCTCAGGCCGACTTTGGAAAAGCGGGCTAAAGAGCTAGGTGTCGAAGATTTCTTAGATAAAATTGCTGATGAAACAGTGGCAGAAAGTGAAGAGCAGGTCATTGAGTTTATGCAAAAAGTTGGACATCCCGCTTTAGGCTTACCAGCTTTGCTTTAGGAGGTGATGACAAGTTGGCGCTCTCGGGTTTAGAAATCTTCAAGATGTTACCCAAGAAAAACTGCGGTGAATGTGGTGTTCCCACCTGTTTGGCGTTCGCTATGAAATTAGCCGCTGGTCAAGCCGAAATTGACGCTTGCCCATACGTTTCTGATGAGGTTAAAGAAGAGCTTTCGGAAGCAGCTGCTCCGCCTATTAGGACAGTCGAGATTGGCAGCGGCGAAATGGCTTTAAAAGTCGGCGGCGAATTGGTAATGTACCGCCACGAGAAGACTTTCTTCAACCCATGTGCTTTTGCGCTCTACCTTTCTGATGAGATGTCTGATGACGAAATTGAGGAAAAAATTGAAACTTTTAAAAAGTCTTCTTTTGAGCGGGTTGGTCAAGTTCTCCAAGCTGACCTCTTCGCTTTAGAATGTAAAAGCGGGGACTCTGATAAGTTCCTCGCTTTGGTGGAGAAAGTTTCTTCGACTGGTTTTCCTCTTGTGTTGATGTCAGCGGCAGTGGAGCCTTTGAAAATAGCTGCTGAAAAGACTAAAGAGAACAACCGCCCGCTGCTTTATGCTGCCAGTCAAGAAACGATCGATGATTTTCTCGCTTTGGCTAAGGAGATGAACCTTCCTTTAGTGGTGAAAGGTCAAAGTTTGGAAGAGGTGGCCGAGTTGACTGAGAAGGCAAAAAGTGCGGGAGTAAAAGACTTGGTCATCGATCCAGGGAGCCGAAGCCTAGCTGAAACATTTAAAAACTTGGTTTTAACAAGAAGAGCAGCGATTGAGAAGAAGATTAGGCCCTTAGGCTACCCAGTGATTGTTTTCCCTTGTTTTGAAAGCGACGACCCTTACTTTGAGTTTTCTCACGCTGCTACATATGTAGCTAAGTATGGGAGCATTGTAGTTTTATCGGACTTAAGCCCAGAACTGGCTTACCCCTTGTTTGTTTTAAGGCAAAATATCTACACTGACCCACAAAGACCAATGCAGGTTGAGGAGAAGATTTATCCGATTGGTACTGCCAACAAAGACGCTCCCTTCTTTATCACTACCAACTTTTCCCTGACTTATTTTATCGTCTCGTCTGAGATAGAAGCGAGCAAGGTTCCCGTTTGGCTGGGAGTGGTTGATACTGAAGGTCTGTCGGTCTTAACAGCTTGGTCAGCGGGGAAACTTACTCCTGAAAAGATTGCTGAGTTTGTTAAGAAACAAGGTGTGGCGGATAAAATTAACCACAAAAAGCTAGTTATTCCAGGTTACGTGGCTCAGATGCTTGGAGCTATCGAAGATGAGCTGCCCGACTTTGAAATTATTGTCGGACCGAGAGAAGCAGCTGAAATCCCTGCTTTTTTGAGGTCTTGGAAAAGTTAAAAGAGGGGATATGGTTTTTCCATTAGACAAAAGTGTTTTGGTGGTTGGCGGGGGAATTGCTGGCATCCAAGCCGCCCTCGACTTAACGGATTTGGGGCTCTTTGTTTATTTAGTAGAGAGTTCTCCCGCTATTGGTGGTCGGATGGCTCAGCTCGATAAAACATTTCCAACTAACGACTGCGCGATGTGTATTTTGTCGCCAAAGCTCATTGAAGTAGCTCGTCATCCTAGTGTAGAATTAGTTACTTTAGCTGAGATAAAGGAGGTTAAAGGCACTGCTCCATCTTTTGAGGTAACAGTCGAAAAAAAGCCAAGGTATGTAGATTTGGAAAAGTGTACGGGCTGTGGCAACTGTGCTCAAGTTTGCCCAGTTGAGGTAGGAGATGAGTTTAATGAGGGCTTGAACCAGCGTAAGGCAATTTACGTTAAATACCCTCAAGCTGCTCCTTTAGCTTTTGCTATTGATATGGAGTTCTGTCGCCAGTGTAAAGCTTGCATGAAAAAGTGTCAGGCGCAGGCGATTAATTTAGATATGGAAGCTGAGGAAGTCAAGTACTCAGTGGGGGCGGTGATTTTAGCTTCGGGTGCGGAGCTTTTCAACCCTGCCTTGCGAGAAGAGTTTGGTTATGGAAGATACCAAAATGTGGTCAAGAGCATTGAGTTCGAAAGGATGCTTTCAGCGTCTGGCCCCTTCGGTGGCCGTTTAAAGAGACTTTCAGACGGTGAGGAACCGAAAAAAATTGCCTTTCTTCAATGCATCGGTTCGCGAGATGAAGAGAGGCCTTACTGCTCCTCAGTTTGTTGCATGTACGCCATTAAAGAAGCAATTTTGGCCAAGGAGCACCTGCCTGAAGTTGAGTGCTCAATTTTTTTTATGGATAGGCGTTCCTACGGTAAAGGTTTTGATGAATACGCTCAGCGGGCTATTGAACGGTACGGAGTAAAAACCATCTACGCCCGTCCTTCATTTTTGCGGGAAGTTCCATCGACCAAACAAGTCTATCTCCGCTATGCTGATGAATCGGGTGAACTTAAAGAGGAAGTTTTTGACTTGGCGGTTCTTTCAGTCGGCATGGTTCCTTCTGAGAAGAGTCGAAAGTTATTTTCAAAGTTTGGGTTGGAGACAAACGAACACGGTTTTGTTAAGACCAACCCCATGAACCCAGTGGAGACAAACCAAAAAGGCGTTTTTGCTTGCGGAACAGCTCTTTCGCCTAAAGACATTCCTGATAGCGTCGCCGAAGCAAGCTCGGCTGTGGCAAAGGTAGGGGAACTACTGGGTTATCAGCTTCGTCAACCAAATGTGTATGAAACAAAGGAAGTAGAAGGTGAGCCAAGGGTTGGTGTTTTTGTCTGCCACTGCGGTTCAAACATAGCTGGGATAATTGATGTAAAGCGGCTAGCTGATTACGCTCGACAACTTCCTTCAGTTGTCTGGACTGAAGAGCTAGTTTATGCCTGTTCTGAAGATGCTCGGCGCACCATCGAGGAAAGAATTTCTGAACAACAAATAAACCGTGTGGTGGTGGCAGCCTGCACGCCCCTCACTCACGAACCGCTCTTTCGAGAAACCTTGGTTGAGGCTGGATTAAATCCCTATCTTTTTACCATGGCCAACATTCGCAACCAGTGCTCTTGGGTTCACACGGGCGAGGAAGCTACCCAAAAGTCAGAAGACTTAGTGAGAATGGCCGTAGCGAGGGCTTCTCTCTTACAACCCTTGACCAAAGAACACATCACTTTTAACCATGATGCTTTAGTGATTGGTGGAGGTTTAGCGGGGCTTACTGCTTCACTTTCTTTAGCAGATGAAGGTTTTAAAGTCTATCTTTTGGAGCGGGAAAGTGAACTAGGCGGCAATTTACGGAACATCTATTGGACCTTAGAAGGTGAGAAAGTTAAGCTATTTTTGCAAGAACTTATCCAAAAAGTTGAAGACCATCCCCAAATTGAACTTTTCTTAAATGCCAACTTAAAAAAGGTTAGTGGATTTGTTGGAAACTTCCAGACTGTGCTAAATCTACCTGAGGGAGAGAAAGAGTTAGCTCACGGCGTCATCATCGTGGCCACTGGCGGGAAAGAGATGAGACCAGACGTTTATCTGCTTGGAGAAGATGAAAGAGTCATCACCCAACAAGTGCTAGAAAACAAGTTGGCCAGTGAGCTAGCGGAACTTAAGCCATTGAAAAAGGTCGTGATGGTTCAATGTGTTGAGCGAGAAAAGGTCGGTTACTGCAGTCGGATTTGCTGTACCACGGCTATCAAAAATGCTTTAAAGCTAAAAGAAGCTTTGCCTGGTGTTGAAGTTTACGTCCTTTATCGTGATATTCAGACGTATGGTTTCAAAGAAAGCTATTACAACTTGGCCAGAGAAAAAGGCATCATCTTTATCCGTTATCAAGAAGGCGAGATTGAGGTTTCAAAAGAAGACACGTTCTTAAGAGTGAAAGCTAAAGAACTCAACTTAAATGAAGAAATTGATTTTGAGGCTGACCTTTTAGTTTTAAGTCCACCAATTACTTCCTCTGATGGGGCAAAAGAGCTAGCTCAGAAAATTAAAGTTCCTTTGACGAAAGAAGGTTTCTTTTTAGAAGCTCACCCTAAGTTAAGGCCAGTTGACTTTGCTTCGGAAGGGATTTTTGTGGCTGGCTGGGCTCACTACCCCAAGCACTTAGATGAAACGATAGCGCAAGCTTTAGCTGCTTCAGCTCGCGCCTCGACTATTTTAGCTCAAGAGTTTTTGGAGGTCGGTGGAGTCGTCGCTCAGGTTGATGAAAGTAAGTGTGTGGCTTGCTTGACTTGCTTGCGTGTTTGTCCGTACGAAGCACCGTTTCTCAACGAGCGTGGCTGTGCTGAAATTGCTCAAGCCAAGTGTCAAGGTTGTGGTAGCTGTGTTGGAGAGTGTCCAGCTAAAGCCCTTTCTTTATCTCACTTCCTCGATAGACAGATTTTAGCCGAAGTCGACGTTTCAGTGGATAGAGGACGAGATATCGATGTAGTCGCTTTTACCTGCCATTACTGCGCTTATGCCGCCGCTGACCTAGCTGGCTCGGTTAGGCTTAAGTATCCAGCTAACTTAAAAACTATTCGAATTCCTTGCAGCGGGCGCATTGACCCCCTTCACCTCTTGAGAGCTTTTGAGGCAGGGGCAGATGCAGTGATGGTAGCAGGTTGTTTAGAAGGAACTTGCCACTATTTGCGGGGCAATTATCAGGCCAAGCGTCGTGTTCAAAGAGCTAAAGAGTTGTTAACTGAAGTGGGGTTGGAACCAGAAAGGCTGGAGCTTTTCTTCATGTCTGCTGCGATGGGTGAGCGTTTTGTGGAAGTAGCCGAGGAGATGGTCAAGCGAGCTAAGGAGTTAGGCCCAAGCCCCTTAAAAACAGTTAAAGTGGAGGCAGTAAGTTGATAATTGCTGAAAGGAAGTCTCTTGAAGAGATAGAGAAAATTATCGCGCCTTACCAGCGAGTTTTAATACTCGGCTGTGGCACCTGCGTCACCATTTGTTTTGCCGGCGGCGAAAAAGAAGTTGGTTTGCTAGTTTCTGAGTTGAGGATGAAAAACAAAATGACAAATGAAGGAAGAGAGTTTAGGGAGAGAACTATTTTGAGACAGTGTGACTGGGAGTTTTTCGATGAAGTGGCTGACGATGTTGACTGGGCTGACATAGTAGTCTCGTTGGCTTGCGGCATTGGAGTTCAAGGGGTGGCCGAGCGATTTAGTGAGAAGCAGGTGGCGCCAGGCGTTAACACGCTTTTCCTAGGGCTTACTGAGAAACCTGGTGAATGGAGTGAGCGCTGCGCTGCTTGCACAGACTGCCTTCTCCATCTCACTGGTGGGATTTGTCCCGTGGCTCGTTGTGCTAAAGGGCTTTTGAATGGACCCTGTGGTGGTTCTCAAGGCGGGAAGTGCGAAGTTTCACCTGACACTCCTTGTGCTTGGCAGCTCATATACGACCGCCTCAAAGCGCGAGGCGAACTCCATTTGCTAGATGAAATAAGCCAGCCTAAGGATTGGTCGAAAAAGTCGCTTCCAGGCAGGTTGGTTAGAGAAGACCTTTCTTTGGAGGAGAGCAGTGAGTAATTTAGAAAAGCTTTTAAAGGAAGGAAACTTCGTAGTCACTGCAGAGCTTGGCCCACCCAAAAGTGCTGACAGAAAAGTTATTGAAGAGAAAGCGGACATTTTAAAAGGATATGCTGACGCTGTTAATATTACTGATTGCCAAACGGCTGTGGTGCGTCTTTCAAGCATTGCTTCCGCTGCTATTTTAGTGAGTTTAGGGCTGGAGCCCATTGCCCAAATGACTTGTCGTGACCGCAACCGCATTGCTTTGCAAAGCGATATCTTAGGCGCTTGGGCGCTGGGCGTTCAAAATATTCTTCTTTTGACCGGCGACCATCCCCGCTTTGGCAATCACCCTGAAGCGAAAGGCGTTTTTGACCTCGATTCCATTCAGTTAATTGAGGCAGTGAAAAAGATGAAAGAAGAAAAAAAGTTTTTAAACGGTGAAGAGATGAAAGTTGAACCGCGCTTTTTTATCGGAGCAGTCGAAAATCCCTTTGCTGACCCTTTTGAGCTGCGGGCTAAGCGACTGGCTAAAAAAGTAAGAGCTGGCGCAGAGTTTCTACAAACTCAGATTGTTTACAATGTCGAGAAGTTTGCTCGCTGGATGGAGATGGTTAGAGATGAAGGATTAGAAGAGAAAATTTCAATTCTGGCGGGCGTTGCTCCCATTAAATCGGTTGGTATGGCTAAGTATATGAGGAGTAAAGTGCCAGGTATGGATGTACCTGAAGAAATTGTGAAAAGAATGGAAGGGGCTAGCGACCCCAAGGAGGAAGGTATACGCATCTGCATTGACATCATTAAGTCTTTGAAAGAGGCAAAAGGAGTTAAAGGAGTTCACATCATGGCGATTGAGTGGGAAGAGGCAGTTCCCGAGATAGTTAAAGGGGCTGAACTTTATCCTCGCCCCAACAAGGAGGCAAGTCAGTGACTTTAGTGAAGTTGAAGGAAGCCAGTTTAGCTCAAGAACTTCTCTCAAAAGGTGAGAACGTTTACCAGTGTTATCTTTGCGGTAAGTGCTCAAGTGGTTGTCCAGTCGCCGAGTACTACGATTTACTACCTCACCAGCTAATTCGGCTTATCCAATTTGGACAAGACCAAAAACTTCTCTCAAGTCGTTCAATTTGGTTGTGCAGCTCTTGTCAGACTTGCACCACTCGTTGCCCTCAACAAATTAACATTGCTAACATCATCGATTTTTTGAGGGTTAAAGCGGTTGAAAGCGGTGTCCGCCCCAAGATAAAAGCAGTGCCTCTCTTTAATCGCTTGGCTGTGGCTGATATTGAAAAGCGTGGTCGGCTTTATGAACTGGGTCTAGCGTTAAAGCTCAATTTAGCTTTAGGGCAGCCTTTTCGAGAAGTTGATTTTGGGTTGAAGCTTTTGCGAAAAGGTAAGTTTAAACTTTTACCTGAAAAAGCAGAAAAGTCGAGAGTTGAAAGAGGAATTGGTAAAGGCAAGATTGCTTATTATCCAGGTTGCTCACTTCACTCTTCGGGCGAAGAGTTTGACCATTCGCTTAAAGCCATCTCAAAGGCTCTCGATTTAAACTTACTGGAGCCACCTGGCTGGATTTGCTGTGGAAGCACACCAGTTCATCAAAGTTCACCTTATCAAGCTGTGCTTTTTCCGTTGAAAAACATCAATCTTTTTCAAGAGGCAGGTTTTGAAGGCGTTTTTGCTCCCTGTGCAGCTTGCTATTCTCGCTTGAAAGCAGCCCTCTTTGAAGTTAAAAAAGACCAAGCGTTAAAAGAGCAAGTCGAGAAAGAACTAAAATTTGAGGTCAATGTAGACTTCCCCGTTTACCATTTACTCGATTTCTTCTTGGAAAAAGTAGACTTGGCGGCGCTTCAAGAAAAGGTTAAGAAAAGCTGGGAAGGCATCAAGGTGGTTTGTTACTACGGTTGCCTCATTTCTCGCCCACCCAAAGTGACTAGCTGGCCTCATCCTGAATATCCGAGGGAAATGGAGAAAATTATGCAAGCAGTTGGAGCTGAGACGCTTGATTGGTCATATAAGACTGAGTGTTGCGGTGCTGCCCTTTCCCTAACTCAAGGCTCAATTGTCGAAGCTCTTTCCAACAAAATTGTTCGTGAGGCAAAAGAAGTCGGCGCCGAAGCAGTCATCGTGGCTTGTCCCCTTTGCCATCTAAACCTTGATGCCCGCCAGTCACTAGGGAAAGATAGCTTACCTATTCTTTATCTCACTCAGGCTTTGGGTCTTAGTTTGGGAGTTTCTCCTCAAACACTAGGCCTTCTCAAACACCTGACTAGCCCCAGTGCTTTTTTAAAGAAAAATAAGTTTTATGGTAAAGATTTTTAGGAGGAGAGTTGGTAAAGCAAACGGCAAACAAAAAGAAGAACCGACAAGTTCAAAAGATAATAGATAAGTTTCCAAATAAGGGCGAGATTATTGCTTTGCTCTTAGACATCCAGCGCCGCCGCGGTTATCTTTCTAAAGCATCTTTAAAGCAAGTTGCGGTAGAACGGAAGGTCCCCTTAAGTTCGCTTTATGGCATCGTTACTTTTTACTCTCAGTTTTCACTTCGCCCGCGCGGCAAGCATGTTATCCATGTTTGTCAAGGGACAGCTTGCCACGTCCAGGGCGCTAATGAGATTGCCCAAACCTTTAAGCAAGAGTTGGGTATCAATGAAGGCGAAACCACTAAAGATAAACAGTTTACTTTAGAGTATGTCAATTGTTTAGGTTGCTGTAGCCTGGCCCCAGTTTTAGTGGTTAATAATTCGGGAGTGCAGGCTCACATGACTTCAACGAAGGTTAAAAAACTTCTTAAGAAATTGAGAGGAGGTAAGCGATGATTATTATCGGTGAAAAAATCAATGTGATGTCAACAAAGTTAGGTGAGGCGATGGAGGCAAGAGACCCCGAGCCAATTCTTGAGATGGCACGGGCTCAAGTGGCAGGTGGAGCAAACTATTTGGATATAAATATTGGCCCTGCCTCTAAAGGGGGGCCTGAATTGATGGAGTGGTTGGTGACCATCGTTCAATCTGAGATTGACATCCCCCTTTCTTTAGACACAACGAACTATGAGGCTATGGAGGCGGGGCTTAAAGTGCACAAGGGCAAAGCTATTGTTAACTCTGCCTCAGGGGCCCCTGAAAGATTGGAGAAAATGTCAGATTTAGCCGCTAAATATAATGCCGCTCTCATTGGACTTTGTTTAACTTCTGAAGGCATTCCTCGGGATGCAAACGAAAGAGCGGCGGTGGCAACGGAAATATTGATGAAAACAATGGAGAAGGGTATCCCTACAGAGGACTTGTACCTTGACCCTTTAGTCTTGCCTGTTTCTGTGGCACAAAAAGATGCCCAGGAAGTGATGGAGGCTATCAAGGTTTTTAAGCAGCTTTCAGACCCTCCCCCAAAAACTGTAGTTGGTCTTTCTAATGTTTCAAACTCCACTCCTGAATCAGTGAAAAGCTGGTTGGATAGAACACTTTTAACTATGCTTATGGCTGTTGGTCTTGATAGTGCTATCTTAAACCCGTTGGACAAGGATTTGATGGCTACACTTAAGACGGCTTTGGTCTTTCGTAATGAGATTTTGTATTGCCACTCTTACCTAGATTAGGTGGAATTTAAAAGGAGATAATGAAAAAAACGAAAGAAAAGAGGAAAATTCTAATATGTGCTGGCACAGGTTGTTTGTCTGCTGGCTCAGCTCAACTTAAGGAAGCTTTCCTCAAAGAGATAGGAAAGAAAAAACTAATTTCCAGTGGGTGCCACGGTTTTTGTGAGCAAGGTCCCATTGTGGTCATTTATCCAGAAGGCGTTTTTTATCCTCACCTCGCTGAGGAAAATGTTCCTCTAATTATTGAAAAGCATATTTTAAAAGGAGAATTTATCGAAGAGTTCTTTTACACTGATCCAGTATCAGGGGAAAAGGTTCCTCGTTATCGAGAGATAAACTTTTACAAAAAACAAAAAAGAGTAGTTTTAGAGAACTGCGGACGGATTAATCCTGAGAAAATTGAAGACTACATCCAAAGAGGTGGGTACGAAGCCCTTAAGAAGGTAAATTCTCGCTTAACTCCTCAAGGGGTGATCGATGTTGTTGAACGATCTGGGCTGCGAGGGAGAGGGGGAGCAGGTTTTCCCACTGGATTAAAGTGGCGGTTTGTAAGAGAGGCGCTTGGTGAGGAAAAATACGTGATTTGTAACGGTGACGAAGGAGATCCAGGAGCGTTTATGGACAGGAGTGTCCTTGAAGGAGATCCCCATCGTGTTATCGAGGGGATGATAATAGCAGGTTACGCTGTGGGAGCGCAAAAGGGATTTGTCTATGTCCGAGCTGAGTACCCTTTAGCGGTAAGAAGGGTAAAGATAGCGATTGAGCAAGCGAAGGAGGAAGGATTTCTAGGTCAAAATATTTTAGGTTCAAGTTTTTCATTTGATATTGAGGTGAAAGAAGGAGCAGGAGCATTTGTTTGTGGAGAGGAAACAGCTTTAATTGCTTCCATTGAGGGCAGGCGTGGCATGCCTCGTTTACGGCCTCCTTTCCCTGCTCAATCTGGTTTGTGGGGTAAGCCAACCTGCATTAACAATGTGGAAACATTGGCTAATGTACCTTGGATTATTGTTCATGGTTCAGGAAAGTTTAGTGCCATTGGAACAAAGCGAAGTAAAGGAACAAAAATTTTTGCACTCACTGGCAAGATTAGAAACACAGGGTTAGTTGAAGTTCCAATGGGCACAACATTAAAAGAAATCGTTTTTGAAATCGGGGGAGGAGTTAAAGGGGACGGTAAATTCAAAGCAGTTCAAATTGGCGGTCCTTCGGGGGGTTGCCTGCCAGAAGATTTACTTTCTCTTCCAATAGATTACGAATCCTTAGTAGAGTACGGAGCAATTATGGGTTCGGGTGGGATGGTAGTTTTGGATGATTCAACTTGCATGGTCGATTTAGCCAGATATTTCCTTAATTTTATTCAGGATGAGTCATGCGGAAAGTGTGTGCCCTGTAGGGTGGGGACGAAAAGGATGCTCGAGATACTGGAAAGAATTACATTGGGGAAAGGGGCCGAGGAAGACATAGACGAGCTTGGGAAACTAGCTAATGTGGTTAAGTCAGCCTCACTTTGTGGTTTAGGTCAAACAGCTCCCAACCCTGTTTTAACAACTTTAAGGTATTTTATGAAAGAGTACGAGGCTCATGTTCGGGAAAAACGCTGTCCAGCTGGAGTCTGCACTGAACTAACCACTTTTGTGATTAACGAAAAACTTTGCACTGGTTGCGCTATCTGCGTTAAACACTGTGTTGTGGAGGCTATTAGCGGTAAAAAGAAACAGCCTCACCGCATTGACGAAGAGAAGTGCATTAAGTGTGGCCTTTGTCTAATCAACTGTCCTTTTGACGCTATTTATAAGGTATGAGAGTTTTAAAGGGGGAGATGATTTAAGTGAAAGTAAGAGATGTGATGACGCCTAATCCCGTCACCGTTGGCTTGGGTGAAACAGCTTCCAAAGCAGCTAAGAAAATGATGGCTGAAAGAGTTAGTTCTCTTTTGGTGGTGGATGACGAAGACAAGGTTGTCGGCATCATTACCGACCGTTTGCTCGGCCTTTATTTGGGAGTTCATAATCAGCTGGCTAATCAGGTTCAAGTTAAAGAGTTTATGGAAGAAAATGTTATTTCGGTTAGCCCGGATATGAAACTGGTTAAAGCAGCTAAAATCCTTGAGGAGCTAGAAATTCGCTACCTGCCAGTTGTGGAAGGGGATAAATTGGTGGGCATTCTCTCTATCTCTGATTTAGCTGCCTTGATTGACCACTATATTGACTGCATTCTTGTGGAGCTGGGAGCACGGGCTAAGAAAACTGAAGGGAAAAAGCTCTAATGGCGGAAGTTAAGTTAACAATTGACGGCCAAACAGTTAAGGCAAATGAAGGGGAGAGTTTGCTGGAAGTGGCGGAGAGGAATGGTTTTCGTTTGCCGCATCTCTGTCACGACCCGCGTTTGAAGCCTTACGGGGCATGTCGCCTTTGCTTGGTTGAGATAAAAGGTGAACGCAAACTCCAGCCAGCTTGTGCCACCAAGGCAAGGGACGGTCTTGAGGTAACAACTGACTCAGTCACGCTCCACGAGATTAGACGAACCCTTATCGACCTTTTGCTATCCACTCACCCTCAGGACTGCCTCACTTGTGAAGCTTGCGGCAACTGTGCTCTTCAAGACTTGGCATACGAGTATGGCTTAAGGAATTCAAGTTATGATGGAGAAAGACCTGAAACACCTTTAGAAGACTACAACCCCTTAATCCATCGGGATCGGGATAAGTGTATTTTATGCGGTCGTTGCGTTCGGATTTGTGCAGAAGTGCAAGGTGTGTATGCCTATACTTTCGCTAATCGGGGCTTCAAGAGTATTGTAGCGACAGCTTTTGACGAGCCCTTATCGACCGAGAACTGCGTCTTTTGCGGTCAGTGTCTTTCCACCTGCCCAACGGGTGCTATAGTTTCCCGATTAGAAGCGGGAAAGGGTCGGGAGTGGCAGTTTGAGAAGGCGGAAACAGTTTGCCCATACTGTGGCTGTGGTTGTGTCTTAGAGCTCAAAGTCAAGGATGGAGAGGTTGTCGGCGTTACTTCACCTTTAGACTCTCACAATCGGGGCAATCTTTGCTCTAAAGGTCGTTTCGGCTGGGAGTTTATTCACCATCCTGAGCGCTTAAAAAGGCCATTGGTTAAAAAAGGCAAGACCTTTAAGGAGGTTTCCTGGGACAAAGCTTTAGATTTAGTTGCTGAAAAGCTTCAGGCAATCAAAGAAAAGCATGGACCGCAAGCCATCGGCTTTCTCTCTTCAGCCAAGTGTACTAATGAGGAAAACTTCCTTCTACAAAAGCTAGCTCGAGCTATTATCGGGACAAACAATATTGACCACTGTGCTCGTTTGTGACACGCCCCCACGGTGGCGGGTCTCGTCACCAGCTTTGGCAGCGGCGCCATGACTAACTCAATTGAGGACATTAGGGAAGCTGAAGCCATCTTCGTCATTGGTTCAAACACTACCGAGGCCCATCCTATCGTTGCTCTGGCTATAAAAGAAGCTGTTTTTAATGGAGCTAACTTAATTGTGGCTGACCCTCGAAGGATAGAGCTAGTAGACTTTGCTTCACTATGGCTTCGCCAAAAGCCTGGAACTGACATCGCTCTTATCAACAGCTTGGCTCACGTGATTTTAAAAGAGGAGCTTCATGACAAGGACTTTATTAAAAAAAGAACAGAAGGTTTTGAGGACTATAAAAAGATTTTAGAGAAATACTCTCCTGAAAAGGTGGAAAAAATTGTTGGTATCCCGGCTGACGACATAAAAAAAGCAGCCAGGATGTTTGCCAATCGCCAAAAAGGTGTGGTCGTCTATGCAATGGGCATCACCCAGCACGTGCGGGGTACCGATAACGTGATGGCTTTAGCCAATCTGGTTATGCTCACGGGAAATGTGGGAAAGCCAGGCACTGGCCTTTCACCATTAAGAGGACAAAACAATGTGCAAGGTGCTTGCGATATGGCAGCTCTGCCAAATGTTTTGCCCGGTTACGTTAGAGTTGCAGACGGCAAGAAAAGAAAAACTTTCGAGAAGAAGTGGGGTTGTCTGTTATCAAGCGAAGCTGGCCTCTCTGTTGTTAAGATGATGGAAGCGGCTGAAAGGGGCGACTTAAAAGCGATGTTTATCATGGGGGAAAATCCAGTCCTTACGGACCCAAACATAAAGCACGTGGGAAAAGCCTTGGAAAAGTT
>FWPU01005071.1_pt1 | contig 29398 bp, 26 predicted proteins | sample 2228361 | NCBI WGS metagenome assembly FWPU01 (sample SAMEA103939777, study PRJEB20133) | metagenome | reverse complement strand
TCGGCGAATTTCTGCCGGGATCTACTATGACACACCATGAAGTTGCCCTTGGGAAATCGCCGCTGTCTGGGGTTCGTCCCCTGGCAAGCCCCCAGACAGCCCAGTTCTGTCCTTCGGAGGAGTCACGTTGTTACTGGCACTGGACACTGCCACGGCTACTGCGTCGCTGGCACTTTACGATCTGGAAATGGATCAATTGCTGGCCGAATATAGCTGGCTGGCACGTCGCCGCCACACCCAGGATCTCCTGAACACGGCCCAACAGCTGCTCCGACAACTGGACCGGTCGCCCCGGGACCTCACCGGGTTGGCAGTGACCACTGGGCCGGGCAGCTTCACGGGCGTGCGCATCGCCATCAGTGTGGTCAAGGGCATCGCCATGGGGCTGCCGGACGTCCCCAGGCTGGTAGCCGTGCCCACCCTGAGCGTGACCGCCGCGCCCTGGCTGGCCCTGGCGGGCACCATGGAAAGCCCTGCGCGAATCTGTGCCTACATTCAGGCCGGCCGCGGCCGCTACAACTGGGCCTTCTTCGGGCCGGACGATCTGTTGCGCTGCCCGGCGGTGGATGAACACGAGGCCGGCCATGCAGCCCAGTTCGCCGACCGGCTGGCCAGGCTGGCGCCGCGGACGGTCTGGCTGGTAGGCGAGCCGGCCCCCGATCTGCAGGAAGCGACGGCGCACCTCTCCCATGTCTGTCTGGTGGACGGAGTGAGCAGCCTGCGCCGGGCCGGGCAACTGGCCCGGCTGGCCGTGGCCCATCTGCGGGCAGGTCACGAAAGTGAGCTGGCCACGCTGCAGCCCCTCTACCTGCGCAACCCGTGACCGTTGTGGAGAAAGAGGTATGGGATAGCCTGGAGGAAGAGATGATGCACCAAGAAGAACCGAACGTTTTGCCGCCGCTCCAGCGGTTTCCCCATGAACTATCGCCCATCTTCACGCCTTTGACGCCCGCCGATCTGGACGATGTCATGGCGCTGGAGGTACAGAGCTTTCCCACGCCCTGGTCCCGCAGCACCTATCAGCGGGAACTTCAGGGGAACCGCATCGGCTCCTATTGGGCGGTACGTCCGGGGCCGGGGGTGCAAGCAGCGCCGCCCATCCTGGCCTATGGCGGACTGTGGTGCTTCGGGGAAGAGGCCCATATCGCCACCATCGCCACCCACCCCCAGTGGCGTCGGCGCAAGCTGGGCACCTGGCTCCTGCTAAACATGCTGACCGTGGCCCGGGTCTCGGGCGCACGGCTGGCCACCCTGGAGGTCCGGGTGAGCAACCGGGGCGCTATCGCCCTCTACAGCAGCCTGGGTTTCGTGCAGGTGGGACGGCGGCGGCGCTACTACCACGACAACGGCGAAGATGCCCTGCTCATGACCCTATTCGACCTGGACCAGCCAGGCATCTGGCGACGGCTGGAAGCCCTCCGGGAGGAGATCGCCCGCAAACCCGACGAACGGGCCGAATCTGGCGAGCCTATCCGGCGTCCCTGATGTGGGCGACAGACGACACACCACGCTACGGCGCCGCCGTCTGTCCGGGCTGGAGGGGGTGGGCCACCACGATGATGCGGTGGGTGTTGTCATTGCGGGGCCAGCAGCTCACCAGCGTCAGGCGGTCGTCGTCGAAGGGTCCAATCCAGCGGGCGTTTTTGGCTCGCTGCTCCGGCGAGGCATGCTTCTCCGGCACGATGACCACCTGGCTGACGCCATAGATGAACTGCTCCTCCCCGGACCAGAGGACGATCTCATCGCCTTTGCGCAACAGGTCCAACTCCCGAAAGACCGCCCCCAGGATGTTGTTGTGGCCGCTGAGGACCACGTTGCCCCCTTCGCCGGGCACCGCGCTGTTTTTGTGCCAGCCTGCAGCATACTTCGCCACGTCCCACTCGCTGAAGATGGCCCCGTCGTCCGAGCGGGCCGGATGCCAGCCCAGCTCCACCACGGGAGTATCCACCCCGATGGCCGGGATCACGATCCGGTCGGGGATGGGGCGATGGGTGGGCGCCGGAGCCTGGCGGACCGGCTGCGGGGCGGCTGGAGCCGGCGCAGCGGGGACAGCCGGTGCGCTACAGCCGGCGACAAGGACGCCGATGCCCAGGGCCAGGATCAGCAGGAAAGGGTGGACCAAAGATCGGGCGCGACGCATCGCGGGGCTCTCCCCTTGTGTGGATGATACCAGCGGATATGATCACCATGGATGATAACGGGTCGATCATCAGGGCCCGGCCCATGGAAGCACCTTTGCCGCCCCATCAGGGCGCCGTCGGCTGAAGGCGACGCCCCTGGGCCACAGCGGTCACCCGCGCCACGGGACCGCCCAGGGGGGTGAGCATGGCCGTGAAGGTGGTCTCTCCGCCCCGGGGGATCACGTTGTGCTCGGGATCCACCTTGCGGGTTGCCACCACCCGCCCCATGGGGTCGTACGCGGTCAATACCACCTGGACATTCACCGCCTCTTCGGGTCCCACATTTTGAATAACGCCGGTCACCGTATACGAGGCATAGCGTTCGCTCTCGGTGGTCAGATCCCGGACTTCCAGATCCCGGTAGTAGCTGCCCACATAGGCCGGCACAGCGCTGATCGGATAGACCTGGTAGTGGTCAAAGGGGCGTGGCACCGCGCCAAAGAGAATGGCAAAAGGCGCCCGCTCGCCCGGGTCCACCAGGTCCAGGGCTACCAGAGCCTGGGCCTGATCGATCTCGTTGTTGGATTCGTCCAGCAGAGAGATGCTCACCCGCACCTGTTCCAGGGCGGTGCCCGTCCCGTTGTTCACCTCCCCTAACACCCAGAGGCCGCCGATGGAGGTCTCGCTGAAATGGAGATTTTCGATGGCCACCGGCAGGGGCGTGGGCGTGGCGGTGGCGGCTGTGTCCTCATCCACGTCTTCCTGGCGTGGGATGATCAACTGCTGGCCAATCTGGAGGAAGCGGGGATCCAGGATGCCATTGGCCTCCTGGAGGGCGGCCACACTCACCCCATAGCGGCTGGAAATGGCCAGCAAACTTTCGCCCGCCTGGATGGTATGGATCACCGGCGTGGGTGTGACGGTGGGCGTGGGCGTGGGTTCTGGCGTGTAGGGCGCGGGTGTAGGCGTGGGGGCAGCGGTGCCGCCCACCACGTCAAGGCTGATGGTAGGCGTCGGCATGGGCGTGGGCGTAGGCGTCAGGGTGATCACCTGGCCGCAGCCAGCAGCCAGCCCCGCCAACAGGAACAACAGGAGCGCCCTGCGTCTACTCCAGCGATTTGCCCAAACAGCTTGCATTTGCTCTGAAAACATATAGACTGGAGTATACCATAGATGCAATGCAGCGACCGAAGCGGATTCCATGGAAAGTCCGAAGTTCGGAGTCCTGAGTCCACAGTCCCGACTTCGGACTTCGGACTCCGAACTTTCCATCTCAATCCCAGGAGGCAATCATGGCCAAAATTGCGGTCTTTTCTGACAGCCACGACCACATCTGGAATCTGGACCGGGCCCTGGCGCTGGCCCGGGACGCCGGCGCCGAACAGCTCCTCCACTGCGGCGACTTCTGTGCGCCCTTCATGGTGGATCGGCTGGCCCAGGGTTTTCCCGGGCCCATCCACGCGGTCTTTGGCAACAACGACGGCGATGGCCGCCTGCTGCAGACCATGGCCGCCAGGCACGGCCACGTCACCCTCCACGGCATCTACGCGGAGTTGACCGTTGGCAACCGGCGGATAGCGCTGATCCATTACCCGGAACCGGCCCTACGCATCGCCCAGTCCGGCCAGTTCGACCTGGTCTGCTATGGCCACAACCACCAGCGCAAGGTGGAGACCATCGGGGAGTGTCTGCTGGTGAACCCCGGTGAGTTGTTGGGCATGCACGGCGTGGCCAGTTGGGGGCTCTACGACGGCGACGCCCACACCTTCACGTTGCAGCCCCTCAGCCCATAAGCCCAGAGCAGGGATGCCCCAAAAGGCAGCACACCGCTCCGGGAGCGGTGTGCTGCGAGACCAGATAGCCTAAGGAGTGGGATCAGGGTGCCGGCGTGGCCTCCGGAGTGCTTGCCGGGGTTGCCTCCGGGGTGGCCTCTGGCTGTTTGATGAAGTCAGCCCGCCCCCGTTCCACAAAGCGCTCCACCGTGTACTCGGAGACGTAAACGTAGTACGGTGAATCCGACGAGGCCATCACGTAGTAGCGGCCATCCTCGCTCTTGGCGCCGATGGTCAGGGTGTGGGTTTGGGGCTCTTCATCCTCCTTCTGGGTAGTCACCTGGATCACCGCTGTGGGCTCATCTAGGCCGTACTCGGCCTTCTCCTCCTTCCCCAGGGGCTCCACCATGTTCAGACCGGTCAGGGTGGTGATCATGGAGGCCAGGTTGTTCTCGTTGAACTCCTCCCCTTCCTGCAACCCCTCCAGGGTCCAGGCGCCGGCGTTCTTGGTGAAGTGCAACTCGCCGTTGGCGTTGGTCAGGGTCATGGCCACGATCTCTTCCCGGGGCGCGCTGAAGTAGATGGTGTCGATCCAGTCTCGGGGCTGGTTGCCGGCGTCATAGCTGCGGAGGTTGGCGGCCAGGTAAACCTCGGCCTGGTCGCCCCGGCGCACATGGGTGGCGGCCACCCGGGGCGCCGTGCCCAGGTAGAGGGTGTGCTGGCTGCCGTCGCTGAGCTCCAGGTCAATGCGTCGGATGAACTGGTTGTCCGCCACACCCAGCCGTTCATAGCTGGCTGCGTTTTTGGCCACCAGCCGGTTGGTCTTCAGCTCTATCAACTTGTCGATCAGGGTGGTCACCTTGTCGGCCTTGACCGGGAAGTCGCCCCGGTCTGGCATCACCCAGGAGCCGTCCTCTGCCTTGCGCAGGGTGACCTGGGTGTCGCCTTCCCCGGCGATGGTCAGGGCCACCACATTGTCCTGGGTCAGGTTCGGGAAGAGGGGTTGGCCGGCGTCCACCGTGGTGGAGCGGGGCCAGAGCATGACCACCGCCAGCACCAGCTGGATCACCAGCAGGCCACCCAAGCCGTACAACAGCACGTCGCCGTTGCCACCGCCCCGCAGGATGCGCCCCAGCGGGGACCGTTTATCGACCGATTCCACATTACCTGCCATCTTCATACTCCCGTCTTGTCGTGCAGAGAGGCCAGGTCTGTTGCCCAAGGTGCTGTCACGGCAGAGGCGTCGAACGACAGGAGTGCCCTGGTTGCCGGGGCAACGCTAGAGAAAAACTCCGCGCGCGGCGCCTCTGGGGAATTTGGGCCTTGGAGCCGGCGGTGGGTTAGCCGCCCGACTCCACGCCCAGGTCGCCAAAGGAGGTAGGCGAGCCCAGGGGGATGGGCTTTTCGTGGCGGCGCCGCCACTGCCAGATGGCACCCACCACCAGCAGGGCCAGCAAGGCCACCCCGTAGTTGCCGATCTCCCACATGGACTGCTCCCGCTCGGTGAGCGGCTTCAGGATGCGGACGTTGTTTCCCCGGGCCCGGATGTTCAGCAGATCCAAGTCCTCCACCGACCAGTCCACCGCGTTCTGCAGGAAGAGCAGGTTGTTGCGGAAGCGGTCCTGGGTCAACTGGGCCGACAGGTTCAGCACCAGGTCATCCACAAACTCCGCGCTGCCGATGACCACCAGCCGGGCGGTCTCCGGTGACTGATCCAGGAAAGTGGCCGGAGGTTGGTCCTGGGACGTGGTGGTGCCGCTGTCCCCTCCCTCGTCGGAGGCTTCCCAGGGCGATGGCTTATCTTTGAAGTAGCTGGTAAACGTACCCTGGACGGCTACCGCCAGCGGGTAGGACTTCTGCTCGCCCTCCACGGCAAAGCCGTATTCGGGATAGGCCTCGAAATCGGGCTGAATGTTGGTATCGGTCCGTAGCCAGGAGGCCGGGCTGGACCGCAGCAGGACGGTGACGTCGTGCTCCGCCAGTTTGGTCTCGTCCACCACCACCGGGGAGACCCAGTTCATGGTCACCGCCGGCAGGTTGGAGACCATGGGGTTATCCCGGGCCATGCCGTCGGGCCGCACGTCCACGAAGAAGGGGTAGCTCAGGGCCTGGATCTCCCGCACCTGGAAGCCGCCTACAGTGCGGTTAACCGCCACCGGGAAGGGCTCATTCTGGGGATCCAGCACCATGGCTTCCTGGACGTCCACGCCGTAGCTCTGGAGCATCTCCCGCAGGCCGTTTTCGACTTTGGTCACCCCCAGGCCGCCGGTCAACATGTCCGGGGCGATGGTGTAGTTGCCGGCGGCTACCACCACGGCCCCACCCCGCATGAGGTATTGGTCCACGGCGAAGCGCTCTTTGTCGTTCATGTTCTGGGGGGCGATGACCAGGAGCATGTCGATGTCCTCGGGCACCTGGCCATCGCTCAGGTTCACCGGCTTGACGGTGTACTCGCTGCTCAGCTGTTCCTGGATCATGTTCCAGGAGGCTAGCGGCTGCTGGGGCTGGCCGAACATGTCCGTGGTGGGGGTGGCGGGCGGCGTCCACAGGCCCACCACCTTGAGGAAGCCCGGCGCGCTGCGCTTCAAGGCCGCCTCGATAGCCGTGCGGATGTCCGCCTCGCTGAGGCTACCGGTGGGGTAGATGATCTGCTGGCGGTTGCCCATCTGGAGCAGCATGTGCAGGTAGTAGCTCTGGTCGGAGAAGAAGGAGACCGGGAAGGGCTGCAGACCGTAGGTGTCCAACAGATCCTGGCGGCTCATCTTGCTGTCGGCGGCGTCCGGATCGATCTGCTCGAAGGTAAATTTGCCGTCCGACTCTGCGGCGATGGCCTCTGCCACCTTCTGGATGGTGGCGGGCGCCTCGGCCAGCTCGGCCGGCAGGGTGTTGGGCGTCACGATCAGGGTCAGGTGCACCGGCTCCGCCATGGCCGCCAGGAGGGCGTCCACGCTCTGGAAGCCGTAAACCACCTTTTTGATGGCGCTGGTCAGGTCGTATTCCAGGTTGCGCAGCCGCACATCGATGGTACCGTCCCGGTTGGGCTCCACCTGGATCAGGTCGTTGAAGCCCAGGGTCACGCTCTGGTCGCCGTAGCGGATCAGGATGTCAAAGTAGGAGTTGATGACCGAGGCTTCATAGCGGCCGGAGACCTGGAAGGGGGTGGGGCGGATGCCGTAGGTCTGGTTGGCTTCGGCCTCGATCTCAGGATCGGTGGTGGGATCGACCACCTCTGCGGTGACCCGCCCCCGGGCCGCGATCTCGTATTCCTTCAGCATGTCGCTGATGCGGGGTACCAGGGGCGCCAGGAGGGGATGGGTACGGCTGCTGATGTAGGCCCGGATCAGCAGGGGCTCCTGCAGGTTGGACAGCAGATCCTGGGTCGTCTGGGAGAGGCTGTACTCCCGGTACTCGGTGGTATCCAGGCGCAGGCCATGAAGGGGATAGAGCCAGAAGTTGACCAGAACCAGGTTGGCGATGAGCAGGCCCGAGAGGGCAGCCTGACGGCGCCGATAGGGCCGGGTGCGGGCGCCATGGCTCCACCGTTTGCTGTCCAGGGAGAGCTTGTTCAGCACGAGGAAGATGCCGGTCAGGGAGAGGTAATAGGCCAGGTCCCGCAGGTCGATGACACCCCGCTCGATGCTCTCGAAGCGGCTGCCGGTGCCCAGGGCCCGCATCAATTCACCCACCTGGTTGCTGACAAAGTCGACCGCGGCGCTGGATCCCACCAGATAGAAGGCACCGCCCACCAGCCCCGTGGCGATGAGGGCCACGATCTGATTGTCCGTGCGGGAGGAGACGAAGAGGCCGATGGCCGTGTAGGCGCCGGCCAGCAGGATGGCGGCCAGATAGCCACCGAAGACCGGCCCCCAGTCCAGGTTGCCCAGCCGGGCCACGGTGATGGGCAGGGGCAGGGTCAGGAACAGGGCCAAGGCCACCATGGCCATGACGGCCAGGAACTTGCCCAGCACCATTTGGGTAGTGCTCACCGGCAGGGTCAGGAGCATCTCCAGGGTGCCGGCCCGCTGTTCTTCGCTCCACTGGCGCATGGTCAGGGCGGCCACCAGGAAGATCAGGAGCAGAGGCATCCAGCGGAAGAGCGGCCGCACATCCGCAATCCCCCGGGCGAAGAAGGTGTCCACCCAGAAGAAGGTAAAGAGCGTGCCGGCCAAAAAGGCGCCCAGGAAGATGAGGGCCATGGGCGAGCCGAAATAGCTCTCCAGCTCTTTGCGGGTGATGGAAAGGATCTGTCGCATAACGGGCTCCTACGTTTCTGAAAACGAGGATGAGGTCCATTCCCCAGGAGGCCGACGCCCGGGAAGGGTAACGGGGTGACGCCGGCCGGGGAGCTCAAGCAGCCACAGCCAACTGGTTGAAGACCGACTCCAGCGTTTGGACGTCGTTGCGCAGCTCCCGGACCGGCCAGCCCTGGTCGGCGGCCAGCCGATAGATGGCCGGGCAGAGGTCCACGTCCTCTCGGCCGCGCACCCGGTAGAAGGGGTAGCCGTTCTGGCTGTCCCGCTCCACGGCCACCACACCGTCCAGCCTGGCCAACGCGTCCCGCACGCCGGCCACTTCCTGATTCAGGATGAGGATGGCGTTGTGGGTGGTGGCCAGCTCCGAGATGCGGGCATCGGCCCGCACCTGGCCGTTCATCAGGATCAGGACCCGGTCGCAGAGGGCTTCCACTTCTGACAGGATGTGGGTGGAGAAGAGGATGGTGGCGTGTTGGGCCAGGCGGCGAATCAGACGGCGGATCTCCACGATCTGGGTGGGATCCAGACCCACGGTGGGCTCGTCCAGGATCAGCAACTTGGGCCGATGGAGGATGGCCTGGGCCAGCCCGACCCGCTGGCGATACCCTTTGCTCAGCTGGCCGATGGGCTGGGTCAGGCGGTCGGTAAGGCCGGTGGCGTAGACGGCCCGGGCGATGCGCTCATTCTGCTCCGCCGGCGGCACCCGACGCAGATCGGCCATCAATTTCAGGTAGGCCTGCACCGACAGCTCAGGGTAGAGGGGAGCATTCTCGGGCAGATACCCGATGTGCGCCTGAACGTCCTGGGTCTGGGTCAACACATCGAAGCCGGCGATGGTCACCTGGCCTTCATCCGGCTGCAGGTAGCCGGTGAGGATCTTGATGAGGGTGGTCTTACCTGCGCCATTGGGGCCCAACAGCCCGACAATTTCACCTTCTTCGATGGTGAAAGAGACATCGGAGAGGGCCCGGATGGTTCCGTACGCCTTGCTCACGCCATGGACATCGATCATGTAGAGCCTCCACAGTCGCTTGGCCGTCGAAGCCTCGGGGGGAGTGAGTCGTCTACTGCAGTCGGGCGTCAACCCCCCGGCAGGAACACGGCGACCTTATCATCTCTGGCGAAAATCTGGGTGGAAACCCACGGTGAATTTCTGCCGGGATTTACGACTGCGTCCAGTCCATCCTGGATGATACCCAGGATTCCACGACAACTGTATATTATTCTCTCCCTGAATTAGCGCAAGATTAGTGGTGTGTAAGTCTTTTGTTAGCGAGACCAGATGTGCGCCATACCCCGGGATCCTGGGGCATGGTGTTTTTTCGGTGGTGGAGAGAATGGGAAAACCAAGGGATGACACCGCCCGCCAGGGCCGCGCTTCTGGATAGCCCGCTTCAGGAAAGAAGAGAATGAAGAAAGGCCAGGTCTTCCACAATGAGCCGGTCGACGGCCTCGTGGTCACTGTACTCGGCCGTGAGGCAGATGGGGCCGCGGTAATCCATGGCTTTGAGTCGCTGGACTACCGCGGGCCAGGAGGCTTGACCGTGGCGGCCGGAGGTCCAGTAGACCTTCCAACTGGCCACTTCCGCTTCGGGGCCGTTAATGCGCTGCCAAAAGCCGTTCTTGAGGTTGACGCAACACAAATATGGGGCCACCACATCCAGGGCGGCGTCCATGTCCATACCTTGCAACGCATTGTGGGCCGCATCCCAGATGGCCCCAACGTAACGAGGATCGTAGTCCTTGAGCAGATGGTACAGCCCCAGCTCATGGACGGCCACAAAGTTGCCGGCATGGTTCTGGACGCCGATCTGGACCCCGTACTGCTCGCAGAAGGGCAGGGCCGCATCCAGCTGCTCCCGGGCGGCCCGTTCCGCCTCCCAGTAGGGCAGGTTTCCCCGGCGGAACATGACCCGATTCATGGAGACGCCGGCCGCAGCACAGGCGGCGTAGAGCCGCTCGTCGTCCAGGGGCAAGTCCGCAGTGATGTTGAGGATCTGGACGCCTTCCTCCCGCAGGATGGCCGCGGCCTTAGGCAACTCCCGCTCGATGGAATCGGGTTCCACCGGGAAGCCGGGGCGCACGGGCAGCTCGATCCAGGTGAAGCCCAGGCGGCGCACGTGGGCACCCAGCTCGGGCAGGGAGAGGGATTTCCAGGGTTTGACGAAAACGGAAATGATGTTCTCTTTCATGCAATTACCTCACCGGTTCAATCAGGTTCAGTCAGCTCAGTGCTTGCCACAGACGGGCACCAGAACTTCTCAATGTAGCCGATTACCAGCCTGGTGCCTTCGTCGTGGCTGACATAAGGACACATGGCCGGGTTGTACATGGTGTCGGTCAGATCCCGCACCAGGGCGATCTCCACCCCCCACCTGACCATCTGTTTGATGCCAAAGGAACGGTTGAGCACGCACATGTTGGTGTGAACGCCCATGATCAGGGTCTGGGCGATCTGATGGTGGCGCAGGTAGCTGTAGATTTCCTGGCCGTTGTCGGAGATCCCATCCCGCTGCTGGTCGATGTGGAGGGCAGGGTGCTGCCGGATCCAGGCCCGGAAAGGGGTGGTTTCGCCGGTGTCCGACCCTTCGTCGGAATCGTCGATGGGCAGCGGCGGATCGGGCCGTTCGAGGGGCGTGGGCGGCGGATACGAAGGCACGGCCAGCATCCGCAGCCGGGCCGGCGCTGTCTCGTAGAAGTCCAGGGTGTTGGACGGCGCGTGGATGATGTGGACCCCTTTGGAGCGGGCCGCGGCCAGAACCCGGTCCATGCACGGGGCCATGGCATCCACCCGTTCCGCCGCGCCCCGGCTCCAGTGGTTATCCCACATGTCGCAGACGATGATGGCCACCTGGGAACCGGGCAGCATACGGACCACCGTCTCCGTCTCCCATCGATTGTGACCACCTGGATCCTGGGCCAGGAACTGGCGGCGCAGGTGGAGTTGAATGGTTGTGGACATAGATTCACTCCCGTGATAGACAGGCATGGCCACAGCCGGGTGTCGGCTTGGTTGACAACCAAGCCGTTGCAGGTCTTGCCGTCCGTCCTCCGGCAGAAGTCGAACTGTGTTGCATCCATCCTGTTGGGCGTGACGGGGCGCTATCCAGCCAGAAGTGCCTGGGCCAGGATGCGTTCGGCCACTTCCATGGTTTTGAGGGCATCGCCGAAGTGGGAGGGGGGCTGGATCCCCGTTTTGACCGCGTCGATGAACTCCCGGTTCTTGGCCTGGAAGCCGCCGTAGACGAAAAACTCGTCGCTGCCGGCCACTTGGCGCGTATCGTAGGCCACGCCGATCGTATCGCCGTCCGCATAGACGTAGCCTGTGCCCTCCAGATCGGCCTCGGCACAGATATTGGGCGCGTGCATCTCGATACGAAAAATGCGGCGGCCGCTGCTCCAGCTGTTAAGCAAGACCCCGGTCGCGCCGGTATCGAACTCCAACAACGCCGCAATGAAGTTGATATCGGGAACTTGAACCCGGCGGGTGATGCTGTGGATCGCCACCACCTCGCCGCCACACATCCAACGCAGGGTGTCGATGGCGTGGACACCATCGTCCATCATGTGGTCCCGGGCATGGAGATAGGGCTGCAGCTCGCCCTTGTAGAAGGTGCAGACGGCATGGACGATGGGCCCGCGGCGCAGACATTCGTCCCGCAGCCGGACAGCCAGGGGGCAGCTGCGGCGCTGGAAGCTGACCTGGGTAATGCAGCCGTGTTGGTCGGCCAGATAGGCCAGGGCCTGGGCCTGATGGAGGGTGATGCCCATGGGCTTTTCAATGCAGAGATTCAGCCCCTGGCTCAGGCACCAGGTCCAGACGTCGTACAAAATGTGGGGCGGGCCGATGGCGTACACCGCGTCCGGTGTGGTTTCCTCGGCCATCTTGCGGTAATCGGTGTAGCGCCTGTCCACGCCATAGCGGTCAGCCGTCTCCTCAAGGCGCTGCCGATCCAGGTCGCAGATGGCCGCGATTTCCACATCGGGGAAGGAAGCCAGGGATGGGTAATGGACGCGATTGGCCATGCGACCGGCGCCGATCATGGCCACCCGTACTGGACGCTGCCCGGTCTCCATGGGTACACTCTCCTCTGAAACTGGTGTAGACACGCGCGGTCGTGGGTCTCTACTGCCCGTCAGCATCGGTGCAAGCGGGGGCATCTTTGGATCGGTCAGGCCATGGTGCCCAGCATCTCCAGCCGGACCTGGTGGCGCAGGGTTTTGTCGGTGAAGAAGGATTCCAGCTCTTCCACCACGATCTGGCCCTGGCGGCGGCGGGCCTGCACCGAGGCGCCGGCCACGTGGGGCGTCACGACGACGTTTTCCAGTTGTAAGAACGGGCTGTCTGAGGGCAGGGGCTCTTGGTCGAAGACGTCCAGCGCCGCCTGGATGCGGCCGGTGCGCAGCTCGGCCAGCAGTGCGTCCTGGTCCACGGTGTGGGAACGGGCGGTGTTGATGAAGATGGCGCCGTCGGACAGGAGTTGCAACTGGCGTGAACCGACCATGTGGTAGGTCTCCGCGGTGGGCGGCGCCTGCATGGTGACGATGGGGCAGCTGGCAAAGAGCTCGTCCAGCCCCACTTTGCGCACCCCCAGTTCGGCCGCGCGGGAGGGGGGCAGGTAGGGGTCGTAGACCCACACCTCGGCCTTCAGTGCAGTCAGGAGCTGGATGACGCAGCGGCCGGTGTAGCCGGCGCCGACCACGCCCACCCGGTTGCCCGCCAGCTCCTGGCCCATCCCCTGCTCTTTGACCTCGCGCCAGGGCGTGCCGGCCTTCAGGAGGCGGTCCAGGGTGTGCACCCGGCGCAGGCCGATCAGGATCAGGGCCAGGGTCATCTCGGCCACGGCGGGGGCGATAGCGGCCGCGGCATGGGTCACGGCGATGCCCCGCTGGAAGACCGGAGGCGGTAAGAGCTTCTTGATGCTGCCGGCGGAATGGGCGATAAGGCGCAACCTGTCGGCCACATCCAGGACTTGGTCGGTGAAGGTAGGCGAGCCCCAGCCGGTGATAACGGCATCGTAGCCGGGAATCCGGGCGGCGAGCTCCTCCGATGACCAGTTGCGCTCCTCCGGATTGAAAGTCACATCGGCCAGGGCCCGCAGCCGGGCATCGGCCTCGGCACTGAACAGGGTCTGGTAGAGGCTGGGAGGTGTCAGGACAAGGACTTTCGGCTTCGCGGCCATCATTTTGTTCCTTCCAGGGAGGGGGCGTGTTGGGTGACCCATTGGGCAAAGTCTTCCATCTCGTCCACCCGCAGGCCCAGGCCGGCCCCCTGGAGGGAGTCGGTGCGAATGCGGCCGTTGCGGACGTGGACGATATGGGGATGAACGGTTGCTTCATGCGTGTTGGCGGCGGGAAAGAACTGGCGGGAGTTGGCTTCCACCCCCAGGATGGGGTGGCTGCGTGCGGCCAGGCCCACCGACTGGAGCAGGGCCAGGGAGGGGTTGGTCAGGTCCTGCACCGCGTAGGGGATGTGGGCCAACTCAGCCATGGTCAGGAAGAGGAGATCCGCCGAAAGGCACTTACAGCTTTTGAGGGCAATGCCGGACCAGCCCAACGCCATGGCCCGCTCGAAGTCTTCCAGGGTGGCCAGGCTTTCGTCGATGAGGACCGGCTTCAGCCGGGCCAGGGCGCGCATATCCCAGCCGTGGGCAGACAGGTCCCGGCCGGTGGGTTGTTCCAGGTAAAGGATCTCGTCATAGACATGGGGCGCCAACTCCTGAATCTTACGCAGGTATGCCACCATGTAGTCGGGTGACTCGCATTGCTCGTTGGTGTCGACGGTCAGATAGGGGCGGGCTGGCAGATCTGGCCGCCGACTCTCCCGCACTTCATGATAGACCCGGGAAATGGCCAGGGTTCGCTCCAGATCCCAGGCCAGGTCCCGCCCCTGGAGCTTGACCTTCAGGCAGTAAACGCCATCCCGCTCGATCCAGTCGTCCAGGGAATTGGGGATGCCGTCCTGGGGATACTCGTCGGTGACCTCTTCCCGGCGCAGCAGGTCCAGGCCACCCACCAGATGAAAGACAGGCAACCAGGGGACGTAGCGTTGGCGCAGGAACTGGGCGGGGTAGACGCCCTTGTACTCAGGCCCCAGATAGCGGGCCAGGTCAAAGTCCATGTGGGCCGGCCCGTGGCCCAGGTACGAGTCCATGCCATTGACCCGGCCAAAGGCGTCGTGGATGGCATGGTCCACAGGGCTGGCACAGATCAGCGCGCCCAGGAAGGGCATCTCTTCGTCCGGCGTCAGCCGGGCGCAGATCTGGCGGTTAAGGCGCTGGAGTTCGGCTTCAAACTCCATGAAGATCTCGATGGGGTGGCCGAAGTTGGGATAACCGGACAGCAGGCGGGCGTATTCCTGAAAGAGGGTCTGCATCACCTGGTTCTTGGTTTCGTGGGAAGCCCTGGAGACGGGCCAGGCCCACAGGTCCATGAGGAACATGGCGCCCCATCCGGTGGCCACCTGACCGCGGCGGTTCTCCACCGTCACCTGGGCATAGGCGATGGGCAGTTCATCCACCACCACCGCGCCGAACTTGAGGGGGGTGCGGCAGCGGGTCATGACGGTGAAAGTTTCAATGGCGCGGATGCGGATGTCAGTTTGCATGGTGGATCCTTGATTTGCTTGCATGCACAGATGTTTTCCATCTATAATTTTACCAGAGCCCATTTCCCCCGAAGGAGAAGTCGATGAGCATCATCAGCATTATTCAGGAATTCCCACCAGAGCTGCAGCCCTCCATGCTCAAGTTGATGGAGGCCCTGGAGCGCGATCTGCGGGAAAAATATGCGGTGCGGCGTGAAGACTTCGATGCCCTTCGTACCACCGTCCAGGAACTGGCCGAAGCCCAGCGCCGCACCGAGCAGCGGGTCGAGGAGTTGGCCGAGGCCCAGCGCCGTACCGAGCAACGGGTCGAGGAATTGGCCGAGGCCCAGCGCCGTACCGAACAGCGGGTCAGCCGCCTGGAGGAGGCAGTTGCCGCACTGGCCGAGGCCCAGCACCGCACCGAACAGCGGGTCAGCCGCCTGGAGGAGGCAGTTGCCGCACTGGCCGAGGCCCAGCGCCGCACCGAACAGCAGATCGAACAGCTGACGGAGCGCATGGATCGCCTGGTGCAGACTATGGAGCGCTTCCAGGACGCCCTGGCCAAGAACACGGGATGGCGACTGGAGCAGTCGTATCGGGAAAAGGCCTATGCCTACTTCGGCCGGGTACTCCGACGCGTCCGGGTCGTGCCCCTTCAGGAGCTCGAGGAGCAGCTCGAGACGCTGCCCCCTGCCGACCGGAATGAACTCCTGCTGCTGGACCTCATTGTGCGGGGACGCCCCCGTGACCTGGATGTGCCCACCGAAGTCTATCTGGCCGTGGAAGTTTCCTCTGTGGTGGATCGCAATGATGTGGAGCGGGCACGGCGCCGCGCCGCCATTCTACGCTCCCTGGGCCATGTGGCTGTCCCCGTGGTGGCGGGGGAAAACGTCTCCCAAGGGGGCGTGAACCGCGCCCGGGAAGACCACGTCGCCCTGTTCCAGGATGGCACGTACCAGTTCTGGAACGAAGCCCTCCAACACGCGCTCAACCAATAGCTGACTTCACCACAGGAACCATAGATTGCACCGACGAACACAGATTTTGCCAGATTTCCCCCTGGCAACTCTTGCGTCTTTGCATCCTTGCGTTGAAAAATCCCCTGATCCCAGTAGCGCCATCACTGCCGGGACGGTAACGTGGGTATCTTCACATCGAAACCGGGGCGACTCTTTGTCCGTCCCGGTTCGTCTTCTGTCCCATCCTCTGCCAGGGACACCACGGGCTGGCGCTGGCTTCGGGCTGTGCGGTCGAAGAGGATGGCGTGGACGAACTTGGGTCCATGGACGCCCAGGGTCAGGTTCATCTCGATGTCGGCCGATTTGCTGGGGCCGGTGATCAGGGCCAGGTTGGCGTGGCTGCGCACGTAGTCCACCAGGTTGTGGGCTCCTCGCTGTTCGGCCAGCCAGGCCTCAATGGTGGGATAGAGCCGATCAAGGGGGATCAGGGCAATGTGGCGCAGGGGCAAGAGGCTGGCCGCCCGACTGGTGCCCGCGCCGGAGGCGACCAGCATGGAGCCGGTGCTGGCGAAGGCCGCTTCCACACCGGTGATGCCATAGCGGATGGCCCGGACGGCTTCCCGGCTTTCGGCCGTGAGCAGGGTGCGGGGCGCCACCAGCTGAATCTCCATGTCGGCCAAGGCCACGTCCAGCCCCGGGATGGGCAGGCTGGCCGGATCCCAGGCCAGGACGCTGCGCTCCTGGCCGGTGACGATGACGGCGCCTTTGCGCTGCAGCTTCTCCTCCTCCATCCACGCCAGAAGTCGGTTGATGAGGGCCAGCCGGGCTTCGGGCGCGGTCTCCACCACCTGGTAGCTGCCGTGGAGCTTTTCCAGCTCCTGGCCGAAGCGGTGGGCCAGCTCCATCTGAGTGCCGCTGGCTGAGGTGACGGTCATGCGGGTTTCCGGTGTGAGGGGCTCCACCTGGGCCGGCGGGAAGCGCAGGTCCGACCGGGCCAGGGCCTGGCGCAATTTGCCCAGGATTTCATCGCGAGCGTCCATGATCAGCCTCCCCGTTGAATGGTGCGGCGACGGGCCATGCGTTCCGTCCACAGCTCCCGAAAGCTCTTTTTGGCAAAAGGCGGGAAGTCCCGGCTTTGGGTCCAGGCCGAAAGAGGGGGCGGCATGAACTTCAGGTTGCCGCCACTGAGTGCGGCCATGGTATTGCTGGCCAAGCTGGCCAGTTTGCCCGCGTTTTCATAGCTACGGCGGCTGCTCATGGTGCGGACGAAGGCTGCCATGGCCTGGCGTTCCAACCAGGGCGCCTGGTTGGCCTCCACCTGATCGCTGCGCAGGTCTAGCAACAGCCGGGGCAGGTCGATTTTCACCGGACAGGCATCCCGGCAGGCGCCACAGAGGCTGCTGGCGTGGGGCAGCTTCTCCGCCTGGGTTACCTGGGCCGGCAACAAGGGGCTGATCACCGCGCCAATGGGGCCGCTGTAGGTGCTGCCGTAGGCATGGCCGCCGATCTCCCGGTAGACGGGGCAGACGTTCAGGCAGGCCCCACAGCGGACACAGAGGAGCGCCTCGCCGTAGCCCCGGGCCAGCATGTGGCTGCGTCCGTTGTCCAGCAGCACCACGTGAAACTCCGCCGGCCCGTCCACATCCCCCTCCCGCCGGGGGCCGCTGGTGAGGGAAAGGTAGACACTGCACTGCTGTCCGGTGGAGCTGCGGCACAGGGCCTGGTACTGGAGGAAGGCATCTTCCACCGTGGGCACCAGCTTCTCGATGCCCATGATGGCCACGTAGACCCGGGGCATGGAGGTAACCATACGGCCGTTGCCCTCGTTGGTGACGATGCAGACGGTTCCCGTCTCGGCGATGGCAAAGTTAACGCCGCTGATGCCCATCTCCGCGGTCAGGAACTCCTGGCGCAGGCGGGCCCGGGCGATGGCGCACATCTGCTCAGGATCCAGGGTGGGGGGCATGTCCAGCTTCTCCTGGAGGACGGCACTGATGTCCTCCAGCCGTTTGTGGACCACCGGCGCCACGATGTGGCTGGGCGGCTCGCCAGCCAGCTGGATGATGTACTCGCCCAGATCGGTCTCCACCACCCTTAGACCGGCTTCCTCCAGGGCCTGGTTCAGGTGGATCTCCTCAGTGACCATGGACTTGGACTTGACCACCTTCTGGGCGTTGGCCTGACGGGCGATCTCCAGGACGATGGCCTGGGCCTCGCTTGCGTCTCGGGCCCAGTGGACATGGCCGCCGTTGGCGGTGATGTTACGCTCCAGCTCCTCCAGCAAATCCGGCAGGTTCCGCAGGACGTACTCCTTCATCTGACGGGTCTGGTCCCGCAGCCGCTGGCCATCCACCGCGGCCATGGCCGCCACCCGGGCGCTGCTGAGACGGACGGTGGAGCGGCTGAGCGCAGTCTTCAGGTGTGGGTTCTGGAGGGCGAGCTTCACCCGCTCTTGGTAGGGCGCGTGCAGGTCGATAGCAGATGTGGCCATGATGCTCTCCTGTCAGCGAATATCCTGCCACCGGCGGGGCTGCTGGACCGCCTCCTGGTGTGGCATCGGGGGTGGGGCTTCCACGTCCACCTGGCTGTTGAGGATCTGGGCGATGTGGACCGCCCGGCAACGCTGCCCCTGGCGGCTGAGCAGGCCGTTGATATGGGTCATGCAGCTCACATCGCAGAGGGCGACCACGTCGGCGCCGCTCTGGGCCAGGTAGCGGGCCTTGCGTTGGCCCATGGCGGTGCTGATGCCGGCATTTTTGATGGAGAAGAGGCCGCCAAAGCCACAGCACTCCTCGGCGCCGATCAGCTCCACCAGCTCCGCGTCCTGGACGTTGGCCAGCAGCGCCCGGGGCTGGGCATCTACCCCCAGCTCTCGCAACAGATGACAGCAGGCATGGTAGGTGACCTTGCCGGGGAAGCGGGCGCCGGTGTCGGTCACACCCAGGACGTCCACCAGAAACTCGGTGAGCTCAAAGGTAACCGAGGCCAAGGCTTCGCAGCGGCGCCGCTCGGCCGGGTTGGCTGCGCTGTCAAAGAGGGTGGCGTAGAAGTGGCTGGTCATGGTGGTGCAGCTCCCGCTGGGCGCCACGATGGCATCCACCCGGCCGCCTTCCACCAGGGGGCCGAAGATCTCCAGAAAGCGCCGGGCCAGCACCCGGGCTTCGTCCCGGTAGCCGGCGTTGAAGGCCGGCTGGCCACAGCAGGTCTGTTCTTCCGGGAAGATGACCTCGACGCCGTGACGCTCCAGCAGCTCCACGGTGGCCATGCCCACTTCGGGGTAGATCATGTCGACCATACAGGTGACAAAGAGGGCGACGCGGCGGGGTGGTTGCTCGAAGGTTTTCCGGTGCATGGTCGATTCATCTCTGCAGTCTGGCGTAAATGCCACGGCGGAAATCTGACTGCCCTGACTGGAGGGGACGCTACCGGTGAATGTCCGCCGGGATTTACTCAGTCGGTTCACAAAAGCGACAGCACGGCCGACTGGGCAGGCAGGGTTGTCACTTCCACCCGGTCGCCGTGCATGAAGCAGTTGATCTCACTGCGGATGCCCAGCCCCCTGGCTTCACCGCTGTCGTCGAAGTCGTAGTCGGGCAGGTAGATCCCCGGCTCGATGGTGAACATCACGCCGGGGATGAGACGGCGCTGGTCCTGGGTTTCCAGGTTGTCAATGTTCACACCGACGAAGTGGACCTGGGTGCCCAGGCTGTGGCCGGTGCGGTGGATGAAGTGGGGGCCGAAGCCGGCGTCGGCGATGACCTGGCGACAGGCGTCGTCCACCGCATAGCCGTAGACAGGCCGCCCCGCGTCCAGTTCAGCCTGGATGTACGCCACCGCCCGATCCCGGGCCGCAGCCACCACCTGGAAGACGTGCCGAACTTTGGGTGGTACCTCGGGGCCACAGTAGGCGGTCCAGGTGATGTCGGCAAAGCAGGCCTGGGGATCGCCCTGCTCTCGGGCCCAGAGGTCGATGAGGAGCATGTCGCCCGGGCGGATGGGCCGACGGCGGTCGGCGGAAGGCGCGAAGTGGGGGTTGGCGGCATCGCCGTTGACCGCTACGATGGGCGGGTGATCGCTGTCCATGTTGGCGGCGGCAAAGCGCTCCAGGATGAACTGCTGGACGTCGTAGTCGGTGATGGAGTCCCCAGCCTGGAGCCGTTGGGCAACCAGGGCGAAGGCTGCATCCTTGGCCGCCAGGCAGGCTTCTGCCGCGCGGCGGTGGCTCTGGAGCTGGCCCAACGTCAACACCGCCTGCATCTCCTGCACCAGGTCGGCGCTGCTGACGATCTCCGCGCCGGTCGCGGCTTCCACCAGCTCCTTGGTGCCCGCATCCACAGTGCTGACGTAGGGGATGGCGGCCTGGGGGCTGTACTCCATGGCGATGCGTGGCCGGCGGCCCTCGGTGCCGACCACCAGCTGGGCCAGACGTTCCCGCAGCTGGCGCCAGCCCACGTAGGTCAGGATGGGATCGGCCACCTGGGCGAAGGTGGTCGTCTCGATGGCGTGGACCAGCCAGGTGGGCCCTCCCTGGGCGGGGATCCAGAGGAACCAGCGGCGGGTGCCGCTGTGGCGCAGGCCGGCCACGTGGAGGGCGATGGGGTTGGTGCCCCGGAAGTCGTAGAGCAGCCAGCCATCCAGCCCATTTTCCTGCAGGTAGGCTTGAATTCTGCTTCGGTTCACGGTTTGGGTCCCACGGCAGAACAGGCGAGAAGCCCCGGGGAGGGCATCGGTTCGTCTTGACCAATCTGGCATGTCCATTATGGCACGGTTTAGGGCGGACGTCCAATTGCCGGTGGGAATTGGCATGGATCTGACCTCGAACGTCTGTTCTGGCAGGCCGGGAAAAATTTGACAGGGCCTGCCGTTCTGGTACAATGGGAGCAATCAATTTGGGCGAGCCATATGGTGTGACCACGCCTCTTCCATGGCGGCCCCTCACCATCGTCTCACCCTCGTCTCACAGTCGTGGTTGAACCCCATCGCCCCAGGCGATGCCAACAATACCCCCGTATCTTTCACGTCCAAAGGAGGACTCGATCCATGTTTCAGCAGATCATGCTCGTCGGCAATCTGGGCAACGATCCGGAGATGCGGTATACGCCCAGCGGTGTGCCCGTGGCCAGCTTCAGCCTGGCCGTCAACCGGGTCTGGAACAGCCAGGACGGCCAGCGCCAGGAGAAGACCACCTGGTTCCGGGTGACGGCCTGGCGGCGGGACGCGGAGCTGGTCAGTCAGTATCTGAGCAAAGGCCGCCAGGTGCTAGTCCTGGGCGAGGTGGAAGAGGCCCGTCCCTGGACCGACCAGAACGGCAATCTGCGCGCGTCCCTGGAGGTGACGGCCCGGACCATTCGCTTCCTGGGTGGTCGGGACGGCGGCGGTAGCAGCTTCAGCGCCGATCCGGGCGCCATGGCCGGCGGGGAGGAGCAGCTCAGCGACGAGGACATCCCGTTCTAGGCGATCCATCGGCTCTCCGTGCTCGTGGAGGGCGGGCTCTATCCATGCAAAAAACGCGCCGGTATTTCACCGGCGCGTTTTTTGCATGGGCCTGATTCCGGCGCGCCCGGGGACTCCCCTCTCCATCTCTTCAGTGAAATGCCCTTCAATACTTGTAATCCTCCCGCACGGGGCTGAAGACGTCCAGCGCGCGGGCGTGCTGGTCACCGGCCACCACGGTGTGTTCCACCCCGCCGGGGATGACGTACATGTCACCCGGGCGCAGGGTCCGAGTCTCACCGCCGACGGTGAAGGTCAGCTCCCCTTCCAGCACAATGCCGGCCTGTTCATGGGGGTGGCTGTGGGGCGGCACCACCGAGTGGGCCGGCAGATCCACCAGGGAGAGGAGCATCTTCTCCCCCCAGAAGGTCCGGGCGGTGATCCCGGCGAAGAGTTCCTTGCTTTCCCGCTCCTCGGGCGTGAAAAAGTACATGGCGCTCTCCTTTTCCATTGAGTATGTGAGTATGCAGGTGATACGTTGACGCCGCGCGGCCATTCGGCCGCGGTCGCGGTCATGGGCCGGATCAGTGTACTATGGATCGGGATGGCGGGCAACGCACCCCAATGGCCCAGGTGCGTCCCGGATTTTTTGGGCCCAGTGTGCTGCGGACGCAGGGGGGCCTCGGTGTCAGCCCCCTCGCGTCGCCGAGGCCCTGGGCCCCGTATCTATACGGGACGGCATCCGTGCGGTATGGACACCGCACCTGCTGGCTAGCGGCTGACCAGGGGAATGAAGAGCTGTCGATGGGTGTCGCTGCTACCGCCGGGGTCGGCCGTTGGGGAAGGTTGAGGGGTGGGCGTCGCCTGGGGTGTAGGGGTCGGCCCGGCCTGGTCGTAAATCGGCGTCAGATCCGTCCCCTGGACGATGCCCAGGGGCTGGTAGTCGGTATAGCCCGGGAAGATGGTACCCAGGTTGGGGTTGCCCAGCCGCCGAATGAGGAGTTCGCTGAGCACCCGGCGGTAGTCGGTGGTGATCTCCAGGTCCCGGCGGTCGTAGAGCTGGTCGGTGTGAAGGCCGGGCCACTGACCATAGACCCTGCCGCCGTTGACCTGGCCACCCAGGACCAGCATCACGTTACCGTGGCCATGGTCGGTGCCCCGGCTTTCGTTGGCCCGGAAGCTGCGGCCGAATTCGCTCATGACCACCATGGTGAGCCGCCGGGTGTGGTCCGTGCCGTTGACGTTGCTCAGGTCGGTGTAGAGCGCGGCCAACCCCTGGGAAAGCTGCCCCAACTGCGCGGCAAAGTAGCCGCCGCCCTCGTCCCCCTGGTACTCGTGGGTGTCCCAGCCCCCCAGGTCCACCGTGGCCACCCGCAGGCCAAGCTGCATCTTGATCATCTGGGCCACGGTCTGCAGGTTGTGGCCGAACTCGGTGTCGGGATAGGTGGCGCCGTTGCCCGGCGTATACTCGTCTGGGCTGGCCCACTCGATAACGTCCACCGCGTTGAGGGTCTGGAGACCCGCCTGGTGCAGCCAGGTGCCGCCCGCGTACATGTCTCGCAGGGCCTGGCGCATCCAACTGCCGTAGCGCCAGTGGCCGCCGAAGGAGAAGTCGTTCGGGCTGTTCATGCCAATGGACTCGTTGCTGCCGGCCAGGGAGGTGGGTTGCAGGTTGCCCACGGCCAGGGCCGGCAGGATGATCTCTGAAGGCAGGTTGCCGGCGGTCTGGAGGTGGCGGGTGAGCCAGCCAGTGGTGGCGCTCTTGCTGCCGGGGGTGCCCAGCTCCATGTACTGCATGGCATCGAAATGGCTGCGGGTGTCGCTGGTCAGGCCGGCCGCGTGGACGATGGCCAGCCGCTGTTCCTGGAAGAGTTCGTGGAGGTGGGCAGCCGCAGGGTGAAGGCCAAAGAAGTCATCCAGGTTGAGGGCGGCATTGGTGCCGCTTGCCGGGATGGCAATTTCCCGCCGTTGGTCCTCGTAGTAACCCCGGTCGTTCCCGGCAATGGGCATGACCACGCTCAGGCCATCACATCCTCCCCGCAGAAAGATCACCAGCAGGATGTCCTGGTTGGGCTCGTCCTCGGCGCTGCCGAAGGCGGTGAAACTGATGCCGCCGGTCATGGCGGCGATGGCGGTGGAACACCCCACGAGAAAGCCTCGTCGGCTGACTTTGAACATGGCTCTATCAGGCTCCTTTGGCGGTCAGCGCCAGTGAAATGAAGGGGACATCAGAATCAGGCCCACCATGTAGCGTAGCCGCTCCTGGATCTGGTCGGCCGGCAGCTCGTAGTCCGGGTTGCGGCCGTGGGCCATGAACTCGACGATGGGCTGCCGTTCGTCTGCCGGCAGGGTTCGCCCCAGAATGCGGTTGCTCCAGTAGTCCACGATCTCATTGGGCGTTTTCTTGCTGGCCGGCATCTGATTCTCGGGCTGCAGGCGGTAGTCATCCTTGTTGGGGCCGTCACCGCCGTAGGTCCAGCCCAAGAGCCAGTTACAGCGCCGCCAGCGTTGCAACATGGGCATGGTACTGGACCAGGCCTCCTTGAAGTCCGGGTAGCCGTCGGGCGGATGCCAGCGGAAGAGCCGCTGGCCGGAGTTGCCAAAGTTCCAGAGGAAGCTGTCGGCGGGCTCGAAATCCGCCTGGGTGGCCCGCAGCATGGCCACCATGTACTCGAAGGGCCGCTTGACCTTTTGTCCCCAGGTGGTGCGGAACTCGGCGGAAAGCAGGATGGTGCGCACCACCCGCTTGAGCTGGTCGGGCGCATCCTTGTGGGCCAGGAAGACGTCGGCCGCGGCCTGGACCACGCTCTCGGGCGGGTGATCGGCGATCAGGCGGCGACAGAGGCGCCGACAGACGTGACGGGCCGTGCCAGGGTGGCTGGCCAGCAGGTCCAGGACGTCGTGGCCGTCTTTGATGCCCTGGTTGTCCGGGATGATCTTGCCCAGAACAAACTTCTGGTAGGGAAAGTGGCGGGAGGAGTCGAACTCGAAAAGGCCGGTGTCCATGTTCACCCGCCAGCCGGTGAAACAGGTAGTGGCACCGTAAACATCGGCGTCGATGTAGCCGACCCGGTTGCCGTTACCGTCCACCAGGGCCGGGTCATCTGGACTACGCACGCCCAGGTAGTTTTCTGCCCCCATGGTGTGGAGCTCGAAGAGCTCCCGGGCGTAATTTTCATTGGGGCTGCCGCCGCTGTTGGACTGGTTGTCCAGGTAGAAGAGCATGGCCGGGCTCTGGGCCACGGCTTCCAACATCTGGCGGAAGTTGCCCAGCATGTGGCCGCGGATGACATCCCGGTCGTAGTGGACGAAGACGGGGGCGATCCAGTAGTCAAAGCCGTAGACGTTGAAGTGGTTGTGCCAGTGATCGGCCAGGACTTCCACCAGCTGGCGTTTGCTGTAGACGGCCCGGATGAGGGTGGCCCGTTCCACTTCCCGGGCCGGCAGATAGCGGTCCTGGTCCCCCCGGACGTGGTCGGCCCAGAGTTGGGCCAGGGATTTGTCCAGGGTGGTGAAACCGTAGGAGGCCAGGCGGGCTTCGCATGCGCTGTCATCGATGGTCTCGGGGGCCAGTTGTTGTTCCACGTAGGCTTCCAGGCGGCTTCCCGGCGTGTTGCCCAGGGCCTGGAACGCCTGCCAATCCTCGGGGCGGGGGCCGAAGGCCATCCGGTTGAAGACGATGACGGGCAGCGGCGGCAGGGGCGGTGTCGATGTCTCTGCGGCGAAGACGGGGTTGCGGGGAGAACGCATGGCCGGCGGCGGTTCCCCGGAAACCGGCTGTGCTGCCACGGGTAGTGCCTGGGCCAGGGACGCTGCCAGGGCGCTGCCGGCGATAGCGCCGCCTCCCCGCAGCAGTCCGCGTCGGTTCAACCGTCTGTCATGTTCCGGTTGCGTGGTTGGGGAGGCCTCAAGGGGGGAAGCCGAGTCGAGCATGAACTCCTCCTGTGGTCTGGGTACACGACTACAGTCTGGCATAAATACCACGGCAGAAATCCGGCGGCACTACCTCTGGCGGATACTATCGGCGAATTTCTGCCGGGATTTACTACGTTCAAGCCTTGATTGTCAAACCTTGATAGTTCGAAGTTCGAACAATTTTTCAAGCACTTGCCAATTCCGGTCAGCTATACTAGCATAAGATCCAGTTGCGGGACCCACCGGTTGCACTGCTCCCAGGCTACTATATCCTGCCGCCCGTACCGCGGCCCACCGGCACCGTAGGCGGCAGAATCTGGCAGCCGGTCCACCGCTGCCTATGATGGCCCATCCAGGCAGGCAAGACAACCGTCATCGGTCGTAGGCCCTGTCAGCCGTCTGGCGTACCCGTCTTCACCCAGGGCACACCCGCGAAAAACGGCCAAAATGAAAGGGATAGACAACATGGCTCAATGGCATGCAGGCACGATTGAAAGCAACGGCATTCGTATCCATTACACCCGTACGGGCGGAGATAAGGCGCCGGTGGTGCTGGCCCACGGCTTCTCCGATGATGGCCTGTGCTGGACGCCGGTGACGGAGATCCTGCAGGCGGACTACGACGTGATCATGGTGGATGCCCGGGGACATGGTCGCTCCGATGGACCGGATGAGGGTTACACGCCGGCTCACATGGCGGCCGATCTGGCCGGTGTCATCACCGGCCTTGGCCTCCACAAACCGGCGGTGCTGGGCCATTCCATGGGCGGGTCGACGGCCATGGCATTGGCCGGGCTGTATCCGGAGTTGCCCGGGGCCATCCTGGTGGAAGACAGTGGGGCGCGCAATTACATGGAGGACAATTCCGCCGAAGCCCAGGAACGACGCCGTCAGTGGCACGACCGCATGGTCAAGCTGAAGGGCATGTCCCGGGAGGCGCTGCTGGACTATGCCCGGACCAACATGCCCACCTGGCCCGAGGCCGAGCTGGGACCCTGGGCCGACGCCAAACTGCGCTTCAACCTCAAGGCCTTGAATCGTGGGGGGGCCACAGGGATAGATTGGGAGCAGATCTTGCGCAACATCACCTGCCCGGCCCTGTTGTTGACCGCAGACCCCGAGCTGGGCGCCATGGTGACGGCAGAGCGCGCCGCCCAGATGCAGGCCTTGATCCCCCAACTTCAGGTGATTCACATCCCCGGAGCCGGGCACAACATCCGCCGTGAACGGTTTGGCCCGTACATGGAGGCCGTGCGCAGCTTCCTGGCCCAGGCGGCTCAAACCGCAAGGGGGTGACTGCCATGCTGGTTCCGTTGACGGCTGAACAACAACAGTGGGTGGATGCCACCCTGCAATCGATGACCCTCTCCCAGTGTGTGGGGCAGCTGCTGTGCGCATCCCACCCCCGCTTCACCACCGACGAGTGGTTGGCGCTGTTGGACCGGGTGCCCCTAGGCGCATTGACCGTGCGCCACGTCTCCAGTCCGGAGCTGCGGGAGCAGATGCAACGCCTGCAGGAACGGACACCCATCCCCCTCCTGGTGGCCGGGGATCTGGAGCACGGGGCCAATGCCCTGACCGACGGCACCCAGTTCCCCTGGATGATGGCGGCCGGTGCTGCCGACGACGAAGCGCTGATGCGGCAGATGGGCCAGGCCACCGCCAGGGAGGCCCGCCACGCCGGCATCCACTGGACCTTCGCGCCTGTGGTGGACCTGAACTACAACTTCAACAACCCCATCACCAATGTCCGGGCCCTGAGCGACCAGCCCGATCGGGTGATCCGCCTGGCCACGGCCCTGATCCAGGGGATGCAGGCCGATGGGCTGCTGGCCGCCACTGCCAAGCACTTCCCCGGCGATGGCATGGATGATCGGGACCAACATCTGGCGACTACGGTCAACCACCTGCCCTTTCCCCAATGGCAGGAGACCTATGGCCAGATCTGGCGGGCGGTGATTGACGCCGGGGTGATGTGTGTGATGCCCGGCCACATTTCCCTGCCCGACTACCAGGGGTTTGCCGATCAGCCGGAAGCTGCGCCGCCCGCCACCCTCAGCCCCCACCTGCTCCAGGACTTGCTGCGCCAAGAGCTGGGCTTCGACGGCGTGGTTATTTCAGACGCCTCCGGGATGATCGGCTTGACCACACGCGTCCCCGGGGACGAACGAGCCGTGCGGTGCATCCAGGCCGGCTGTGACGTCTACCTGTTTCCCGAAACCCTCCTGGACTATGAACGGCTGCTACAGGCAGTCCAGGAAGGGCGCCTGGCCGAGGAACGGGTGTGGGACGCCGCCCGGCGAGTGCTGGAGCTCAAGGCCCGACTAAACCTGCACCGAGATCCCTTTGGGCCGAAGCCGTCTGACGCCGACACGGCCCGCCACCATCAGGCGGCCCAGGAAATGGCCGACAAAAGCATCACCGTCCTGCGTGGCGACGGCTGCCCACCGGCGGATCTCCAGCCTGGAAGCCGAGTGCTGACCGTGACCATCGGGGCGGTGAGTCCCTTCAGCCGGTTCATGCCCCAGCCGGAACTGCCTGTCTTCGACGAGGAGCTGCGCCGGCGAGGTTTTCACGTGACCCATCTCCTCAACCCGGGCGATGATGAGCTGCTGGCCGCAGCGGCCGCGGCCGATGTGGTTTTCGTCAATCTGCTCGCGCTCCCCTACATGGTGCTGGGGACCATCCGCAACCTGGTGGGACACCTGGGATACTGGCGCTGGCGTTCGCTGTTCATGGATCACCCCCATGTGTACTACACCAGTTTCGGCAACCCCTACGTGCTGCACGAAATGCCCCACCTGCCCAACCTCCTGGCTGCCTATGGGGATGCCCCCGTCTCCCAGCGTGCGGCGGTGAAGGTATGGCTGGGCGAGCTGGAAGCCCGGGGCACCTGCCCGGTTCGGCTGCCCCAGGTGCGTGTTCGCCCCCTGGCGGACTGAAGCGCGGAAGGATGGCCCGGTGGAAAAGCCGGGCCATCCTTGTTCATCTGTGGAACCCGTGGTTTCCAGAGAGGAGTCATCCTTCGCCCTGGCCTGCCAGCCAGTAGGCTGCCATGCCACCACCCACGAAGCCGAAGAGATGCCCCTGCCACGAGATACCCGTACGTAGGGGCAACAGGCCCCAGAGCATCCCCCCATAGACGATCAGGACCCCCACGGCCAGGGCCACGGCCCATCCACGCCGTTCCAGGTAGCCCTGCCCCAGGAGGAAACCCAGATAGCCGAAGATGACACCGCTGGCGCCCAGGTGAATGGTATAGGGTGAACCAAAAAGCCAGATGCCCAGGCCGCTGACCAGCGCGGCCATCCCGGTCACCAACAGAAAGGCCCGGATCCCCCGCCACAGCACCAGCCAACCCAGCACCACCAAGGGCGCGGTATTGGCCATCAGATGTCCTAACCCGCGGTGGAGAAGGGGCGCGATGAAAAGGTGGCGCAGGCCGGCCTGGGTTCTCGGTTGGATGCCCAGGGCATCCAGCTGGCCGCGCCAGAACAACAGGTCAGCCAGCTCCAACAGCCAGAGCACACCCACCGTCGCAGCCAAAATCCAGAAATGGGCGGCCAGGGTCCGGCGTAGGGCGGACAAATTTGACTCCTCTCCCCGATTGGTATCACCGCTTCTTTGCGCTAGAATGGAAGGTCGTGCAAAACCATGAACCTGCGTGGGGATGTCTCCTTCCGCAGGTCAGATATCCGGTAAAGGCGGGTGCGCCCCCTTGGCAATGGCCCCAGGAGGCCCCAGGCGGGGTATGCGCTGTGTGAAGGAGGGGACATTGGCCTACTCGCTCAACGATCTGTACCAGCCCCTGCGCAATGTCATGCGCATCAACGGCGCCGTGGTAGGCCTGCTGTTGGGCCTGGCGCTGCTGTTGCTGCCCCGGGCTGTGCTGGGCGGCTGGGGCATCCTCCTGGCGGGCGAAACCTGGCCCCTGCGAAGTGCCGGAGCCCTTTTGCTGGCCTACGGTCTCCACGCCTGGCTGGCAGCCCGGGAACCCATCATTACCCTGGCCAGCCTGGTCCACCTGATGGTGACCAACGGCCTGCTGGCCCTGGTCCTGCTGGTAGCCTACCTGCAAGGGGAGCTGGCCGGCCTGCATCTGGCGGGGCGGCTGCTCCTGATCGGGATCTTTGCCCTTTGCCTGGCCGGCACCCTGGCCCCCCTGCCGTACCTGCGCCGGGAACAACGGACGTAGAGAACCCATCAAACTGCCCAAAAGGGCGAGAAATTGGATGGCCCCTTACCGATCTTGTGAATTCATTCACATATTTTAGGATGGATTCTTCCTCCTCCTTGTGGACAGAGAGCAGCATGGCTCCATGCTGCTCTCTGGTCGTTTCTACGCCCGATCTTGACTCCG